>OIYO01000395.1_pt1 | contig 37845 bp, 26 predicted proteins | sample 1588191 | NCBI WGS metagenome assembly OIYO01 (sample SAMN03283275) | human gut metagenome | biome: human-associated habitat; material: feces | host: Homo sapiens | place: Peru | collected 2012 | reverse complement strand
CAAAATACCGCCGCGAATGGAGCGGTATCGATAAAACCGCAGATAACGGCTTTTTCGGCACGACTCCCTTCTTTATCTCGTTTACCGATGACCCGAAGCAGCTTCGCCGCGCACTGCATTGTTACCTTAACGCCTTGATTTGCGATTTTACGGGTGAAAAAGAAAAAGCGCAGGAGCTTATTTCGGAAAGCTTACGCTTAAATTCCGAAAATCTGCCCGCACTGTCCTTTAAGATTCAGGGGTTTCTATTTTAAATAACAGTCAATTCAACAGATAAATTCTATAAATTCCGCCACTGTCGTACAGTAATAATGTATGGCGGTGGCAGTTTACATATTATACAAAAAACGCGTTACGCACAAAAAATGTCTATAAAATATGCTTGATTATTCCAACGCTTTAAATATAAAATGATATAATGATAATAAATAATAAAATGTTTAAAAGAGGTAAAAATGTGAATTTGGATAAAAACGGATATAAACTTGTTTGGAATGACGAATTTGACGGCAGTAAACTTGACAGCTCCAAATGGACATTGCGAACCGATATGAGAGGTAATTCCGAGCTTGAGCTTTGCGGTGAGGAAAATTCTGATGTTATGCGTGTGGACGATGGGAAACTGAAACTCAGCGTTATAAAAAACGATGACATTAAATCCAAGGCGAGATATTCAACTTGTTATTCGGTTACAACATTCAATAAAATGCGTTTCAGATACGGCTATCTTGAAATATCCGCAAGGGTTCCGTTTATGCAGGGTGCATGGCCGTCATTTTGGCTGAAATCACTTTCTGACGATATTTGTCCGCCGCCTAAAGCCGATTATATGGCAGAGACTGACGTTTTTGAGGTTTTTTCAAATGTCGATACCGTTGTCCCGAATTTACATAAATGGTATACCCACGATATAACAAATGCAAATGGTGATATAATCAATCATACGCAAGGTGGGAACATGCTTAATAAGTCTCTTAAAAAGCAGCCGTATGTGTTTAAAAGCATTGCAAACCTTAATGATGAATATCATACATACGGATTTGAGTGGACTCCGGAATTTATGGCTATGTCGGTTGACGGTGAGGTTTACTGTACTTATGATATTAACAGTAGTTTTGACAGATACAGTGATATGAGCGGTTTTCATGATACGGTATATGTTTTGTTCAATAACCATATATTCACCGAGGAAAACAGCTTGTGGATACCGAACGGTAAAGTGGATGACCGCACGAAATTTCCTATAAATTATTGGATTGATTATATTCGGCTGTATCAAAAAAACGAGTATGGAGATTTATATTTAGGCTAACTATTTAATTTACAGCACGTTGATGAGGTGATAGGTGTGACAGAAATATATATGGTGCGCCATTGCGAGGCAATGGGTAATGTTAAAAAACTTTTTCAGGGTTCAACCGATCTTGATATAAGCGAGACGGGTGCAAAACAACTTGAATATTTAAGAAAACGTTTTGATAAAATTTCACTTGACAAGGTGTATACAAGCCCGATGATACGAACATATAAAACCGCTCTTGCTACTATAGGCAACAAAGCTTTACTGCCTGTCAAAAATGAAGGCTTGCGTGAAATATGCGGCGGAATAGTAGAGGGGAAACCGTTAAAAGAATTCCGCAAAATACCGGGGCTTGCCGATACATGGGGATAATCACCCACAGGATTTTGCCCCAGAGGGCGGCGAGCCTATGCGCGATGTTTACGAACGTATATGGAATACAGTTAAAGACATAGCGTCTGAAAATGACGGCAAAACCGTCGCTTGTGTAACTCACGGCGCGGTTATACGGTGCCTTCTCTGTCGGTTACTGCTTGGCGATATTTCCCGCCTTGCCGAAATAAGCTGGAGCGAAAATACTGCTGTAATACTTTTGCGCTTTAACGGTTGTGATATGCCGGAAGTGGTTTTTTATAACGATTCATCTCATCTTCCGTCGGAGCTTATACCGAATCTTTTGCCATTCATAGGAGATACGAAACAACAATAATAATGTATGATTTCGGAACGGCTTGCAGGAGGGATTATAAATGAATAGATTTCAGGAAAATACAGTGTCGGCTGTAAATCAGAACAGCTCGAATGTGTATATTTGCGGCGAAGGCGGATTTAGAGTTTTGTTTGTTGGTAATTCCATCACAAAGCACAGACCCAAGCCGGAAATGGGCTGGACGAATGATTGCGGTATGGCGGCGTCTTCTCCCGAAAACGATTATGTTCATTTGCTGATGAAAAAGATTAGAGAAGAATACAAAGAGGACGCCTCATACTGTATAGCTACTGCGGCGGATTTCGAAAGAGAGTTTTTTAAGGACGGACTTAAAGCCAATATAGAAAACCGTTATTCTCTTGCAAAAGAATATAATCCCAATATAATGATAATGTTTTTCGGGGCAAATGTTCCTAAAGAGTATGACGAAACCGCAAGCCCGAAGGTTAAATTCGGCGACGCATATGAAAACTTAAGAAATTATCTCAAAGGGGACAATACCCTTGTTTTCCATTCGCAGGGCTTTTATATAAGACCTGTTCTCGACGCCGAAAAGGAAGCGGTTGCGAAAAAATACGGCGATACGTTTATAAATATCGAGGATATACGAAACCGCGCCGATACCCACGGAAAATTCAATCATCCCGGCGATATCGGTATGAAGGAAATAGCGGAAGCTTTTTGGAAGGCGATTAAACCGAAGCTTAATGGGGGACAAAGCATATGAAGTGTTTTGCAGATTATATCGAAGAAAAAATAAAAGAAACGCCGAACGGCGGCGTTTGCAGCCTACCCTACGGCGAGTATTATATAGAGCGGCATATAAACATTGAAAACCGCAAAAATATTACCGTTGACGGTAACGGCTCGGTTATAGTAAGCCATTACAATAACGGCAGCAGCCAAAAGCCCACAAGCGATGTTTTTCATATTTTCGGCTGTAAGGGAGTAAGGCTTTGCAATTTTGTTTTTGAAACCGATACGCCGGTTAATATAACCGGAACGGTCGAAAGTATCGAAACGGATAATAATTCATATATTCTTTCCGTTTTGCCGGATTTTAAAGTAACCGGCAGGGAAATATTTATGATGCAGAACGGTTGCGACGGCGACGGCTCTTTTGATAAAAGGCCCGAATACTACTGCGCCGATCCGGATAAAAACAAAATAGGCCTGCTTGCGGGCGAAATAGTGCTTTACGGAATTTATACCGGTTGCAAATACGACTATCTCGGAAATAACAGATATAATGTCTCTATGCCTGAGCCGACAGTTAAAAAACTGAGGATCGGGCAAACAATATGCGTGCGTCACAGCTCTTACGGCCCCGTTTCAATTCTTATTAAAAATTCCGATGATACAGCGATAGAAAATGTAACGATATATTCCGCCGGCGGAATGGGAATTATAGTTTTGCCGCGTTCTGAAAATCTGTATCTTGAAAACTACAATGTGGTATTACCCGAAAATTCCAAACAAATGATGTCCGGCAACTGCGACGGCATACATATAGCAGGGCTTTGCGGCAAGCTTACAATGAAAAACTGCAATTTTTCGGGTCTTGGGGACGACGCGCTCAATATTCATTCAACCGCCGCAACGGTTACGGCGGTTAATACCGAAAACGGCGTTATAAAATGCAATTACTGCAAAAAAAGTCCAAACGGTATTTTATCGCCCGATTGGTGCAAAAAAGGGGATATAATAACGGTATTAAACCCCGAAACCTGCAATAAAACAGGCGAATTCAGAGTGAAGTCGTTTGAGCATGACAGGCTTACCTTTGAAGCCTTAAAGGGTGAGATAAAGAACGGCTTTGTACTTCAAAACACCGCATTTGCGGCGGCGGTTGAAATTAAGGGCTGTAATGTCCGCAATACAAGAGCAAGAGCCTTTGTACTCCAAACAGAAAATATCGAAATATCTGACTGTAATTTTTACGGAATGTCATTACCTGCAATACAGGCGGCACCGGATATCAGACGGTGGTATGAAGTGGGTCCGGTTAAAAATATGAAGATACATAACAATACATTTGAAAAATGCGGCTTTGTAAATGACGATATTCCTGTAATAACCGTACAGGACAATCACGATAAGCGCGCTGTCGGAGCGCCGGATGTTCACGAAAACATTGAAATTACCGAAAATGTATTTAAGAGCAAGTCTGGCAGATGTATATTTGTGACTTCAACAAACGGCGTGAAAATAAGCGGTAACACATTTACCGACTGTAAAATAGGCGATAGCTTTATAGAATGTCCCGCTTGCGGCGGAACTGAAATTGAATATTAAAACAGGGAGTATAAGTATATGTCTTCAATATGGATTGACTCAGCCGAATTTAAAAACAAAGGCGGCTGGAGGCTTGAAACGCAGTTTGTAAGAGCGGTCGGGCAATCGTATTTAATAGCCTGCGATATACCGGGGGAGCCTGTACGGGACGCCGTTACCGAATTTGAGGTTAATAAGGACGGTAGGTACAGAATTTTTGTAAGAACAAAAAACTGGAAATATCCGGAAGCACCGGGACAGTTTAATGTGTTTGTTGACGGCAAAGCATTACCGTCAATCTGCGGTAAAATGCCGACGAATAATTGGTATTGGGAAATAGCCGGAGATACCGAGCTTAAAGCCGGTAGTCATACAGTCACACTGCACGATTTGACGGGCTGGCTTACAAGGTGCGCCGCCGTTATAATAACGGATGATATGGATTTTACTCCGTCGCCAGAAAATGAAAGACTGCAAAAGCAAAGACGCGAGATAAAAAATCTGTCAGGCAAGGTTAATGATTGCGGCGAGTGGGATTTTGTTGTTGTGGGCGCAGGCCCCGGAGGAGTGCCAGCCGCTGTTGCCGCCGCAAGACACGGGCTTAAAACAGCGCTTATTACGGGCAGACCGGCCGTCGGCGGAAATGCAAGCCGTGAGGGAACAATAGGGCTTGACGGCGCAGGCTCAAGGCATTTAGGATACCACGAAACAGGTATTGCCAATGAAATTAAACGCATAAGAGAGTATAAAAATTGCACATGGCAGGAAGCAATGGAGCTTTTAATAGCAAACGAGAAGAATATTACTGTTTTTTGCAATGAGCTTTGTATTGACGCCGATACCGAGAACGGCGAAATAAAATCCGTAAAAACCGTTAATGCGATTACACTTCAAAAGAGCGTTTTCAGGGGAAAAATCTTTGCCGACTGCTCGGGAGACGCATGGCTCGGATATTATGCCGGTGCGGCGTACCGTATAGGCCGCGAGGCAAAATGGCAGTATGACGAAAGATTTGCGCCCGATGCGCCCGACACCCTTACTATGAGCGGATGTATTTGCGCTCAGCCAGACCCCGAAAAAAGAAAGTTCAGGGGCTACAGGGCGGAAAATACCGATAAGCCCGTAACATTTAAAGCTCCCGATTGGGCGGTAAAGCTGCCCGAGGGCGATGAGCTTCACAGAACGCCGATGGGGGACGCGATAGACTCGCCGTGGTGGGTTGAAAATTCAAACGATTTTGACGATTTGTGGGACGATGAGTTTTGCAGGGATCAGCTTGTAAGAATAGCGGTAGGATATTTCGATTGGGTTAAAAATTCGTGGAGCGGTAGAGAAAAATGCGCTAATTATAAGCTTACAGGCTTAGCCCTTCATAATTCCAAGCGGGAAAACAGAAGGCTTATAGGCGATTATGTGCTTAATCAAAACGATTTTAACGGCAAAACCGATTTTGAGGACGCGGTAACATATTGCGGCTGGTCAATTGATTTGCACCATCCGAAGGGGCTTTTCAGCGGAAAGGAAGGACCGTTTTATTCAAATCAGAATGTTCCGCTGACGCCTATACCGTTCCGTTGCCTTTATTCAAAAAACATTAAAAACCTTTTAATGGCGGGGCGCTGTGCCTCGGTTTCCCATGTGGCTTTAGGCTCTGCCCGCGTTGAAAATACCATTGCAACCGAGGGGCAGGTAATAGGAACAGCCGCCGCTGTATGCCTTGAAAATGAAATTACACCGCGGGAGCTTTATAAAACCCGAATGCCGCAATTCAGACAGCTGCTTTTAAAGGATGACGCTACGGTTTTAGGACTTAAAAACGAGGACGAAAAGGATTTGGCAAGAACGGCGGCCGTAAGCGCAAGCTCGGTGTCGGACTGCGAAATAGTATCGCTGATGCCCGGTACCTACGACGAATGGCTGCCGCTTAATGTACCGAGAATTTGCGGACCTAAGGGTGAATTTGCGAAATACGGAGCCGATTTCTATAAGGTTGAGCTTAAAAATGCGACTGAAAGCGAGCAAATTGTGACTGCAAAGCTTATAAAACTGAATGACGCCGAAAAGCCGAATGATTATACCGTAACGGAATCGGCAGAGATAACGGTTTTACCGGGTGAAGGCTTTGTTTCACTGCCATTTAAACCGACGCCCGAAAACAGTAACTGGGCGGTTTTAATCTCGCCTGCCGACGGTATATATTGGAGAAGCCGCCGACCCACAAATAATAAGCTGTACCATTTTACAGAGGAAAGCGGCAAATTGGTTTGGCAAACAGACGGCTGTCAATTATCCTTCAGCGATAAGGTTGATATACCTGCCGACGCGTCGGCGGAAAATGTTATAAACGGAAAAACAAGAACCGATGCCGATGGACTTAACGCTTGGGTTTCCGACAGACGGCAGGGACTTCCGCAAAGCATTGCTTTAAAGCTGAAGGAGGAAAAGGAAATTTCCAATGTGCAGATTACGGCGGATGTTGACCTGGCTTACCCGATGTACGCTTTTCACTATGTTCCGTTGGCTGACAGAACGGTTAAAAACCTTACGGTTTCCGTTCATAATGCGGACGGCTGGCATACAGTCGGCAAAATAACCGACAATTTCAAAAGGCTCATAAGAGTCAATTTTCCGCCTATAAAAGCCGATGAAGTAAAAGTAACCGTAACCGATACGCTGGGCGTAAATTATGCTAAAATTTATGAAATAAGAATTTATGAATAGAGGTAATTCAGATGTTTGAAAATTCAAAATGGATAAATTATGTAATTGAAAAAGAGTCGGATATAAAGAAATACGAGCCGTCGCCGTATATAGCAAAGACATTTTCTGTTAAAGAAAAACCTGTTAAGGCAACTCTTAATATATGCGGATACGGAGAAGGCGCATATTTTCTGAACGGCAGAGTTATTCCCGATTCCTTCAGACCGACTCACCCCACAACGCCGTCACTCACCGTTATTTACAATGTTTATGATATAACAGAGCTTTTGCAAAAGGGTAATAACCGTTTGGGAATTATTTTAAGCAGGCATAGGTGCTTTACAAAAGCCGATAATTACAAGCTTATTAACAATAAGTGCAGAGAGGTTATTTTACAGCTTGATATAGAATATGCTGACGGCTCTGTACAGTCTGTAGTAAGTGATACCTCTTTTAAGGCTTTCGAGTCTCCGGTTATATTTACCGAAAATCTTTGCGGCGAAATTTATGATGCGCGTAAGGAAATACCCGATTGGTGCAATCCCAAATTTGACGATTCCGATTGGAAAAATGTTGCCGAAGCGCCTGTCCCCGGCGGAGAATACAGAACAGCGAAATGCGCTCCGATAACCAAGTATGACGGAAATGAGGGCGTTGAAATCGCGCCCGGACTTTTCGATTTCGGAACGGTTACGGCGGGTCATGTGCGAGTTAAGGTTACGGGTAAGAGCGGCAGCAGGATAAAGCTTGATTATTCCGAAAGACTTATGCCGGACAGACAGCATGTTGATATGACAGCGTACAAAAAGGAAACGAGACCGAATCCCGATATGTATAATTCGGCTGAGTATATTTTGGACGGAACAAAAGACAAGGTTTTAGAGGAAATGTTTTCGGTACACGGCTTCCGGTATGTTGAGGTTACCGGCGATTATGACGGTATATCCTTAACCGCAGTAACCTCGCATACCGATATGAAGCTTGTTTCCTCGTTTGAATGCGATAACGGTATAATTAACGGAATACATACCGCCTGCGTTAATTCAATGCTTACCTGCTGTCAGGACTTTTTTGTTGACACACCCAAAAGAGACGCACCGTGGACAGGCGACCAGATGCTGAGCGCGGAATCGCTTGCCGCCGACTTTGATTCGTATGACGTATTATACGAAAATATGATGATGTGCAAGGACTCTCAAAATGAAAAAGGCGGATTACCTGCCGTTGTTCCGCAGTTTAACGGCGGTTGGGCATATAAAAAGTTTATAGGACCCGACTGGACAGATGGCGTTTTGTTCCATGTTCCTTTTTTTGCTTATAAATACACCGGCAACCGAAAAATCGTTGACGATATGTGGGATACAATGAATAAGACACTTGACTTTTTCCCTACATTGGGCAACGGCGGATATCTCTTAAATGAATACGGAACGGGGGATTGGTCCTTTGTAAAGGGAGGCTGCTCGCTTGAAATCGCAATGACCGCATATTACAGAATAAGCGCTCTTATGATGGCGTCACTTGCGGAGGCAACCGACCGCGACAGCACAAAATACCGCGAATTGGCAGAAAATATCAAGAAGGAATACAGGGAAAAGTATGTTAAAAACGGAGTATTCAACGGCAATCATATAACCGAATACATTCTGTCGGCGGCGGTCGGATTTTTAACCGAAGACGAGGAAAGAAAAGCCGTTGAAAAGGTGATTGAAATGGTTAAGGCCGACAATATGGCGCTTACCTTCGGTACTCACGGCAACAGAATGTTCTTTGATTTGCTGTCGAAGCACGGTTATCAGCAGTTTATTTATGAGGTTTTAATGAACGATAAGGTATTGGGATATGCGCATCAGGTTAAAGAGGGACTTAAAACGCTGCCTGAGGTATTTACCTATCAAACAAACCGCCTGATGAGCTATAACCATCATTTCTTCAGCCCTGTTGATATGTGGTTTTATAAATGGATAGCGGGAATTAAAATCAACGGCTTCGGGTATAACGATGTCGTGATTGAACCCTCATTTGTTGACGGTATAGGTAACGTTAAAGCAAACCTGCACGGCATAAAGGTTGAATACGATAAAGACCGCATAAAAATCGAGTCACCATATGCGTTTACCTTAAAGCTTAATAATTCGGTAAAGCATTTGGATAAGGGAGAATACGAATTTTCGATTGACTGATTTTCCGTTCTTTTCCTATTTAAAATAATTTTATTATATGTTATAATAGTCTCTGCAAATTGTAATAAGATTAAAGTAGTTTAAGAGGTGACGGTATAATGACGGATAACGTTAAGGAATATTACGAACAAAAGAAGTATAAGCTTGAATTTTTCACGCGTACCGTACTTTCTCCAAAGCTTAATATTCACCCGGAGCTTGAATTGATTTTTATGCTTGACGGAGATATTGACGTTTATATCAACAACAGAAAATTCAAAGCAAAAAAGAATGACGCGGTTCTTGGTTTTCCTAATCAGCCTCATTATTATGAACAAAATGAGTCGAGCAAATATCTGTTAATGATTTTTTATAATGACATTGTACCGTATGCCAAAAAAACTCTTTTGTACAGTGCTCCGATTTCAAATATAGTAAATTGCGAGAATATGGATAATGTTCTTTTCGCCGTTTCTCAGTTGCGGCATTACGGAAATTATTCAAAGGGCTTTGAAAACGGTGATCCGAGCTTTCCGCTTTTGTTGACAGGATATTTAAATATTATGCTGCATGATATAATGCCGCAAATGAAATTTACCGATATTTCCGAATTGGATAATAAAATAACCTACAGACTTTTACAGTATTGCACACAGCATTTTGAAGAAAATATTTCAATGCAATCGGTTTGCGAGGCATGCGGTTTTTCATATTATCAGGTTTCCAGACTTTTTTCAAAAACCTTCGGCATTAACTTTTCCGGCTATATAAATAATCTGCGAATTTCAAAGGCGTGTATTCTGTTACGGGAATCCTCAATGAGCATTAACGATATAGCGTATTCCGTCGGCTTTGATACCATTAGAAATTTTAACCGTGTGTTTTTAAATATTATGCAGATGACGCCGAGCGAATATAAAAACAAAAAGTAATTGGGAGGAAAATCTATGATTTTTGACGTTAGAGATTACGGAGCTGTTGCGGACGGGAAAACTCTTGATACCAAGGCTGTTCAAGCGGCTGTTGACGAATGCTTTAAAAGCGGAGGAGGAAGAGTGCTGATTTCCGGTGGTACTTTTCTTATCGGAACAATAATTCTGCGCGACAATGTTAACCTTCATTTGGCGGCCGACGGTATACTTTTAGGCTCTGCCGATCCGGCTGATTTTCCGGAAAGAACAGATGTTAAACATGTTGACAGCAAAATGCTTCCGAGAGAACGTAATGCCTGTATGATATTTGCGGAGGAATCAAAAAATATTTCGATAACCGGAGAAGGAACAATTGACTGCAACGGCGATAATTTTGTAGAACCCATAGTTCCCGGCAGTACGAGGGCATGGCCGTTTAAGAGAATAGACGCTCCTACTCCGCCGAGGGTGGTATTCTTTACCGGCTGCCGAAATATTACGGTTAAGGATGTTACAATGATAAATCAGCCGTCCGGCTGGTCATATTGGATTCATGACTGCGAATATGTTTGCTTTGACCGCATTAAAATTGAGGCTGAGGTTGATTATCCCAATAATGACGGCATACATATAAATTCAAGCAGAAATGTTACAATATCAAACTGTATGATAACCTGCGGAGATGACTGTATAATTGTAAGAGCCAACAATTCGTCGCTGCCTGAAAATAAGGTTTGCGAAAAGGTTACCGTAACAAACTGCAATCTTACAAGCTATTCGGGCGGTATAAGAATCGGTTGGATAAACGACGGCGTTATACGCAACTGCACATTTTCCGATATTGTTATGACGGATACATCGGTTGGAATAAGCATATATCTGCCGGGCAGAGACTGTGAAAACCGTTGGCCCGATGAGGGTCGTGAGGATACCCTTATCGAGCAGTTGAGTTTTAACAATATTGTTATGGATAATATGTATTCGGCACCTGTATTCATAAGAGTTGCCGATAATAAAAATACGCGATGTAAAGCAATAAGAAATTTAAACTTTTCAAATATAAGAGCAAGATGTCTTGAAATGCCGTATATAACCGGCAGGAAAAATTGCCTGCTGAAAAATATATATTTCAATAATTGCAGCTTTGAGCGGATGGATTGGAATAGCTTTGAACGCAGAAAATTCCATGGGGCACTGGAATTTTGGAACGGCGAATATCATCCGTTCTATGTACGGTATGCAGAGAATGTTGTAATGAATAATACGGATATGACAATTTTATAATGTTTTATCATGCGGATTGCTTGGAATGAAAAGTAATCCGCATTTTTTAATAAGTGAAATATGTTACAAAAATTACCCCAAATGCAAAAATTGTCTATGAAACATACACTACATTTCCAACCTTGCACCGCCGAGAGTGTTATAATATATAAAACAAAATACAATTCGCTTTTTAGGTTTGTGAGGTATGTTTAATGGTAGATAAGTTTCGCGGCAATGAGTATATAATGCATAGGTGCAAAAAGAATCCGATAATAACGGTTAACGATTTTCCGGTGCCGTCATTAAGGGTCTTTAATTGCGGACAAACCATGTATAACGGAAAAACCGTATTGCTTATAGCCGCGCAGTATAAGGAGGAGCATAACGGAAGCCTTACCGGCATCCATCTTGCTATGAGTGATGACGGAATACACTTTGATATAAACGAAAAGCCGTTTTGTGCAAAAACCGATTGGGCAGGCGAGTTCCCGCTTAATTGCGATTGTTGGGTTATCGACCCGAGAATTACTAAGATTGACGATACATACTATATTGTCCGTCCTGCTCAGGTTGACAAAGTGGGACCTGCGGCGATACTCGAAAAAACAAAGGATTTTAAAACCTTGGAGTTTGTTGAGTGCATCTCACTTCCGAATAACAGGGTTCCCTGTCTTTTCCCCGAAAAGATTAACGGGCAATATGTTAGACTTGACAGACCCTACAGCCTTTTAAGGCTTGACAATAAAGGCGGTCACCCGCTGGACGATCAACTGCTCGGCGGAATGTGGATTTCCTATTCGCCCGATATGATTTATTGGGGAAAGCATAGGCCGCTGTTTTATCCGCCGCTTTCCTTTGCTAATTATAAGGTCGGACCTACGCCGCCGATAAAAACAAAGGACGGCTGGCTTGAAATAATACACGGGGTTTATAAGGAAAACCGCGAATGGTGTTATTCTCTCGGCGCGATACTTTTAGACCTTGAGGATCCGTCAAAGGTTATCGGAGTGCTTGATAAACCGATACTTACCCCGAACGAGCCTTATGAAATAGACGGACTTACAAAAAATGTTATTTTCTCCTGCGGTGCTATTGTAGATGAAGAAAAGGATGAAATACGTATTTATTACGGTGCTTGCGATGAATGTATAGGTGTGGCTTCGGGAAGCTTTAGTGAGTTAATGAACGAATTAAAAAAATAAAATGAGGTGTTTTAATGAAAAAACAGATTATCTCGGCAATTTGTATTTGTATGGTTTTAATTCTTTCTGCGGGTTGCGGTAAAACAGGTAAGGTTAATTCGAATTCATCAAAAAAAGATAACACGAGCAGTGCGGCATCCGATAACAGCAGTTTATCAAGCAACAGCAGTTCATCGACCGATACTGACGATTCTTCATCGACCGGCGGCAAAACAACAAAAACGGTTACGTCAACCGTACCGAAAAAAGAGCGGGTAAAGGAAACCGAAACGGAGGAAAAAATCAATCCTAAATATTTGCTTGAAAACGACACCACGGTGAAAGACGAAATTAAGCTCGGAAAATACAAGTATGTTTGGGGCGATGAGTTTGACGGTAATTCGTTGAATTCAAACAAATGGAGCTTAATGTATGACGGAGCCGACGAAAAAACCGATTTGTATTATACTGCCGATAATTTCAAGGTGTCCGGCGGTACGCTGACTGCAGTGACAAAAAGATATTACACGCCCGAAAACAGTGCTTATAAATGGTCAACTGCTCCGAATTTTATGACAAACAATACTATGAATTACCAATACGGCTATTTGGAAATGCGTGCAAAAGTGCCGTTTAAGCAGGGCTGTTGGCCGTCATTCTGGCTTGTATCAAAGGTTAATAACAATATGTTGATTGACCCGACCTCATGGTATAAAATCTCCGGCTTTTCAATGGAGGTTGATATATTTGAAGTGTTCGGATCACTGGATACTTTGGCTCCAAATCTTCATATTTGGCCGCAGGCAAGCAATAAGCAGCATACGCAGGCACCTTTCAGAGCAAAGTATACATATGATGATAATACGTTTTTAAATGACGAATATCATATTTACGGTTGCGAGTGGAATGAAAACGAAATTTCCATGTATGTTGACGGCGAAAAGTATAACACCTTTAAATTTGCCGACAGGGCAAAGGACGCAGATGAATTGGTAGGATTTTCACAGCCGCAATATGTGATTATAGGCTCGGCAGGCCCGATCGTTCCGACAGAATCAAGCAATGACGCAATGGGCTTGAAAACCGTTGACGCTGACGGAGAACCTTCGGATTTACCGTTTGAAATGTCGGTTGATTGGATAAGGCTTTACCAAGAACCCGGAAAAGGTATGTTAAAAACCAAATAACACTTGAAAGGAAAGATTTTGATGACATTCAAAAAAACAATTGCTGTAATTCTTTCCTTTGCTTTAACTGCAAGCGTCGCATTTTATACTGTTGCGGCAGACGACAGCGATGATTCACAAATCAAAACTGCAACCACATCATCTGCGGCAGGTTATGTTTCGGAATACGAAAAATACTGTTACGAACACAGCGGGAACGGAAATACAGAAAGAGATATTTTAATTTCGGGCGGTGACGGAGTATTTTCCGGAGAAACAGAAAAGCTTGCGGAATTTAACGGAAAAAGCAACTGTGCGACGCTAAAAAGCGGAAGTACGGCAGAATATACCGTATCGGTCACTGACACAGCAATGTATGAAATTCACTTTACATACATTGTAACCGATGAATCCGGCAATGATGTTGAAATGTCTTTAAAGCTTGACGGTAAAGCGCCGTTTTCGGCGGTTGAGAATTTAATATTGCCGACTCATTATACTAACCGTACCGATGAAATTCAAAAGGATAAAGCAGGCGACGATATTATACCCGAGCAAACGGCGGCACAGATTTTCGCTACCGTTCCCGCAAGGGATAACGCCGGCGTTGTAACCGAACCGTATAGATTCTATCTTTCCGCGGGGACTCATAGAATATCGGTTTCCGTAAACGCTTCAAAATTCGTTTTGGCGGAAATCAAATTAAAATCGGCCTCCGATACGAAAAAGTATTCGGAGCAAAACGGCGGCGAAAAGCAGAAAATAAATGCCGAACCGATAAAAATCGAAGCCGAGGATGCATATTTGAAGTCAAACAACGCAATGTCCCCGCGCTCCGACACAGGGAGCGCCGCGCTGTCACCTAAATCCGTAAAAAACGACCTCATAAACTGTATCGGCGGCACAACTTGGCAAAACCCAACTGATACGCTTTACTGGAAAATGAATGTAGAAGAAAGCGGATATTATTCTCTTTCCTTCCATTTCAAGCAAAGCGACTTGATTAACGGCGACAGCATAAGAAAGCTTAGAGTTGACGGTGAGGTTCCTTTTGCGGAATGTGAAAAAATCAAGTTTTCCTATAAGCCGTCATGGCAATATCTTGATTTTTCAGACAGTAACGGAAATCTGTATTACATTTGGCTTGAAAAGGGCGAGCATACCGTCTCTCTCGAGGTGACAATGGGTGATATGGCGCAATATTACCGCGAGCTTTCGGATATAATAGATGTTCTCAGTCAAAAGTATATGGAAATAGTTATGATAACAGGAGACAGTCCTGATGTCAACCGTGACTATGAGCTTTTTAAGCAAATACCGGATCTTGACGATACGCTGAAATCTTCGTATGACAATTTGACAAAGCTTGCCGGCAAAATGGAAAGCATAACCGGAAAACGCGGAAATCAATATGTGGCTGCTATCAACAATATGTCGAGAACGGTTAAGAATATGTATAGCAGTCCGTATATGGCGCACCAATATGTTAAAAATTATTATACGAATTTCTGCACACTTTCCTCTTGGCTCTATGATATGAAGGAAATGCCGCTTTGGCTTGATAACTTCACCTTTACTCCATACGGCGGTAATGCCGAAAAAAGCAATGCGAATGTTTTTGCTTCGATTTCTTACAGCTTTCAAAGATTTTTAAGCTCATTTACCGAAGACTATTCTGCCGAAAATGAAAAAGACGGAAAATCACTTGAGCTATGGGTAAACTGGGGTATCGATCAGGCAAGCGCGCTTGAATACCTGATACAGGATTCGTTTACGAAGAATACAGGAATAAATGTCAATGTCAGGGTAACGAATGCCTCTTTGGTAAAGGGCATTTTGGCAGGCAATTTTCCTGATCTTTCTCTGCATCTTGCACGAACCGAGCCGGTAAACCTCGGCATCAGAGGTGCGCTTTACGATTTGTCACAATTTGACGATTATGAAGAAGTATTGAAACGCTTTCAAAACGGCGCAGAGGTACCGTATTGTTATAACGGAAAAGCGTATGCTTTACCCGATACGCAGAACTTCTACATAATGTTCTACCGTACCGATATATTTGAGGAGCTTGGTTTAACACTACCAAAAACTTGGAATGAGTTTATAAAAGCGGCAACGATTATTCAAAGAAACAATATGCAGATATATGTGCCGTATACTCAAATAACCGCAACTACTACGGTTAACACGGGACTCGGCGGTTTAAGCCTTTATGCTACTCTTATGGCGCAAAACGGCGTTTCGGTTTATAACAAAGAGCTTAATGCCTGCAATATAGACAGCAATGAGGCAATATCGGTATTTGAATTTTGGACAAAGCTTTATACCGATTATAAGTATTTGAAATCAGCGGATTTTTATAACCGTTTCCGTGTGGGCAGTATGCCGCTCGGAATAGCAACCTATAACACTTATATGACTCTTGAGGACGCGGCGCCCGAAATTAAGGGAAAATGGGCAATTGCCTGCGTACCGGGGGTTGAGGGTGGCTCTGCGGCGGTTGCAGGCTCAGGCACCGGCTGTTCAATAGTCAAAAAATCAAAAAATATAAACGAGGCGTGGGAATTCCTTAAATGGTGGACCTCGGACGAAACACAGCTTCGCTATTCAAACAATATTGAGTCGATTCTCGGTGCGGTTGGCCGCGTTCAGTCTGCAAATGTGAGCGCAGTTTCCAAAATGGCTTGGGACGATGAAACAAAGGCAACCCTGCTTGAGCAATGGTCGCGCATTGAGGAGGTGCCTGAGATACCGGGTAGCTACTACCTAACACGCGCCGTCGATCAGGCATATTGGGCGGTTATAAATAAAGGCGAAAATTATCAGGTGACAATGGAAAAATGGGCTAAGATAGCAAACGGCGAAATTGCCCGTAAAATAAAAGAATACAGCTGAAAGGGGAGCGGAATATGAAGTCAAAATCACTGAAGAGAAGAAATCTTTTACATAGGCAAATACCGCTCTATCTTATGGTTGCACCGTTTCTGATAATGTTTTTCATATTTACGGTTCTGCCGATTGCGGTTTCGGTTTGTTTAAGCTTTTTTAACTATGATATGATTTCCCTGCCGAAATTTAACGGTTTTGAAAATTATATGCGTATGTTTATGTACGATGATGTTTTTCCGATAACCGTAAAGAATACGCTGATATTTGCCGTAATAGCGGGTCCGATAGGCTTTTGCCTTTCGTTTATATTGGCGTGGTTTGTTAATGATTTCAGCCCGATGGTAAGGACATTGCTTTCGTTTATGTTCTATGCGCCGTCGCTCGTAGGAAATGCATATTTCATTTGGCAGGTGCTTTTCAGCGGCGATACATACGGCTATTTAAACAGCCTTCTGCTTTCGGTCGGCTTTATAACCGAGCCTGTACAGTGGCTTAAAACCGAGCAATATATTATGCCGATTATAATTATCGTTCAGCTTTGGCAGAGCATGGGAATATCGTTCCTTGCCAACATTTCGGGACTTCAAAATGTTAACAGGGAGCTTTATGAATCCGGCTCGATAGACGGTATTCGCAACCGTTGGCAGGAGCTGATTTACATTACCGTTCCCTCAATGCAGCATATGCTTTTGTTCAGCGCGGTAATGCAGATACAGTCAAGCTTTTCGGTAAGTGCAATTGCAATTCAGTTAGTCGGTTTCCCGAGCATAGGTTATGCCGGAGATACAATAGTATCGCATTTGACCGATGTCGGAACGGTAAGATATGAGCTGGGATATGCGTCGGCAATAGCGGTAATTCTTTTTGCAATGATGGCGCTTACAAGAATTATTGTCGGCAAAATACTGTCTGTCGCAAGTAAGTAGGGGGTGCTGTAAATGGAAGCAACGGTTAAAAACAAGCTTAATACCGAACACAAGCCTAAAAAGCACCTTAAAACGGGCAGTAAGCAAAACTATAAGAGATTTACGCGTTCAAAGGCGGGTAGCTTCTTCTATTTCGCATTTATAGTATTGGCGGGACTGTTTTCAATGCTGCCGCTGATTTACGCGGTAACAACATCATTTAAGCCGTTAGACGAGCTTATGATATTTCCGCCGACATTTTTTGTAAGACGGCCGACGGTTGAAAACTATACGGCATTGCCGGGACTTCTTTCAAACCTTAAGGTTCCGCTTTCACGTTATATTTTTAACAGCGTTTTTATATGCGTTGTAACAACGCTGATATATGTTTTTCTTTCGGCTATGGCGGCGTTTGTGCTTGCAAAGACCGATATGAAAGGCAGAAAAGTAATATTTATTATCGTTCAGTTTTCATTGCTTTTTAACGCTTACACGCTTGCTGTACCGCAGTACCTCATTATCTCATCAACAAAAATCATCGATACATATTGGGCGTATATTCTTCCGCAAATGTCGGCGACCTTGGGCGTATTTCTTATGAAGCAGTATATGGAGGGTTATATTCCCGATTCTCTGCTTGAAGCCTCGCAAATAGACGGCGCAGGTTTTTTCAGAACATTCATACAAATAGTTTTACCTATTTCAAAGCCCATTGTATTAACCGTTTTCCTGTTTTCGTTCAGAGATATCTGGGCATCTGTTCCTCAAGGTACTATATTTAACGAAAAGCTTAAAACTCTGCCGATGATTATGTCGCAGGTAACGGCCGGCGGTATTGCAAGAAACGGCAGCGCAATGGCGGTTTCCGTAATTATGATGATTCCGCCGATTATTGTGTATATGATTTCGCAGAGCAATGTTGTTGAGTCTATGAGCAGCGCCGGAATAAAGGGTTAGGAGGACGGAAATGAAAAAAATAGTAAGAATAATTGCCGTTCTTATTTGCATTATTACGGCTTTTGCGTCCTTTTCCGTTTCGGCGTCCGAGGAAATTCCGTATGATACCTATACTTACTGGGAAACAGGAGCTGATCTTAAATCGGCAAGCATAACCCCGATATACAAGGTAAAAAAGATTATTTCATCTTCGGCGCTCGGACTTGAACCTTTTAAAACGGTGAGCGATGTTTTTGTTTCAAAAAGCGGAATAACTTATATTCTTGACGGCGACGCGTCATCGCTTTATATGCTTGATAAGGATTATAACCTTATAAATAAAATCGTCTCGGTATCAAAGGATGGAAGTCAACTTGATTTTACAGGTGCGAGAGGAGTATTTGTAAGCGAGGATATTATTTATATCTGCGATACGGAAAATGCAAGGGTTTTGCTGTGCGATGCAAACGGTAAATATATTGACAGTTATACCGTTCCGGATTCGTCGCTTATTCCTAAGGACTTTAAGTACCGACCGTTAAAGGTTGCAAAGGATTCGTACGGATATGTATATATTTTAAGCGACGGTTCATATTACGGAGCATTACTTTTTTCAAATGAAAAAGAATTTGTAGGATTTTACGGTGCAAATACGGTAAAAAACGGTGTGCTTGGTGCTATACAAAGCGCTCTCAGCCGTATGTTTGTCAACAATACGAAAAAATCCGCAACCGCGACAAGTCTGCCCTATGTTTTTTCGGATTTATGTGTTGATAAGGATAATTTTGTTTATACCGCAACCGGATATACAGATGCTAACCAAAAGGGTCAGATTAAAAAGCTGAATCCCGGTGGCGGATCTAATGTTTTAAAATCGGACAGCGTCAATTTTACGGATACCGATGTTAATACCAGCTTTAATTTAGGAAAGTCGTTTAATCAGGATATTTTGAGTGTTGATGTTGATGAAAACGGGCTTATATATGCTCTTGATTCGGGGTACGGTCGAATATTTATATATGACCAAAGCTGCGGACTTGTTGCGGCATTTGGCGGCGGTATGCACAGCGGAATGCAAAAGGGTACTTTTGTAACCGCCAATGCGCTGTCAATTTACGGGAATAATGTATTTGTATCAGACGCCGGTAAATGTACCGTTACGGTATTTGAACCCACAGAGTACGGAAAGCTTTTGATGAACGCAATAGAGCTTACAAACAGCGGAAAATACGAAGACGCATTACCGCTTTGGCAACAGCTTATAAAGCTTGACAGAAACTGTAAATATGCATATTCCGGAATTGCGTTGGCGGAGAATAAGCTTGGCAATTACAAAGAGGCTATGCAATATGCCAAAGAGGGATACGACAGGGAAACCTACGCATTGGCTTTTAAGGAAGTCAGAAATGATTGGATAGAAAGTCATTTTGCGCTCGTGGCAATTATTGCAATAGTTGTTATAGGAGCAATTGCCGCTTTTATGGTAGTGAGTACAAAGAGAAAAATATCCTTAATTAAAAATCCTGAATTAAAGCTGCTGTTTGCCGCCCCTATTCATCCGGTTCGGTCATTCGGGCAAATACAGGAAAAGAAGATGGGTTCTCTTAAGTATTGCTTCATCATAATACCGATATATTATGTTGTATCGATTCTGCGTTACATAGCAGGCGGCTTTGCCTTTACCGCATATGACCCTGAAACCTTCAATTCAATCGAAGTGCTTATAAGAAGCGTAGGGCTGATAGCACTCTGGATAATCGTGAACTGGGCGGTTTCAACCCTGTTCGGCGGCAGAGGAACCGTAAAGCAGATAACCGTTCTTACCTGTTACAGCCTGCAACCGCTTATTTGGGGAAATATAGCTGCAATAATTCTTACAAATGTTCTTGTTCCTACCGAAAGCGCATTTATCAGTATTCTTTATACGGTTTTGCAATTATATACGCTTTTGCTTATAGTAATAGGTACGGTTGTAATCCATGATTATGATGCAAAGCACTTTATAGGAACTACATTCCTTACCGTTTTGGGCATAGCTATTGTTGTTTTCCTTATGATTATGATAATTATGCTTGTCCAACAGCTTGGTACATTTTTAATTACAGTTCTTACGGAATTAACGTTATAAGGAGGGAAGACTGATGAAAAGAATTATTTCAAAGGTAATAGCTCTGTTATTGATTGTCGGTCTTTGCTCCGGGTGCTCCGGGAATAAAACCGTAAGCGTCACAAAAAAGTTTAAACTGCCGGATTCCCTAAACGGCAGTGTGTATGAGGTGATAGCGTCAAATGATAAATATTCGCTTAAATGGAACAGTGAATATAAAAAGGTAGTCCTCGTTGATAAAACCACCGGAAATGAATGGAGTACAACGCCAAATGATGCTAACGATAACGGCTTTGACGATTTCGGCTTTCCGATTGAGGCAGATCCGCAGGTCAATTCGCCGATAACAATTGAGTATATCGATCCTAAAACGAATACTCCGCAGAAAGCAGTGGGTTACACCGGCTCCGTAAAGCAGGGTAATATTGACTGCGGGACAACGGATAACGGAATATGCGTTACTTATTATTTCGAGGATGAAAGCATTTCCGTTCCGGTTGAATATATTTTGAGGGAATCGGGACTGCAAATTTCAGTCGATCCGAAGAAAATCGGCGAAGGTAAGAATAAGCTTTTGAGCATATCATTGGCACCGTTTCTTTGCTCGGTTAAAAATACTGCCGATGCCAGCTATCTTTTTGTTCCTTCCGGCAGCGGTGCGCTTATATATCCGAAAATATCTTCGCAGAGCGGTACTGCATTTTCAAGCCCGGTCTACGGCAGAGATCTTGCTATGCAGCAATATAACAAAACCACTAATACCGAAGATATTAAATTGCCGATTTACGGTGCCAAAAACGGCAACGTGGCAACATTGGTTGTAATCGAAAGCGGAGCTGAGTCTGCTGAGCTTGTCGGAAATATAGGCTCTGAAACCCTGGGCTATTCAAATATAGGCGCAAAATTCATTTTGAGGGGTTATGACCAAAGAACAACCGTTGTATACTCAACAACGCAGTCGTTGCAGTCAATATATGCGGATTCACTTATCGATACCGCTGTTTCTATCGGAATTTATCCGCTCACCGGAGAAAATGCCGATTATAACGGAATGTGCAGGGCTTATCAGAAATATCTGACCGAAAACTGCGGACTTCGCGAGAGGAAATATGACACGGCAAAGCTTCATTTAAAGTTCTACGGCGGAACTAACGTTAAAAAATCATTTTTAGGCGTTCCGTATGACAGTCTCTATTGCCTTACAAACTTAAATGAGGTTAATGATATTTCAAGTGAGATAATAAACGGCACCGGTGCAAAGCTTTCTGTTGAACTGAAGGGATTCGGCACATCAGGACTTGATACCGAAAAGCTTGCGGGCGGTTATAAGATTGCCTCGGGTCTCGGCAATATAAGAGAACTGAAAAAGTTGCAAAATGCTCTTGATGATAAGGCTTCGGATATGTACTTTGATTTCGATATTATCGGCATAGGCAAATCCGGCAATTCATGGTCTTATTTCAGCGATATTGCAAAAGGTCCCACGGGTCTTAAAAGCTATCAGTACGGTTATGACCGCACAATAAGAAGTCAGGATTCCGATATAGCAAAGTACGGATTGATTTCCAGAACCGAATTGATTAAATCTGCCGAAAAGCTTATTGAAAAAACAAAGAAATTCGAGCTTTCGGGAATCGGGCTGGATTCGCTGTCATACAGTAAATATTCGGATTACAGGGATATTAAATATTACTCATCCGGTAATATGGCGGCGGATGTCGCTGCTGCTGCAAAGGTGTTGGACGGTAAAAAGATTCTCGTTAATAACGCCAATGCATATGCCGCCTGCATTGCCAATGAAATTACGGATGCGGCTGTGACTTCGGCGGAATATGATGTTTTCGATGTAGATATTCCATTTTATCAAATGGTATTTTGCGGATATATACCCGTTACCTCATCTCCGATTAACACGGCAACCGATCCGGCAGAGACCTTGCTGACTGCACTTGAGGGCGGCAGCGGACTTTCCTATTCGGTAATCGCAAATTATGATACAGGCTTGATCTCCTCAGCTTACAGAGAGCTGCACCAAAGTCTTTATACCGATATTAAGGACAATATTACGGACACGTACAAATCTGTAAACGGTTTTTATAAGGCGATAGGAAATTCAAAAATACAGGGATATTTTGTATTGAGCAGTAACCTGAGAAAGACCGTATTTGAAAACGGAACGGTAATTATCACTAATCACGGTGAAAATAACGAAAACAGCGAATACGGCGAAATAGCGGCGAAAAGCTTTATTGTAAAGGAGGCGGCAAAATGAGTAACAAAAAGAAACACGGAATTGAAAGTCTCAGGAGCCGCTGGGGGTTTATGTTTATAACGCCGTGGATCATAGGTATTTGCCTGTTTTTTGCGGTGCCGCTCCTGCAGTCGATATGGTATTCGTTTTGTAATGTGAAAATGGAGGCTGACGGACTTCAAACAAGCTTTGCCGGTCTTTCGCAGTATAACAAAATACTGAACGCTGATCCGGATTACACGAAAATGCTGAAAACAGCGGTATCTTCAATAGCATACAAATTGCCGTTGATAATAATTATCTCCCTGATATTCGCCTTGCTGTTGAATCAGAAATTCAAAGGCAGACTGTTTTTCAGAGCGCTGTACTTTCTGCCGGTAATTATTGCAACAGGCGCAGTTATTGAAATAATATTTATGACTACAAGCAGCGGTGTTTCAACAGGCGGACCCGAATCCATTTCGGACAGCTTATTCAGCGTATCGGACATTATGAATTTTTTAAATCTCTCAAATGAGATTGCGGGCTATGTTAAAGTTGCAATTAACAGTATTTTTGATTTGGTATGGAGCTGCGGAATACAAATAATTCTGTTTATTTCAGGACTTCAAACAATTCCTGCAACTGTCTACGAGGCTTGCAAGGTTGAGGGCGCAACAAAGTGGGAGCAGTTCTGGTTTATAACCTTCCCGATGCTCGGTAGGGTAACATTACTTGTAATTATATTTACAATGGTTGAGCTGTTTACCGATTCGCGAAATACGCTGATGTCTAATATATCCGCAAAAATGATTGCCGGTAACTACGACGCCACCTCGGCAATGCTATGGTTTTATTTTCTGATTGTCGGCGGAATTATAGGTATTTTGGTATTGGCTTACACAAAGCTGGCTCTTAAACGATGGGAGTAGGTGATTAAAATGAATAGCTTTATAAATATGGGCTTGGGCAGAAAAATTAAAGCCAAAAGCATAGGAAATTTTCTGTATGCCGCATTTCGGTTTATCATTTTAATTTCCGTCGGTTATATAATACTCTATCCGTTGCTTTATATGGTTATAACTTCGCTTCGAACCTCTGCCTCATATCTTGACCCTACAAGAAATTGGATACCAAAACAAATTACATTGGAGCATTATAAAAAAGCGGTTGAATTTTTGAATTACGGGCATTCGCTATGGCTCACGGTGCGAACAGAAATCGTAAGCGCAATAATCGAAATTTTGAGCTGTGCGGTTGCGGCATACGGTTTTGCAAGATTTAAATTTAAGTTCAAAAGCTTTTTTACCGCAGTACTGTTTTTAACAATATTGGTTCCGGCGCCTATGATAATAATACCGCTTGTTACCAATTTTGCAAAAACCGACTTTTTAGGGATACTCGGCTTGATTTATAAGCTGACCGGTCTGGATTTGAGACTTAATCTTGTCGGTACGGTATTTACATTTTATTTACCGTCGCTTTTGGGTGTAGGACTTCGTTCGGGTATACTTATTTTCATTTACATACAATTCTTTAAGGGTCTGCCTAAGGAATTGGAGGAGGCGGCGATGATAGACGGAGCAGGCCCTATAAGAACCTTTCTTAAAATCGCAATTCCGTCCTCGGGCGTTGTAATTATAACGGTTACCGTTTTTTCGTTGGTTTGGCATTGGAATGATTACACGCTGGCATCAATGTATATGCCCGGTAACCGCACACTTGCGGTGTCGCTTTCGGATTTTCCGAGCATTCTTAATTCATTGGGATTTTATACAAGTGTTCCCGAAACAAAAGGATATTTGCTTGCAGGATGTGTGCTTTTTGTGGCACCGATGCTTATTGTTTACCTAATACTCCAACGCGGGTTTATTGAAAGCATAGACCGGGTTGGAATTACAGGATAAAAATTTTGGGAGGAATTAAATTATGAATTTAAAAGCAAAACGCATTTTATCCGTTCTTTTATGTGCCGCTATGTCGGCAACCTTGTTTAGCGGCTGTAAGAAATCAGACGGCGACGGCTCCGATTCTTCAACAATTATTGAAGAAATTGTGGTTGACGGCGGAGAGGAAACGGGCGGTAACAATTCCGAAAACGTTTCCGGAGATAAGAGCAGCGGCAACAGCTCTGCGGCAGGCTCCAATACCGATAAGCAGAACACAAATAAGTCGGTAGACCCCAAAGACTATAAAGGCACCACCGTTACATATGCAACCTGGCAGTATGCCGATACGGTTGATACCGACGCCGCGATTTCCGCATTTAAAAAGAAATACGGAATTACGGTAAAAACGGTTACAGTTCCGCAAAAGACTTATGTTCAGGAGATTACCGCGCTTATCAACTCGGGTAATGCTCCCGATGTTATTCGCGACTGGGAATACTGGCCGAGCTTTACAACCATAGCTCAACCGCTCGAAAACGCAAAAATCGATCTCACTGATTCTATTTGGGATAAGAATGCACTTAAAATGTGCGAGGTTAACGGAAAGCATTACAGCTTAACCAGCGTCGGCGGATTATTTAACGGTGTAACCAATCTTGTTTATTACAATAAAAAGCTTCTTAACAGCAACGGTATAAGAACGCCTGAAGATTATAAGAATATAGGAAAATGGAATTTTGACGCACTGTATGAAATTGCAAAGGCATCTGCGAAAATCGGAAACGGTTATTACGGTCTGTATGCCGACTCCTTCGGCGGAATAATCAGTCAATCTTTTGGAACAGATGTTTTTAAATATTCAAACGGTAAATTCTCAAGCGGCGTAAGCGATTCTATGCTTGCAACTGTTTGGCAGAATATTACCAAATGGAATAAAGAGGGTCTTATGGCTGAGGACAGGAGCGCATTTATTAACGGTAAATGCGGTATTGCAATTACCAGTTCATACGGTCTTTCAAAGCAGGGCTATTGGAGAGATATGACCTACAAGGATATAGGCTATATAGAAATGCCCGAGCTTAACGGTCAAAAGCCAAGCTCTTCTTCGTCATCAACCTTCTTCGGAATCTGCAAGGGCGCCAAGAATCCGGTTGCCGCAGGAATTTTCCTCCGTTACTATCTTGATGTAAACAACTATGACGTTAATAAGCAGTTTATTTCGTCGGAGGCCGCAAACTTCTCGTTGAAGCAGGCATCAACTTTAAATGCAAACTCGTTTTACGGTATAAATACAGGCGTTTCTCTTGCCTGCGGTATAGATAACACAAAGTATTACTATCAGCTTTCAAAAAGCGATCCGGCTCAGGTAACGCAGGTATTGTCCGCAATGAGCAATGAGGTTAACGGATATGTTAAGAATGCGCAGAAGGTTCTTGACCAGAATACGAAATAATCAAAGCAACTTGAAGGTGGGAAGATATGATTAAAAAAAGAGCAGTCAGTATTGGGCTGATAATAGCAATTCTGTCCTCTGTTTGTTGCATATCGGGTATTATCGGTTCTGCGGCGAATACATTCTCGCAGGATTTGATGGAAGTCGGTTTTGAGAATTATAAGATTGTTACCGAAAAGGATAATCCTAATGCTTACAATACTTATACCTTCAATAGTAATGTTACCGAAACATTATGGTCTGTTGAAACCGATACTGACGATACAAATAACAAATATATGCAGTTTAAGAAAACGGCGGATCAGTCAAAAACCGGTTGGAAGCCTGCATACGCATTTTTTCTTAATCCGACCGGCAGTACTTCAAATTCAGGCGTATTTAAAATCGTTAAGGGCGCTACATATAAGGTTACATTTAAATATAAGCTGAGCTTTGACGATTTAAACGGTACATCATGGCGCTCGGTGGCGGCAGAGCTTTATACAAACCAATGGAATAAGCTTGACGGTAATATGAGTTCTTTGAGTAGTAAGCTCAATTTGCCGGCTGCCGACGAATGGACCGAAAAGGAAATTGAAATTTCTTCGACCCAATCGAATAAAGTTAAGGACAACGCCATTTTAACCTTTACCATTTCCCCGAACAGCAGTGCAAGTCCGTCGGATAAGTTCGGATTTACGTTTTGTCTTGACGATGTAAAGGTTGAGAGAATTTACAGCTATTGGCAAGGAAATGTTGCCGAGAGCTATGCCGGCGGTACGGGTGCCGCCAATGACCCGTATCAGATTTCTAACGCCGCACAATTGGCATTGCTTGCCAAAACCGTTAATGATGTTAAATCCTCAAATACGGCTAATCCGACCACGGGCAAGTATTATGCACTTACCGCCGATATTGATTTAAATGATGTCGACAGTCCCAACTGGCAGAACAACTCCCCGAATAAATGGTTTCATTCAGTTTCCTTGAGTCAGGCGTTTTGCGGAGTGCTTAACGGACAGGGTCATTCGATTAACGGTATTTATATCAACGAGGATACCGAAACGGATACCTTCGGAGGACTTTTCGGTGCTCTCGGCGAAAACGCAGAGATTAAAAATCTTGCAATTAAAAATTCATACATTAAAGCCAAATATTCGGGCGGTATAGCGGGTTATGCTTCCGGTAAGAAAACTGTTGTTCGCCGTTGCTTTACGGCCGGAAACATTACTGCCGAGGGTAAATATACCGCCGGACTTTTGGGCGGCAGCAGCTCCGAAGCGTTAATTGAAAATTCGTATACATATTCATCTGTTAACGGCAGTATTGCGGCTGCGGCTTTAATTGCCGATGCAAACGGTAAAACAACCGTAAATAATTGCTGGGCGGCAATAGGAAATTATCCGCTGATTTCAGGCGATAATTCAAAAATTACGGCTAAAAATTCTTATTCAACAGCGACACTCTCACAACAGGCGGGAATTACAAATGTTTCCGAGGGCGATATTATCGGTAACGGTGCTAAAACCGCAATGTCTGCGCTTGATTTTAATGAGGTATGGGCTGCCAAATCCGGTCAATATCCCGAGCTTCATTGGCAGGCATACGGCTATACCGCCGAGGACGATTATAACGACGACGCGGTTGAAGGCGCATGGTCGGGAAAGATTGCCAAAAGCTATCACGGCGGCGACGGAAGCCGTGAAAATCCGTATCAGATTTCAACCGCAGAGGAATTGGCGTTATTAAGCAATACCGTAAAGGGCTGTTATTGGAATAACTATGCAACAAAAAATAAGTACTATGAGCTTATAAGCGATATAGTTATAAACGATACGACCGCCGACGGCTGGATGAGTAACGCCAAGCAGTGGTTTGTGGGAACATCCAATTCACAGTGCTTTAACGGCGTATTTAACGGCAACGGTCATACGGTAAGCGGACTGTATATAAACTCTGCCGATGAAAAAGCGATGGGCGGCTTGTTTATAGCTCTCGGTGACGGGGCAGTTGTTAAGAATATCGGTTTTAAAAATTCATATTTAAAGGCCGCAAATGCCGGTACTGTTGCCGGAACGGTAGAAAACCGCGCTCAGGAAGCAACACCGCGCATTGTCGCCTGTTATGCGGATGAAAGCGTTACTGTGGAGGCAAGCTCATACGCAGGCGGTCTTGTGGCTTACAGTCCCAGACCGTTGGTATTGAGATACTGCTATTTTAAAGGCAGTGTAATAGGCAATGACGTTAAAAAGGTCGGCGCATTGGTGGCCGCAAGCTGGGATTATGACGGCAACATAAAATACAGAAGCTGTTACTCCGCACCTGAAAACGAGGTCAATATGGTAGGCTCGGTTTCTGCGGCCACAAAAGCAACCAACTGCTATGCCACCTTTAACAAGCGCGATACAAAGGTTATTCTTGCCGATGTGGAAATTATGACGGTTGAGCGAATGACGGGAACGGCCGCACTTGAAAATATGACCAAGTTTGACTTTGAACAGGTTTGGATTCCCGTAAACGGCGGTACTCCGGCTCTTCGTGTTTTCACAGAGGGATATTCGGGAATAGACCCGGATGATATAGAGGACCCGTTTGAGAGAAGAACCTACGACGGCGCAAAGCCCGGCGATATATGGAGCGGCGGAATTGCAACGAAATATAACGGCGGTGACGGAAACCGGGAAAATCCGTATCAAATAGCAACGGGCGAACAGCTTGCTTTCTTTGTTGAAAGCATAAGAGATTCGGTTTGGGATCATTACGCAACTAAAGATAAGTATTACGTTATTACCGATGATATTTATCTCAACGATGTTAAAAATACCGATTGGTATGAAAATGCCGAAAACGAGGAATGGCTTACCGGCTCTCATCAGGCACAGGCATTTTGCGGAAACCTTAACGGAAACGGTCATATAATTTACGGGCTTTTCTTTAAGCAGGAAAATGCAAGCCTTTGCGCTTTAATACCTTCAATCGGTCAGAATGCAGTTGTTGAAAATTTAGGCATTGCGTCATCATATGTTTATAACGGCGGCTCTAATGCAGGCGGTTTATTTGCTTATGTTGAAAACCGTTCTTATAAAACAGGAATGCCTACAATAAGACGTTGCTTTGTTGCAGAGGATGTAAGCATAATTTCATCCTCCTATGCGGGTGGACTTATTGCGGGAACGCCTTCAACGGTATCGATTGAGGATTGCTATTCCCTTGCTTATGTTGAGGGTACCGCAACCAGAACAGGCGGCTTAATAGGCTATTCATGGTATAACGGCACATATCAGGATGATGACGGCAATGTAATTATGACAACTATAAAGAATTCCTTTGTTGCCAATGCCGATAAATCCAACCCGATAGGCTCGTTGACCTATAAGGATTATGTCAGTACCGAAAATCTTTACGCTTTAAGAGCGCAAAGCGGCATTTGTTCTTCTGTTTCCTTCGGAAATATGACCGATGAAAAAGCAAAGGAATATTTAAAGAATTTCGATTTTGAAAGCATTTGGCAAACCGTTGAAAAATCAACACCGGTTCTCAAAATATTCGCCGATAGAAAAATTGATTTATCAAAAATCAGTCGCTTAAAAGGCCCTGTAACCGTAAGCTTTGAAACCTACGGCGGTTCCGAGGTGCCTTCCGTTTCGGGCGAATCCGGCTCAAAGCTCACTCTGCCTACGGCAACGCGCAAAAAGGATGTTTTTGACGGTTGGTATGTCTATAATCTTAAAACCTATGATATTCCGTTTACCTACGATTATTTCCCCGACGACGATATTACTCTTTACGCAAAGTGGATTGAAAAGGGAAATTCTCAAGGCTTTGAGGATTACGATTACAGCGACGAGGACGGTCTTGAAGAAGGCTTTGAGGTTTATAAGCCGGGCAGTGACGGATATGACGGCGCGTATGTTTATAACGGTATAAAATCATTGCACCGCACGGCAGATGAGGCGGATTATAAAAACGCCTGCCTTTTCGGTACGGACGCTATAAAGCTTGTGCCCGGTAACGAATATGAGCTTTCGATGTATGTGTATCTTAAAGGCACCCCCTCAAAGAACGATAAGCTTATGCTTGCTTATACCGAGGAGGCCGACTGGGCATATGACGAAAACGCAACCGAAACAATTTGTGCTTTGTCTTCGCTCCAATCCGGCAAATGGCAGCTTGTAACATTTAAATTTGTAGCTTACGGAAATTACATAGCTTTAAGAGTACCCGGCGTTGAAATGTTTTTTGACGACGCATACGTTCTTCCGACCGACAGAACGGGACTTAAATCGTTAGCAGTCAAATCAACACCTAAAACGGTAACAACCGTAATTGATATTGACGGCGATAGCGTGGATTCCGACAGCATTTCTGCGGATAATACCAAAAAGACAACCAAAAAGATTATCAGAAAGATAATTAAAAAGAAAAACAATAAGCAAACCGATGATTACACGTTATATATAGTTATCGGCTCGGCAGCGGCGGTATTACTTGTAGCCGGAGCGGTTACGGGCATTTGCGTCGCTAAAAAGAAAAGGGTAAGGAAAGGGGGAAAAGTCACTTAAATTTATTTATCGGCAAATACTAAAAAACTGGAGGAAAGTATTGAAATGAAAAAACTGTTAAGCATTGTTTTATCCATGGCAATTTCCTTTTCGGCTGTTATAGCCGCAACCGCAGTGCCGGTCTCAGCCGAGACGTCCGAGTTTAAAACCGAGCACGCCGAGGTTGATTTCAGCAAGTATGAATTATCGGTAGGCAATAATATAGTTAATTATGACAGCAACGGCTCGTTTTGGAGTATAGTTACCGAAGATAACGGAAATAAATATATGCACTTCTCTAAAACAAAGCAGCAAAACGGAAATTGGACACCGAACTGGACGTTTGTACTTAACCCTACCGGAGCGGTTGATTGGAACGGGCACTACCGTATTGAGAAAAACGCAAGATACAGAATCAGCTTTGATTATAAATTGAGCACTGCTGATGACGGCTTAGGCACGAGTTGGTGGATGAATGCTAAGTTAATATCAAATAATGAATATATTGTTTCAAAGACTTGGTATAACGGAGACAGTCTGGAAATTGCCGACACCAACGGTAAAAAGGCCGTAAATCTTGTCGCAACGGACAGTTGGAAACATATTTCGGTTGATTTCATCGGACCGGAAAGCGTACAACAAAACAGCAGTCTTAATTTTTCTTTAGGCGGCGTTATCAGCCATAATGTTGAATTCAGCATTGATAATATTGTTATTGACCGTCTCGGTTCGGTTGTTTTAAAGGACGAGGACGGTACGGAGCAAACATTATGGGGCATTCCGGAGTGTAATGCTAAAAATAAATTCGGTGACGGTTTAAATACTGCTATGTCAGACTGTGCAGCCGAGGTTGTACAGGCAGGAAATAATTCGGAAAGCTACAATTCGGACAGCACCGCAACCGTTGGGAAGAAGAATTTTTATACCGACGAGGCAAGAACACAATCGGTTGATAATTTGGTTTTCTCGAATGAAGAGGGTAAGGTATACTATACAAAAAATGCCGTTACAACCGAAAATCAGGTTGCGTTTACGGGCTTTGATCAAACGAATAACAGAGATGCGGTATACGGTAAAAAGGATGAAGATAATGCATGGGTTTCGTTTTGGCGAAACGGTGTTTTCAGAAAGCAAGCCGGTTTTGAAATAGTTGAAACCGAGGCTTATACCGGTACAAAATCCTTGCATTACAGTCCGATTAACAAGGCCAACAGCGCCGGCTCATTAGATGACAAACAGGTTATTTATATCGGTAACGGTTATGAGTATAAACCGGGCAGAACTTACCGTATTTCATTCTATATTAAAAAAGACGGTTCGGTTGAAAATCAGGTTGAGAAATTAAGAATAACCGCATGCGCGGGCGGAGATGTTTCTTTTTGGAATAACAAAAATACCGCTTACAGTAATATTGACGTAACATTGACCGATGAATGGACAAAGCATACGATCAATTATACTGTTGGCGGCAGACCCGAGAGTTTATCAAATATAGATGAATCATATTTCTACGGTCCTGCACTCAGGTTTGGAGAAAGTCCGAAGGTTCAGGCAGGCTTCTATTTGGATACGATTGTTATAAGCGAGGTTTTAGACGATTCCGTTGCGCTCAACATTGAAAATGAAGAGGGACTTAACGGTAAAGCAATGAGATTTACCGCCTCTTATCTTTCAAAGGACGGCAAGAATATATCGCTTTCAGGTGCGGATTATACCGTTGCTGAGCGCGGAATACTTGTTAAATCGGCTACCGAGACAACCGAGCTTACATACGAAAATATTTCTAACAGCCGCATTTTAAAGGTAGTTAAAACAGATAAGCTTGACGAATGCAGAGCTTATGATGAGGCTACCGGCAGACTTACCTTCAGTATTGCGGCAGACGGATTTGCCGATGATGACGACCGTCAGGTTACGGCGCGCGCATTTGTAAAGCTTAACGACGGTTCTGTTTTCTATTCCGCGCCGGTATCAAACAGTATTGCAGAACCGAATTATGCACCGGAAAATTATTCGCTCGTATGGGGTGATGAATTTGACGGAACATCGCTTAATACCGACAAATGGCAGGTAGGCGACTCAGAGTCGTCATATTCGGATCAGAATTTATCGTCGGACAGTGCCAACAACAAAACAATGTATGTTTCAAACGGTGTGTTGACCTTAAAAAGCTATAAGGAATCGAACGGAACATATTCGTTCTCTAACAATTTATCCACTCATAAAACGATGAACTTTAAAAACGGATATATTGAACTGAGAGCTAAAATTCCGTATAAAAAAGGCTCCTGGGCAAGCTTTTACGGCTGTACCGACGTATGGATGAACCCAAATACATTTAAGTCTTCAAATACAACCGACAACAGTTATAACGCTGGATTTAACAGCGAAATGGATTTTATTGAGCTTGCAGACGGTACTAAAGGTTTTTCAACAAACCTTCATAAATGGAACGGCGGCAAAAACTATCAGCTTTCAAACGAAAATCGTATAAAAGGAATTATACCGAGCAATAATGATGAATATCATACTTACGGCTTTTTGTGGACGAAAAATTCTTTTGAAATTTATGTTGACGGTGTATCTAAAGGCAAGTATGACTTGACTGATACGAAACTTTTCACAGACGATACCGGTATGGGTTGTTTCCAGGATTGGCTTTATTTAAATATCGGCGGCGGAGTGTATACGGAAGAGTATGCTAAAAACAATAGTTGGGCGGCAGAATTTTTGCCGATTGCAGGCTCGGAGTTTCCGTTTGAGTACGTTATAGACTATGTAAGAATCTATCAGTCAACAAAGCAGATCAATACGAAATAAATCAGAGGAGATAAAGTTATTATGAAAAAAATCATGCATTTAGCAGCTTTTTCGGCAGCTCTGATAATGGTATTCGGTTCGTCCTTAAGCGCAATGGCGGTGACAACAGGCAAGGATGACGGTGTTATTCATTTCAGCGGCTCCGCAGATAATATTGCCGGTGATGTAAACGGGGATAAGACGGTTGATATAAGAGATTTGATAAGGATTAAAAAATATCTTGCCGATCCGGCTGTTGAAATTATTTACGCCAATGCCGATATTGACGGCGTGAACGGTATAGCGGCCGCCGATATGGCACAGCTTCGCATTATGCTTTTAAACAAATAAAAACTTATTTTCACAACTGTATAATCCGACAGCGATTATACAGTTGTGCGGCTATTTTATCGCAAAAAGACGAAGCCCCTGCCTGTCGGCAGGAGTTGAGAGGAGAAATTATGTATTGTAATATTGTTCACAGACTTGGAAACGAAACCGGCCTGGAATCTCTTAAATTTCAGCAGGATTGCGCTCATTCTTTAGGATTTAAGACAACCTTGCTTATACCGCTCCGAGCAATGGAAAACGATGAAGTGGTAAATTATTTTAAATCGCAGGCGGCGGAGTACGGCGATGAAATAGGCATACATTTTCATCATATAGCAGGAAAGTTTTACCGCGAAAAATTCAATAATGATGAAACCGAGGTTGCGGTTTACTTAAAGCCTTTTGAAATGAGAAAGCAGATAATTACCCTCATTTTTGAAAAATTTTATGAGCTTTTCGGGTTTTATCCTGTTTCAATAGGCGGATATTACTTTGATTCACAAACACTTTCATTTATTAAAGAAAAATACCCAACCGTAAAAATAGCTATTATGAGCTGTTTTGAGGAGGGTGTTAAAATGTTTGCCGGGTGCAGTCACGGTTGGTACTTATTCAGTGAAGGCGGTCCGTGGACGGCTTATTACCCGTCAAAGAAAAACAGCCTTTGTCCCGCAAAATCAGCCGATGAGGCGATAGATATTATAGGCTTGCCTCATTTGAGTCGCGATATGCTTATGTCTTATGTGGGCAGAGACGATTGGTTTTCAAGTCACACCGCGAATATGCAGCGCGGCAGACTGAACCGCGGAAAAGAATGCAAATATATTTACGATTTTTTTGACGAATGGTTGAATCAGGATAAATTCAACGACAGCGTGTATTATAATTTCTTCGTAGGCTCGGGTTGGTTGAACGAAGGAAGAAATTTTGAGGAAACAAGCGAGGATTCGCGCGATCTTTACAGGCAGTCGCTTGAGTATTGCAAAAAGAAAAGCGATGAAGGACGGGTAAGCGTATTAACAATGTCCGAATATGCAGAAGTGCATAATAAGGTATTTAAAATAGGCAGAGGAGACGCAGTTTTATGGCATGACCTTGCCTGCGGAAGCAAGAGAAGCCTTTGTTGGTACGTTGACCCACATTGGAGACTGGCGATAGATCCGAATATGGGCGGCGCGATAGTTGATTTGCGACCGTATGAGGGCAGAATCGAGCAGGATTTGGGACCGGGATCAACCCAGATGTGGAACGGGAGCTATCCCTTTGCGCTTTCATATCCTCACAGAAATGCAACGCTTGGAAGCAGGATAGGCTGTGAAACCGGCAGCGCCGGCTTTGCAACAAGAACAGAGGTTGAAAGCGTAAACAAAAACGGGGATGAAATCACCTTTGTTTTAAAGCCCTTCAATTTTAATTTAGGAAATAACAATGTATGTGTACAATTATCATATACTTTTAATAATAACGGCGAGGTTTATTTAAGAAAAAAAATATTGCACGCCGACAGGACGGATATTGAATATAAAATCGCCGAAACCTTTAACGGAAGCTTTGGCAGAACGCAGTATCCGGAGGATATTGCGGGCGTTAGGCTATATGCCAAAGAAAAATCGGGAGAAATCCGCACGATAACCTACGAATATCTTAACAGAAAAGCAACGGTTCAAAATGCTTTATGCGTCGGAGTGGAAATACCTATGCTTAACTGTAAGATAGAGCTTAGCAGTACCGCGGATAATGCGTCAGGCAGCATAAACGAGGGTGCAATGTTTAACCCAAGCTACACATTTAAGCTTACGGAAGCTTTACACGTCGGAGAGGAGAGCAATATATGTCTGAAAATAAAAAAATAACTCACAGTATCAGATGCCCGTGGTGCTTTTTAAAGGATATTGACGCAACATTGCAATATGATCCCGCAGACGGAAGCTGTTATTGCCGCAAGTGCTGCTATACGGCGAAGGATCGCGAAACTGCTATGGCAGAGCTTGAAACGCTGAGCAAAATGAGGTACAAGAATTACTATTGATTTAAAAGCGGCATACCGATTCGGGAGGTTGATAATTTGAAGATTACATATTTAGGTCAGGCGGGACTTTTGTTTGATTTGGACGGCGTTAGGGTTATGATCGACCCTTATCTTTCAAACAGTGTAGAAAAGGCGGAGCCTAAAAATAAGCGCCGCCAACCGATAGACGACAGCTTTTTTGAAATCAAGCCCGATATATTGGTTTTAACGCATAATCATCTTGACCATACCGATCCCGAAACCCTTGACAGGCTGTTTTCAAGGCATACCGGCATTTGCGTTTTAGCCTCCGGCAATGCATGGAATACCGCTCGCAAATACGGAGGAGACAACAATTATGTTATGTTTAACAGGGGTAGCGTATGGACCGAAAAGGGAATAAGGCTTGAGGCCGTATATGCCGAGCACAGCGACGATAAGGCGATAGGCGTTATTATTGCATACGGCGGAAAGAATTATTACATAACCGGTGATACGCTTTATAACAAAAGGGTTATTGATGAGATAGTGATGCCGATTGATACGGTTTTTCTGCCGATAAACGGCGTAGGTAACAATATGAATATGACCGATGCGGCCGCTTTTGCGGAAAGAATAAAAGCTAAAACAGCCGTACCGGTGCATTTCGGTATGTTCGACAGCTTAAATCCGGCAGACTTTAGCTTTAAAAACAGGGTGATACCGGAAATATACAAAGAAATAGCTTTAGGTGACTGATTATGTGGGAAATTGTAAAGAATACAGATGATTTTGATTATCTTATAGATTACCCGAAGGATTATGAAAACGGCAAAAAATATCCGGTGCTTATTTATCTTCACGGAATGGGCAATGTCGGTAAGGGTGTCGAACGGCTTGCAACGGTTTGTCCGGTAAGACGGGAGAGAATGGGTGATGATATGCCGTTTGTAATAGTGGCTCCAACCTGCGATTGCTGCAATTGGACGGTTGCTTTTGAAAGACTGCAAAAATTTATAAGCAATGTCATTGGCAGTAATTATGCGGATAAAAGCAGGGTGTATTTATGCGGATCAAGTATGGGCGGATATACCTGTTGGAATTTGCTGATAGCAAGACCTGACCTATTCGCGGCGGCGGTTATTTGCTGCGGGGGCGGAATGTATTTCGACGCCGCGAGAATTAAAATACCTGTTATTGCCGTTCATGGCGAGCAGGATACAACCGTTTTACCGCGTGAGAGCGTTATTATGACGGAAAGAATCAACGTATCCGGCGGAAACGCAAAGCTGATTTTGCATAATGATTTGAGTCACGATGTTTGGACGAGGACCTTTACCGATAAGGAAACATATAAATGGCTCTTGGAAAAGCACAGATAAAGGGGTAAGAAATATGAAAGTAACAGATATTAAGCCGTTCGTGGTAGACTGCTTCAGAACAAATTTTGTGTTTGTTAAAATTTATACCGACGAGGGTATAACAGGTATAGGCGAAGGAACGCTTGAGTATAAGGAAAAGGCCTTTTTGGGTGCACTTGAGCATATAAAGGAATATTTGGTAGGCAAAAGCCCTCTTGATGTAGAGCAGCATTTTCATAATATCTACCGTGATGCCTATTGGCGCGGCGGGCCTGTTTTAATGTCGGCGCTCTCGGCGGTTGAAATGGCACTTTGGGATATTTTAGGTAAGCATCTGAATGTTCCGGTATACCGGCTTTTGGGCGGAAAGATAAACGATAAAGTAAGGATATATGTAAACGGTTGGTTTGCGGGTGCTAAGGAGCCGGAGGAATTTGCCGCAAAGGCAAAAGAGGCGGTAAAGCGCGGCGTTACGGCAATGAAATGGGATCCGTTCGGCAAGTCGTATCTTGATATTTCAAATGCCGCTTTGGATAAGGCACTGCGCTGTGTGGCGGCGGTACGCGAGGCGGTCGGCAACAGCGTAGACCTTCTTATTGAAGGTCACGGAAGATTTAATATCCCGACAGGCATTAAAATTGCAAAGGAATTGGAGCAGTTTAAGCCGATGTTCTTTGAGGAGCCTACTCCGCCCGACAGCTTGGAGGCTTTAAAGGCGGTAAGGGATAAATCCCCCGTTGCGATTTCGGCGGGAGAAAGGCTTTATACCC
>OIYO01000393.1_pt1 | contig 37894 bp, 23 predicted proteins | sample 1588191 | NCBI WGS metagenome assembly OIYO01 (sample SAMN03283275) | human gut metagenome | biome: human-associated habitat; material: feces | host: Homo sapiens | place: Peru | collected 2012 | reverse complement strand
AATTTATCGCACGGTAATGCGATAAATTATTGTTTATATGTTTTTTCATCGGAAATTCCGTTTCTTCGGGATTTCCGACATTGCAGTTTAAGGAGTTTATATGTCGTCATTTTCCGATTTATTAAAATCAAACAGCGAGTATAAAGAAATTCTCTCGTGCGTTAAAAAAGGACGGGTGCCGATGGGGGTTCTCGGGGTCAGTCAGACTCCGAAAGCACATATTGTTCACTCCCTGTGTACCGATACGGGGAGAAAAGCCTTGATTATTACAGCCGACGAGGCTTCCGCGGTCAAGTTCGGCGGGGATATGGAGACGATGGGTTCAAAGTGTCTGATGTACCCCGCGAGGGATTTTAACTACCGTCCGACCGACAGCCAGTCGAGGGAGTATGAGCGCAGAAGGCTCGGAGTTCTCGAAAATATAATAAACGGCGAGTATGACGCGGTTGTATGCTCCGTCGAGGCGGCTATGCAGTTGACTGTTCCGCGTGATGTACTCAAAAGAAAATCGGCGAGCATAACCCTCGACAGCGAGATTTCGCCCGAAAGAGTCATTGATGCTCTGATTTCGGCGGGCTACGTACGCGCCGATATGGTCGAGGGCAAGGGACAGTTCGCGCGCAGGGGCGCGATTATCGACATGTTCCCGCCCGACTGCGATTATCCCGTGCGAATCGAATTCTGGGGAGACAGCGTTGACTCCGTGGCGTATTTTGACCCGATAAATCAGCGCCGCAGAGAAAACGCCGATAGAATAAAAATCACCCCGGCGACGGAGGTTATATTCGATTCCGACGAAATTCTGAGCGAAAAAATCAAAAAACTCGCTTCGTCTCTGAGAGGTAAAAACATAACAAAAGTAAGAGAGAGCCTGCTTGCGGACGCGGATAAGCTCGATTCTGAAGTCAGAATCGGCTGTACAGACAGGTATCTTCCCTTAGCATACGAAAACCCCGAAAATATTTTTGACTACTGCGAAAACGATATGCTTTTTATCAGCGAGACCTCCAACGTAAAGGAGAGAAGTCTCAATATTCAGAAGCTTTCGAACGAGGACATAAAAATGATGTTCGAGGACGGCGTGCTTTGCAGGGGACTTGATAAGTTCTTCATTAGTTCTAATGATGTCATTTCAATGTATGAAAAACGCGGGGCCGTTTATCTTGACAATTTCGCGCGCGGAAGCTTTGACACGCCCGTAAAAGAGCTTGTTAATATGAATGTCAGACAGTCATCCTCGTGGGAGGGGTCATTGAAAATCCTGCTTGACGACATCCGTCCCGACATTCAGAGAGGGTACAGAATTATTATCCTTGCGGGCACACAAAAAGCGTCGCATTCGCTTTCCGAGGATCTCTCCGACGAGGGTATAGACTGCATAAGCTATCCCGAACTGCCGACGTCGTTTCTTCAAAAGAGCGTAAATATCATTCCCGGTGCGCTAAGCTACGGCATGGATTATCCGGGGGACAAAATAAAAATTATAACCCAGAGCAGATATAAAGCCGGCGCGGGCGCGAAGAAGTATTCGTCCAAAAAGAAGCAGAAAAACGCGAACGCTCTTCATTCGATAGAGGAGCTTCACAAGGGCGATTACGTCGTTCACAGCGTTCACGGTATCGGAGTATTCGACGGCATTGTAAATATGGACGTCGGAGGCGTTTCAAAGGATTACATCAAAATTAAATATATGGGCGCGGATGTTCTGTACGTTCCGGTAACTCAGCTCGACCTCGTTTCGAAATATATAGGTCCGCATGAGGAAAACGGCAAGCCCATGAAGCTTAACAGACTCGGTACAAAGGACTGGGAAAAGACGAAAACGAGAGTCCGCGCCGCCGTCAAGGATATGGCGAAAGAGCTTTTACAGCTTTACGCAAAGCGCAGAAATACAAAGGGTCACGAATTCTCTCCCGATATAGATATGCAGAGCGACTTTGAACGCCGTTTCGAATTCGACGAGACGGACGACCAGTTGAGATGTATAAGCGAGATAAAGTCGGATATGGAGAAGCCTTACCCCATGGACAGACTTCTGTGCGGAGACGTCGGCTTTGGAAAAACCGAGGTTGCGCTCAGAGCCGCGTTCAAGTGCGCCGCCGACGGTATGCAGTGCGCGATTCTCGTTCCGACGACGATACTCGCGTTTCAGCATTATTCGACGCTGTTAAGACGATTCGAGGGCTTCCCGATAAACATAGACATGCTCTCTCGTTTCAGAACACCCAAGGAGACCGCGAATACCATCAAACGCGTTAAACGAGGAGAAATCGATATTCTCGTCGGTACGCACCGCCTTATATCAAAGGATGTTGAATTTAAAAATTTAGGACTCGTTATAATCGACGAGGAACAGCGTTTCGGCGTCGCGCAGAAGGAGAAGCTCAAAACGGCTTTTCCGGGCGTTGATGTTCTCACGCTGTCGGCAACTCCCATACCGAGAACTCTTAATATGGCGATGACCGGAATACGCGATATGTCGGTAATTGAGGAGGCTCCGCTCGACCGTTCGCCCGTGCAGACATATGTACTCGAACACGATATGGGCATACTCTCCGAGGCTATTCAGAAGGAGATACGCCGTGGCGGACAGGTGTATTATCTACACAACAGGGTTGAGGATATCGAGGAGACTGCCGCCCAAATACACAAATACGTTCCCGATGCGAGAATAGGTATCGCGCACGGCAAAATGCCGGAAAATCGGCTGTCCGAAATATGGAGACAGCTTCTCGAGGGCGAGATAGACGTTCTCGTATGCACGACGATTATAGAGACGGGCGTGGACGTACCCAACTGCAATACATTGATAATCGACAACGCCGACAGAATGGGACTTTCCCAGCTTCATCAGATACGCGGACGAGTCGGAAGATCGTCGAGAAGAGCGTTCGCGTACCTTACGTTCGTAAAGGGTAAACAGCTTACGGAGATAGCCTCGAGACGTCTTGAGGCAATAAGAGAATTTACGGAGTTCGGTTCCGGCTTTAAAATCGCAATGAAGGATCTCGAAATAAGGGGCGCGGGAAGTATTCTCGGCGCGCAGCAGCACGGTCATCTCGAAGCGGTCGGTTACGATATGTATTTACAGCTTCTCTCCGAAGCCGTCGAGGGCGAGCAGAACAACACCGAACCCGTTGAGAAAAAGGAGTGTCTTATCGACGTTCGTATCGACGCGCATATACCGGAGAAATATATAAGCTCCGTTCCGCAGAGACTTTCCGCATACAGACGCATAGCCGAAATCCGCGACGACGAGACGGCTTCGGATGTTTTAGACGAATTTATAGACCGTTACGGCGAACCGCCCGAGTGCGTCAGGGGACTTGTCAGAATCGCGCTTATAAGAAACCGCGCGGTCAAAAACGGATTCTACGAGATAAAACAGAACGGAGACAATCTCCTGCTTTATACGGACAGTATAAATATGGATATCGTCAAAAAGCTCGCGACCGCCATGAAAGGCAGAGTTCTCGTTTCCGCCGCGAATAAGCCGTATATCAGCGTAAAGGTGCCCGTAGGTCAGAATTCCGCCGTTGTATTGTCGGAAATATTCAAAATTTTGGAGTGAAATTTAGAATAAACTTACTTTGACAAAACGAGATAACTGTGTTATTATAAATTTGAATAATAGTATTTTTATTTTCACGGCGAAAGGTGCGTTGTACGCTATGAAAAAAACATCAAGGAAAATTATTTCTGTCATACTCTGCGTTATTCTCTGCGTTTCGTCCGTAATCCCCGCGCTTGCGGCGGGCGGACTGAGCATTGCGGATATTATAAAGGGTGCGATATCCTCCGAGGTCGGAGGCAGTACCGGCTCCGATGCGAGCATTTCCGATATGATAAGCGGATTGATTACCGGAGGCGGTCTCGGCGATATCAATATTGCCGAGCTTCTCGCGAAAAAGCTTGAGGGCGAAATCAATAAGGAATCTCCCGCAAAGCAGCTTATTGATAAGATTATAAGCAATATAAAGAACGGAGTTCCCGACGACGGAAGCGACGACCCGTCTGTTGAGGTCGACAAAGAGGCTCTTAATTACGCGGTACAGCTTTTTAATCTTACAGTAAACCGCATTAAGCAGGAGAAGCCCTATGTCGTAAAGAGCGAAAATTCCGGACTGAGCCAGTCCGCGCAGAAGGATATCGAAGCGCAGTGGATGCCGGTTTTAAGCGCGATAGCTTCGTCCGTAGTTAAGGATACGAGTCTTATCCCCGCAGTTATCGGTTCTATGAGCGACAGCACCGCCGTTTCGACGAGACTTCCCAACGGTGTAAGCCACGACGCGGACATGCCGTTGAGCGGTACTCCTTACGTATCGACAATAAAGCCCGAGCAGGTCAAGGATTTCTCCATGACGATACATAAGAGCGGAGCGTATTCGATCCGTCTCGACCTGCCGACGGTATACGGTTCCCCCGTAGGCACGGGCTATGACGCGCTGTACGACGTTACGGACAATTCCACGTTCAAGATAAATCTTATCAAGGGTCTTTCCATGGAAACGCCCGTATACATCAAATATATCAACAGCTACGCCGAGGTCAACGTAAATAAGAAAGGCAATATTTCAGGTTACAGAGTTCATATTGAGTGTACCGCGTCTCTTCAGGATGAAAACGGAAACAACCCGATAGGACTCAAGCCCGAAATTACGAGCGCATTCGATTTTGAAGAAAAAGGTCTTATCTATGTTATGGAGGAGACATACACTGGCTTTAACTGGGATCCGCGTAAGATAGGCGACGTTAACAACGATAACAAGGTTTCCGCCGCCGACGCGAGACTCGTTTTAAGAGCCGCCGCGAAGATTGACGTGCTCAACGAGACCGACGCGAATTTCGCAGACGTCGACAGAGATGGGAGCGTAACCACAGCCGACGCAAGAAGAATTCTCCGTGCGTCCGCAATGATGGATACACTGCCGACGACTTCCGACGTTATGACGATAGATACGACGTTGAAAGAGAAGAATCAGACTGCGGTCGATAATCTTATACTCATAATTTTGGCGGCAGAGGCGGAGAAAAAGAATAATCAGCCGAGCGAACCCGTACCGGGAGAGACGACTACCGCTAAGGTCGATCCCGGTTCAAAGGACGAGACGACCACTAAAAAGAATTATGCCGACGATATAAACAACGGAGCCCAGTTTATTAAAGATATTTTCAGCGGACTGTTTCAAAAGAAATAACACACTGCAATAATATTTTCTGTAATAAATATCCCGCGGTTTTTCCGCCGCGGGATATTTTATATATTTATTATTTTGGAAATTTTTTATAAGTTTGGTGAGGTTATATGGGTAAAGCCGGAGAAAAGTTGAAAGACATTCTCGGCATTGAGGGCGGATATGACGATACGATAAAACCGGCTCTGAATTATACGTCCGCAAGTATCATGCTCGGGGGAGCGGGATATCCGATAAGTCAGTTTCATTCGCAGTATCTGTTTTGGGTCGAGAAGCTGTCGCAGTCGAATATCGGTAAAATTTCGTTGATAAACGGACTTTGGGACGCGTTTAACGACCCCGTAATGGGAATCATATCCGACAGAACGCGGTCAAAACGTGGCAGACACCGTCCGTATCTGCTTGCCGCTGCGCTCCCTTTTTCGATGGGTTACTTTATGCGGTGGTTCTCGTTCGGAATTTCTGGTTCGTTTGCGGAGAATTCTACTGCGGTATTTCTGTGGTATCTGCTTGCGGCAGTCGTTTATTCGACTTCTTACACGATAGCGAGCATACCGTACACGTCAATGCTTCCGAGCGTTGCTCCGACGTATTTTTTAAGAACGCAGTACAAAACGGTCGAGTATATAATGAACTCGGTCGGTCAGGTCTCTTCGTACTTATTTACGTCGCTTGTTTTAAGTAATTTCAACATAAAAACGATGCTGTCGGCTCTGCCCGACCCGTCGCCCGCGGACAGAAACAAGTATATGCTTGTCGGAATCGTATTGGCGGTGTGGTTCTTCTGGCCTCTGATTCATTGTTACAGGCATACGAGCGAGCCGTCGTCATTGGGTGCGCATAACGAGCCGTTCAGTATGAGATATCTTATGAACGAATATAAGCTTGTTTTCTCGAACAGGTCGTTCAGACAGTATTTTGCGATTTCTCTGTTCTATACCTTAAGCCGTCAGTTCTATCTCAACTCGAACGCGTACTTTATGAGAAGCGTTGCGGGCAAATATGAAATTTTCATAGCCATGAACATGGTTTCGGGTGTTGCGGAGGCTCTCGGCACCCCCGTAAACTACATGCTTGTTAAAAATAAGGGCAAGACGTTCTGCGGAAAGCTCTTAGGTCCTTTGATGATAGTCGGACTGCTTCTTAACAGAACGATAGATCAGAACACGTCGAACACGGCAGCCACGGTAATACTTGCGATATCATCCGTGCTTTACAACTTCGGATTCTCGGGTCCCGGATTCGTCGGAGACAACATTCAGCCCGACGTTATCGACGCGGACGAACTCGTCACCGGCAGACGGCGCGAGGGCGTTGTCGGTACGTTTAAGTCGCTGTTCAGCAAGACCGTTACGAGTTTTGCAAGCTACTTTATAGGCAAGAGTCTTGATATATTCGGATATCATTCGGATATGCCGTCTCCCTTCGATCAGACTGCAAAGTCGCTGTTCGGATTAAGACTCAACGCCATTTATATGCCCGTTGTCTGTGCGGGAATATCCCTTTTCTCAATATTCAGATACGCTATGACGAAAAAGGATCACGAACTCATAAGGCGAATCGCCGCCGAACGGAAAGAAAAAGGCTTCGTCGAAAATATTACCGACGAAGAAAAAATCCGCATAGAAAAAATTACGGGTATGAAGTGGAACAGCATGTGGATAGGCACGCGCGGGGAAATCGGCGCGAAAGTTTAATCAGACTGTCGATAAAGTACCTGAACCACGCCGAAAAAAAATAATTATATATTGTTTTTTAATTTAAAAAGTTTTTTATCGATAATTTGCAAATATATTTTTATTCTTATTAAAATGCCCCGAAACCTGATGATTTCGGGACATTTGCGTTTTTCGTTTTTTTCTCGCTGCGGTACTTTTGTACAGCGACGCTCTAAAGAAAACGAAATTCAGGCACATTCTCGACAGTCTCACAGCTTGTCGAAAACTACTTTTTCGACAAGCTGTGCCCGAGACGGAAATCCGTTTCGGGCGTTTGCGTGCTTATTGTATGCTTACAGAGCCTTTTTGATAGCTTCGAGCAAATCGCCGTATTCCTCAAATGCGGGGATGTCGGGGTAGTCGGCTTTTATCTTGTCGGTACTCTTGAATAAGAATCCCGCCTTGCTCGCCTGAATCATTCCCAGGTCGTTGAAGCTGTCGCCGGAGGCTATCGTGTCGTAGCCTATCGACTGTAAAGCCTTGACGGTCGTAAGCTTTGATTTTTCGCATCTCATCTTAAATCCGGTAATTTCGCCGTCGGGTGCAACCTCAAGCGTATTGCAGAATATTGTCGGCCAACCCAGCTTTTTCATAAGCGGAGAGGCAAACTGCTCGAATGTGTCGCTTAAGATTATTACCTGGGTAATGCTTCTTAATTCATCGAGGAATTCTTTCGCTCCGGGCATAACGTCAATTTTTGATATAGTCTCCTTAATTTCCTTGAGTCCGAGGTTGTGCTCTTTAAGTATTCCGATACGGTAATTCATAAGCTTGTCATAATCGGGCTCGTCGCGCGTAGTCTTTTTTAACTCGGGAATACCCGTTTCCTCTGCGAACGCTATCCAGATTTCGGGGACGAGTACGCCCTCCATATCGAGACATACAATATTCATTAATAAAACCTTCTTTGCTTTTTTTATAAATTTTATCATAAAATATATCCGCGGGCAACAGTTAAATGAAAAAAAATCAGGCGTTTTTCCTCATTACTATTATAAGTTTTTCACCGTCGAGTGTCAGAGTGTCCGTTATTTTAAATCCGTACGACTCGTATTTCGGTATAAATTCCTCGTCGTTGTATCTTGCGTCGATCAGAACATATTCCGTTCCCTCGTTTTCATCGTATTCGTGATAATAAATTTCATAAAGCGTATCGCGGTTCGCAAGTTTTGCGAGCAGTCGCGTAGAGCATATTACGCCCGCGTCCTCGGGAATTGAATCGCATACCTCGCGCATGGCTTCGTATTTTGCCTTATTCGCTTTGTAAAAATCGGCGTTTGAAATTGCGGACGGAATATTAACTGCATAAAAGCACATAAAGCTTACCGCAAGCGACGTAATTATCATCCTGTCGGCGGTTTTCTTTTTCATTTCCGATATATTTAAGGCGGCGAGATAGATAAGAAACGCCGCGCTTCCGAAGCAGTACTGAAATCCGAGATTGTACTGATATTTATACATTGTCATTAAGTTGAACAGAATCATAGGACAAAGGAGTACGGCTCTTGAAATTTTCTTTATTGCAAACGGGAGAAACGCGAGCGGAGCGGTAAGCTTTATGAGAAACAGCGTTTTATCCGCAAAGCCTCCCTCCGAATTCGTAAACAGCTGGGTAAAAACATATCCAGGGTCTGCAATTATATTTTTGACCATGGACAGAAGCGAACCGTCGGTTACATAGTTTGCGTATCTGCCGGTCATAACGCCGTCGCCGTTTTTTGAAAGATAATAAGTTACCGCGAGGAAGTAAACGACAGCGACAGCCGTCATTGCGGCAGGTCTTGCGATTTTCTTTGACGAAAACATTATATATAACGCGAAAAATACGATATACACCGCCGCGTCCTCTTTTACTAAGAGAGTGAGAAACGCAAAAACGTACATGGGGATGTATTTTTTCTTTTCATAAAAGAAGAAAACCCACAGAAGAAGCGGAGCCAGAAAACAGTTTTCGTGAAAATCATAGCTTACGCCGAGCGACAGTGCGGGCAGAAAAACGACGGCTGAGGCGAATAAACAGCTTCTTATGTGCGTCATTTTAAGAGCCCGGCAGAGAAGAAACGCGGGAACGCCGGACGAGGCGAGTATTAAAGCCTGACATATTTCGAGCGTGATATCCGACGGGAATATTTTGAATATCGGTGCGAGAACGTAGAGTATCGGCGACATGTGAACGTCGAAATGAGACAGAAGCCTGTCGCGTTCGCATGTGGTTACGGGTTTTAGAGTCTCGCAGATATTTCTGAACATGTGTACGAAAAGCCCGTGGTCGAAATTCGGAGTTTCGAATATAAGGCATTTAACAGTCGTTTTAAATCCCACGGCAAAGACGAAAATCAGAATCAGCGCAAACAGCACGGCGGCGGACGTTTTCCTGCCGATTTTTATTTTATCCGTGTTTATAAAGTTTTTCGACGAGTACCAGCACACGGCGAGCGCGGCGGCAATGCCGAGAGTCAGCGCGAAGCCGAACGAATCGTGACGAGTCAGCATTATAAGAAAATATGCGGACACGGTTACCGGGAAAATTATAATATCGGTTTTTGCGTTAGGTATTATAACCGCGACTGCTGTAAGAAAGACGTAATAAGCGAAAACAATCAGCAGTACTTTTGCCATGCCGATTGAAGCGTAGTCGGATATTGTATCGAAATTAAATTTGAAAGCCAATATAAAATATACCGCAGACATGCACAGCGCGGAAAAAATACGCAGAATATGAAACGACGGGTCGATAAGATTCAGCTTATTTTTAAGTTTTTCGATGTATTGCATGATTGAAACCTCCGTTACTTTCTTTTTTCATTATAATACCTATGTTTGCAAATATAATTCTTATACGAAATTATAAAAATATGTTTACATTGTTTGCATAATGTTATATGATTATCGGTATATAATACTAATTAAGCGAAAGGGGGAGTTTTTACGGTTACTCTTCTTTCAAAAATATTTATTAAGGACAGATTTAACGTAAGGGACAGAGCCGTTCGTCATGCGTACGGAATATTATGCGGAGTCGTAGGAATAATGTTAAACGTTATTTTATTCGCATTTAAATTTACGGCGGGCATGCTGTCGGGTTCCGTCGCAATTACCGCGGATTCGTTTAACAACCTGTCGGACGCGGGTTCTTCTCTGATAACGGTAATCGGATTTAAACTTGCGGACAAAAAGCCCGACATTTCGCACCCGTTCGGACACGGGCGGATAGAATACATAGCGGGTCTTGCCGTTTCCGCGCTGATAGTCGTAATGGGCGTTCAGCTTTTAAAGTCTTCGATAGAAAAAATAATCAGCCCTGTGTATACCGACGACGGATATTTTGTTCTGACGGTATGTATACTCGTTTTTTCGATTCTCTTAAAGGTCTACATGGCTTTTTACAATTTAAAAACGGGTAAACTTATCAATTCCGAAGCCATGAAAGCGACCGCGACCGATTCGTTAAGCGATACGATTGCCACGTTCGTCGTCCTTATTTCGAGCGTAATTTCTCATTATACTTGTGTAAATATAGACGGTTATGCGGGCGTTATTGTTGCATTGTTTATAATATCCGCGGGAATCGGAGCGGCAAAAGATACTATAAATCCTCTGCTCGGTCAGACTCCCGACCCCGAAATTGTCAAGGAAATACGGGATGTTGTACTTTCGCATAAAGAGGTATGCGGTATTCACGACATGGTCGTTCACGATTACGGTCCCGGGCGTTTTATGGTTTCTCTGCATGCGGAGGTTCCCGGCGACAGAAATATTTTCGAAATTCATGACGTTATCGACGGAATAGAAAACGAGCTTTTCGAAAAATATCACTGCGAGGCGACGATTCACATGGATCCTATCGACGTTAACAATCCGATTGTGAACGAAGTCAAGAAAAAAACCGCCGAGCTTGTTAAAAGCATAGATGAGGGAATAACGATTCACGATTTCAGAATGGTTCCCGGCAGTACGCATACGAACTGCATTTTCGACGCAGTTATCCCGTTCGAATGTAAAAAAAGCGACGATGAAATCAAGGACTCGATTAATAATAAAATAAAGGAAATTGCCCCGTCTTATATTGCCGTGGTCAGAATAGACAGAGGATATGTGTGATAAACGAATTTATAAATACGAGCTTCACTGCCATACGTCGGAGGTCAGCAGATGCGGAACCGTCAGCGGAGCGCAGGCGGCGAAAATGTATAAGGAAGCGGGCTATGACGGACTCGTTATAACGGATCATTACTCGCCGATGACTTTTTCTCCTCTTACCGTGTGCAGACCTCAGAAAGCGGCGGATTTCTATATGGGCGGATACGAAAGCGCGAAACGGGAAGCGGATGAAAATTTTACCGTCCTGCTCGGTATGGAATTAAGATATTACGCCACGGCGAACGACTATCTCGTGTTCGGCGTTACGGAGGATTTTCTCAAAAACAGCGGTAATCTGATGGCTGCGTATCCGAGACGTTTTTACTCTCTTGCAAAGAAAAACGGGCTTATCGTCGTTCAGGCTCACCCGTTCAGAGAGCTGATGATTCGTACTAATCCCAAATATCTCGACGGATGTGAAGTGTATAACGGCAAGCAGAAAAGAGAGTCGGAGAGTCAAAACGCGATGAACTGGGCGGAAGAAAACAACATGAAGATAAGAACCTCCGGCAGCGATTTTCACCGTCCGTCGAATCTTGCAAAGGGCGGAATCGCGACGACAAGGAAGATTAAAACGAACAAGGATTTGATTGAAGTGCTCGTAAGCGGGGACTTCTCGATTATAAAAGATTCAAAAATCACGGGTGGGTGAAGTTTATGAATGTATTTTCCGTAATATCGCTTTTGGGCGGACTTGCACTTTTTTTATACGGTATGGAAATAATGGGCGATGGACTTCGAAGTTCGTCGGGCTCCGCGCTTAAAAAAGTGCTGTCGAAGGTCACGTCCAATCCGTTCACCGGCTTTTTGCTGGGTCTTGTGATAACCGCCGTCGTGCAGAGCTCAATGGCGACCGTCGTACTGACTGTCGGACTCGTCGGTGCGGGCGTTCTGACTCTCAAACAGTCCATTTCGATAGTGTTCGGCGCGAACGTAGGAACGACCGTGACCGCGCAGATCATCCGTCTTATCGACGCGGAAAATTCGTCGGGCGGAATTTTCGCGTTTTTTCAGCCGTCGACTCTCGCTCCCGCCGCGCTTTTTATCGGAATTATACTGATAATGTTCGTAAAAGGCTCGACAAAATCGAAGAATATCGGAAATATAATCGTCGGCTTCGGAGTTCTGTTTACCGGACTTATGAATATGATATCCTCTTCGTCCGGACTTTCGGATTCCGAGACGTTTAAAAATATTCTTCTTAAATTTTCGGAGAATCCGGTACTCGGAACTCTTCTCGGAATACTTATTACGGTTATAATTCAGAGTTCGTCGGCTTCCGTCGGTATACTTCAGACTCTGTGCGTAGGCGGAGCCGTTACGTTCAACGGCGCGTACACTTATGTTCTCGGCGCGGCGATAGGTACGGGTATTGTTACGTTCGTCATGTGCGCGCTCGATAAAAAAACGGATTCCAAACGGCTCGGATTTATTCACCTGTGCTTTAATATTTTCGGTGCGCTGATGTTCTTCGTAATTATAGGATTTATAAAGGCTTTCGGCGGTTTTTCGGAGATTTGGAATTCTCCCGTTTCGGGCGGAGATGTCGCGAATTTCGAGACGGTTTTTAAGCTTGTTACCGCGCTTATGCTTTTGTTCTTTATTCCGTACATAGAGAGTCTTGTCCGTAAAATATTTAAGGACAAAACGGATTCGTCCGAGAGAGAATTCGAGCTTGACGAAAAGCTTTTTCTCTCTCCCGGAGTCGCGCTTGCACAGGCGGAGCGTACTGTGTCCGAAATGGGCAGACTCGCAAAGGAAAATTATTCTCTTGCAGTTTTGCAGTATGAGAAATTTGACAAGAAAAGACATTCCGATATTTTATCTTCGGAGGAGCGTATCGACCGTCTTACGGATTCGACGGAGAGATTTCTTATTGCAATGTCGCCGCATATTGATGAAAAATCGGATTCCGACAGACAGTCGTATCTGTTAAGAGTCATAAGCGAATTCGAGCGAATCGGCGATCTGTCGCTCAATTTGAGCGAGACGGCGCAGAGCATGAAGGACGAGAGAATCGCTTTTTCCGAAAATGCTTCAAAAGAGCTTGACGTTCTGTTCTCCGCCGCGGGAAAAGCGGTTGATGTTGCATACCGCGCGTTCAATGAATCCGACGTTCTTATTTCACGCAATGTCGAACCTGTGGAGGAGGTTGTCGACGATATTGTCGAGACTTTGAAAAAACGTCATTACGCTCGTCTTAAAAAAGGAGGATGCGATCCGCAGTCGGGCATTCCGTTTACCGACGTTATATCAAACTGCGAGCGTATAAGCGACCAGTGTTCGAATATCGCAATATATGTTATGGGACTTGAAAACGAGTATATTCATTTCAACGAACACGATTATATAAAACGCGTACATTCGGGAGAAACGGGCGATTTCAAGCGTTTATATGAGAATGAAAGAGAAATATATATCGGCAAATTGAACGAAATTAACGAATAAAAAACGGCAAAACGCTGAAAAATTTTTAACTTTGTTTACTTTTTAATTTTAATTATGTATAATGAAATCGGAATTTTAACTACGGAGGTTTAATACGGATGAATAAGAGATTTAAAAAGATTCTCGGCGTTGTTCTTTCGGCCGTAATGCTTGCCGTTCCTTTTACCGGCGGGGCTTCGGCGTTTAAGGTCGACATCGACTACACCATCAATAATCCCTATGCAAACGTCGACTGGAAAGCGGTCAATCAGTATAAGACGGAGCTTCACTGTCATACAACCGCGACCGACGGAGGCAACACGCTCAAAGAGATGATCGAGAAGCATTACGAACTCGGCTACGATATCATGGCGGTTACGGATCACGGTACGACCGATTACGGCTGGACGAATCCCAACTATATTCCCGAGCTTAAGGTTGCGCTTACTTTAAGAAAGGGCAATCTCCCCATCGTCGGACTTAATAAGGACGGCGGAGACGCGGAAAACGGTAATACTTATACTCTTACCCAAGCCGAAAACGGCGATCAGTTCTACTATCAGACTGATTCGAACGGCAATGACGGCAAGATGATGATGCGCGTTCCGTTCGGTATTGAGAATAACCCCACGTCGTTTAACAACGCTCACGTTAACAGCTGGTTTGTCGACTACGGCAACGGATATCTCGGCGGTACGAGCGATTACTATACCCCGATTACGAATGTTCAGAAACTCGGCGGATTAAGCGTTATCAATCATCCCGGTGAGTACACATCCGCGAGAAACGCGGTTACCTCATCAGAGGCTTATAACAAGAACAACGCTCATTACAGCTATGTTATCAATAAATACGAGACGCTTCTTATGAACAACAGCACGTGTCTCGGAATCGATATTAACTCAAAGGGCGATTACAGAACGAGATTCGACCGCAAGCTTTGGGATACTCTTCTTACCGATCTTGTTCCTCACGGCAGAAACGTATATGCGATCGGTTCGTCCGACGCTCATAATCTCGGCATTGTAAATTCGGGCTATACTCTCGTCCTCATGCCCGAGCTTTCGAACGAGGCTCTCAAATCGGCTCTTTCAAACGGCGAATTCTTCGCGGCGAGCAGATATGTAGGAAATTACGACGAGCTTGTAACTTACGCGAAGAGTCTCTGCATTTCTAACAATAAATATGCAAAGACCGTCGGCACGCAGATGAAAGAGGCTTATGAATCGATTGAAAATGAGATTTCCGAAAAAGGAAAGCAGAACACCATTTTCCAATTTGATGAAAGTCAGCCCAATGCAAAGATCAGAAATATTATCGTCGACGACAAAGAGGATCGTATAACGATCGATACCGACGGTTTCTATGTCCGCTGGGTTTCCGGCGGCAGGACCGTAGCCGTAGGCAAGACCGTTGATCTTGACGACTGCGAGAATATCGGTTCTTATGTAAGAGCGGAAGTTATCGGCAAGGGCGGTATCGTTTACACACAGGCGTTTACCCTCGAATATAAGGGTGCGCCCGAGGCTAAGGATATCGATTCCGCAGATCTCGGCAGTATCGCTTCGGTATTCTGCGATACTATCGTCAGACTTCTGTCAAATTTCAGAAGCATTTTCGATATGATTTACAAAATATTCGGCGCAAAAGCTTAAATATGTGTTTCTCGGCTCTCCGTATGGAGAGCCTCAGCTTGTCGAAAAAGTAGTTTTCGACAAGAGGTGAGACTGTTAAGAATGTGCCTGAATTTCGTTTTCTTTAGAGCGTTGCTGTACAAAAGTACCGCAGCGAGAAAAAACGAAAAAACGCAAATGCCCCGAAATCATCAGGTTTCGGGACATTTCATTAAAAAAAATCAAAATATGTTTGAAAGTGATCAAAAAAACTTTTTTCTGATATAACAAAACATAACGTGTCTTTAAGGCGTGATGCAGGTGCTTTATCGACAGTCTGCGGTTCTCCGTATGGAGAGCCTGTTTTTTATTATACAGCCCGTTTTTACGGTCTTTCTAATAAAATAATGATTACAATTTTGTTAATATAGTTGAATTGAGCGTTAAAATTTGATATAATCTTTAAAAATATATGATGTGAGTATTTTTTATTCCGAGTGCAGGAGGATGTATTTATGGATAAAAAGGCATTAAACAGAAGCTTGCGTGTTATAAGAGCGCGTCTTGCGGGCTTTATCGAGCTTATTAAGACTAATAAAAAAACGGCTTCGGCAATAGGCGCGGCAGTTCTTATAGTAGTTGTTATATTTGCTATCGCCTGTTCGTCCTGCTCTGCGGCGAGAAAAAATAAAAAAACGGAGCCGTCCACAAACGAACCTTCACAGTCCGTCGTACAGGAACCTGTTACGAGCGAACCTCCGACCTCCGCGGCTGAGGGACAGGGTAAGTATAAGGTAACCCTCAAAAATACAGATACCCTTAATTTAAGACTTATACCGTCGTCGACTTCGTCGGATACGAAGATTATCGCGACCATTCCCAACAGCACGGAGCTTAATGTTCAATTCGTTTATAACGGCTGGGGATTTGTCGAGTACGGCGATTATTCCGGATGGGTTTCCATGGAATTCCTTACTCCGATACAGTAATTTTTTATACGTAGCACCTTTTTTGAAAGGACTGAGTTAATGGCTGATTTTCCGTTTAACGATAACGGCGAGGATATTAACGATTACAGTACGAAGGGTCTGCCCGATTTTTCGGACGAACCCGACGTAGACGATCTTGTTGACGGCTTCGAAAGAGCCGACGCGGGCGATATATCCGATAACGTCAAAAATGCGGACGCTTCGGGAACAAAACCCGGCGGCGAACGCAGTAACGAGGAAAACAAAAAGAAAAAGAAAAAAAAGAAGAAAAAGCGCAAACCCCTTTCGCCTAAGGCAAAACGGGTTCTTACGGTAATTATTTCAATAATTCTCGTGTTTGCACTGACGTTTACGAGCGTATGCGGTTACGTTTTTGTCAATATGATAAAGACCGTAAACGGCGATATCATAATCGACTTAAATCAGGAGAAAGCGGAACAGAGTCAGACGACGATAATATATTCAATGGATTCGAATAATAATCCTGTCGAGATGGCGAGACTTCACGGCGTGGAAAACAGAATCTGGGTTTCGCTCGATAAGATACCCGAAAATTTGCAGAACGCTTATATCGCGCTTGAGGATAAGAGATTTAAGACTCATTCCGGCGTTGACTGGATCAGAACCGCGTCGGTCGTTATAGTCCATCACTTCTCGCAGGGCGGTTCGACCATCACCCAGCAGCTCATAAAGAACATGACGGGTGAGAACGGACGTACTTTTGTCCGTAAATTCAGAGAGATACAGTATGCTCTCAATCTTGAAAAGCATTATTCGAAAGATACTATACTTGAAGCTTACCTTAACACAATTTATCTTGACGCGGGATGCTACGGAGTCGAATCGGCTTCGGAGTATTACTTCGGAAAAGAAGTAAATGAACTCAATCTTGCCGAGAGCGCGTGTATCGCCGCAATCACACAGGCTCCCAGACAGTACAATCCCATGATCAATCCCGATAAAAACAGGGAGAGACAGAAGGTTTGTCTTGATAATATGCTGGAATACGGCATGATTTCGCAGAAGGAGCACGACGACGCGCTCGATTATAAGCTTATTTTCACCGACTCCGACGAATACGAGCCTAAGAAAGACAAGAACGGCGACGGCGAAACGCTCGCTTCCTCCATACTCGGGGAACAGGACGAGATTCAGAGCTATTATGTCGATTTTGTTATAGATTCGGTTATATCAGATTTTCAGACGGCTTACGGCTGGACTCCGAGCGAGGCATGGAGAAAGGTTTATTCCGGCGGACTTAAAATATATTCCGCGGTCGATACCGAGATTCAGAAAACGATAGAGGATATTTACTACAACAGAAGCGATTTTCCGCAGGCGAAGAACTCCATGGGTGAGGATATTCAATCGTGCATGACCGTTATGGATTACGAGGGCAGAGTCGTCGGAATCGTCGGTCAGGCGGGACCGAAAACCGCAAACCGCTGTCTTAATATCGCGACGGGCAGTCCGAGACAGCCCGGTTCATCGATAAAACCGCTGAGTGTTTATTCGCTTGCAATCGATTCCGACGAATACTCATGGTCTTATCCCATGGTTCAGAACTACGGTATTATTGTCGACGGCAAACGCTGGCCTGTAAACTACGGCGGAGACCCCGGTTCTCCCGACAGCTATAAAACAATTCAGCAGGCACTTGCGCCTTCGGATAACACGATTCCCGCACAGATCGTTGATCATTTCACTCCCGGGAAGTGCCTTAAATGGCTTAGGGACACGTTCCATATTACGACCGCCAAGGAGTCGGATAACACATATTCGTCCATGGCAGTCGGCGGTATGAGCTACGGTCTTACGTCGCTTGAAATGACGGCGGCGTACGCGGTGTTCGGCAACGGCGGTAAGTATTATAAACCCTACTGCTATTACAGAGTTACGAATTCAACGGGTTCAAAGGTTTTCCTGTCTCACAACGACGAGGGGGAGCAGGTAATGAGCACCGGTACGGCTTATGTTATGAATCGGCTGCTGCAGACGGTTGTTACATCATATAACGGTACCGCGAGAAATTATCCCGTAAGCGGTTACGAGACGTTCGCAAAGACAGGTACCACAACAGACAACAAGGACTACTGGTTCGTAGGCGGTACTCCGTACTATGTATCGGCGATATGGTTCGGCTATTCGCAGTATGCCGAGGATATGACGGGCAAGGTATCGGGAAAACCCGCCGGACGCGTGTTCCAGCGAGTTATGAATGCCATTCATACCGGTCTTGACGATAAATCTTTCGAGGTTCCCGACGACGTCGTTCAGAAAACGTACTGTACGAGAACGGGACTTATCGCAGGCTCCAACTGTTCGAGTACGTCGAGGGGCTGGTATAAGACGAGCAATATTCCCGCAACATGCAGCGGAAACCATGCGGGAGCGGAAACGACAGCCGCGACCACGGCGGCCGGCGAGACCACGGCGGCGAATCAGACTACCAATCCGAATCCCCGGCCCGATACGACAGCCCCCACGACGAAGCCCGCGTCTCCCGATCCCGAACCCAATCCCGAGCCTGCGCCCAATCCGGACGTAAATCCCGATTAAGAGGCGTAAAATGATAATAATGTCAGTTGATTACGGAGACGTACGAACGGGCGTCGCCGTATGCGATAAAAACGAAATGCTTGCTTCTCCCGTTAAGGTCATAACAGAGACCGACAGGGACGTTCTCTCGGACGATATCGCAAACGAGGCGGTACGTCTCAAAGCCGAAATAATAGTCGTCGGACTGCCGAAGAACATGGATGGCTCCGAGGGCTTCAGAGCCGAAGCGTGCAGAGAATTCGCGTCGTTGATTGAAGAAAAAACGGGAATTGACGTTGCGCTTTACGACGAACGGCTTACGACGATCAGCGCGCATAACGCGTTAAACGTTACGAATACGCGCGGTAAAAAGCGTAAATCGGTTATCGATGCCGTGTCTGCGGTTATGATTCTCGAGGATTATATGCGTTACCGCCGTAATTCGGTTTAATGTTGATACTTGCTCTGTCTTCTCCGAATTTTCGGGGCAGACAGGGCTTTTTTGTTATTTTGCCGTTAATCGGTTTTAATCCGAACATATCTTCTGTCACGGTCGAATAAAACCATCCTGCGGAACCCGTATACAGACTCCAGCCTCCGCGCGCGTACATATCCTTGTTCGTGTAAACATCCGCCGAAAGATAAAATGGTTCGTTTTTATAAACGGATGTCTTTTTCTTCGCGGGATTCAGCGCGTCGATAATTTCATATCCGCGTTCGGGATCTCCGGATTTAAAAAACGCGTCGGCGAGCCATACTGAGGCATGGGTGTACTGACCGGCATTCTCTCTTATTCCGTGAGGATAGTCGTTTACATACCCGGCGCGGGATGTTTTCCTGTCAAACGGAACGTCGAACAGCTTAACGACCGAATTTTCTTTGTCAAACAGTTCGTTATACGCGGTATCGAGCGCGGTTTTCTGCCTGTCGCTTTCGGGCATTTCGGAGAGTATGCTGAATGCCTGCGGTAGGATGTCGAGTCTGCACGCGTCGGACGATTTGCTTCCCATGGGTTCGCCCGAGTCGTAAAACGCTCTTAAATATCTGTCGCCCTCCCACGCGAATTCTTCTACGCTTTTTATAAGCTCTACTCGTATATTCTTATACTTTTCGGCTCTTTTTAAATCGTTAACCGATTCGCAGATTTTTGAAAAATCGTTGAGAATTTTAATTAAAAACATCGCAAGCCAAACGCTCTCGCCCTTGCCGTTTATTCCGACCGAATTAAACGAATCGTTCCAGTCTCCGCCCTTAATAAGCGGGAGCGAATGATTGCCGAATGAAAGCGAATGTTCTATGGCTCTGACGCAGTGTGCGTAGAGAGACTCCCTTTTTTCGGAGAATGACGACTCGAAACAGCGTTGGTTTTCGTTTTCTTTAAGCGTCTCGCCCTGCGAGTACGGCAGGGGAACGCAGAGAATTTTGCCGTCTCCCGTTTTTAAAACGTATTGACATACGCAGTAGGGAAGCCAGAGAAGATCGTCGGAATACCTCGTTCTTGCGCCGAACAGCCTTAACCCCTTTTTCTGCGGTAAAACGTGAAACCAATGAAAAACGTCGCCTTCGATAAACTGCGCCGATGCGCATCTGAATATCTGAATTTTTAAAAGCGACGGGTCTAAAAGTATCGCGCCGAGCGCGTCCTGAAGCTGATCCCTGTACCCGTACGCGCCTGAACACTGTCTGAATCCCGTCCTGCCGTAGAGTCTTGAATTTATTATCTGCGCGGGCAGAAAATTATTAAAAAGCGAGTTTAGCGTTTTGTCGGGGGAATCAATCGTAACGGCGTTGAATTTTCGCTCTTTGGGCTGAATTTTGATTATTTTTTCGGCGGACTCTCGCGTTTTTCCGAATGAAAGAATATATTTATATATCTCCGTCTTTCTCGCGGGGAGTCTTATTTTTTTTCTGACGGTAATGTGACCGGGATCGCACTCAACGCCGGAAAAGCTCACGGACGAGTTTGTTATATCGGGGGAGGCGATATCGGTATGCAGTCTTGCGTAACCCTTAAAAAATCTGTTGAACGGATTTGTAAAGGTAACGCCCGCGTCGTCTGTTTCGGTTTTGACGTTTTTTGCGTATTTTAAATCGGCGGAGAGAATGACGTTTATTTCGTAAATCAATTCGTACTCGATTTCTCTGTCCGACGAATTTGTAACCGAGACCGAAACGGTTTTCTTCATTCCGCGAGGGGCGACGGTTATGTCCGTTCGAATATAAAGTTCGTCTGCGCGTGAAGTGTACGAAGCTCTGTCACGGCTGAAGTACGCGTTCGAGCCTTTTACAGCGTCGTACATTTTGCCGTTTGTTTTTATTATTATACGCTCCGAATTGTTGTCCGTCGAGGAGTCGGATATCCACGGAGTTATTTTGTTTTCGCCCGAATTCACAGCCCACGTAAAGCCGAGCGACGAATCGGACACAAGAACGCCGAACGACGGATTTGCAAGCACCGTACACCATGCTGTCGGCGGAGTTCTGTTTATTTCGAATCCGTTTTGAGTAAACGTATTGTTTGCGGATTTAGCTTTATTCGACGGAAGTATTTTGTTAATTGTAACTTTTACCGCCTCTTTCTTTTCGCTTCGTTCGGGCAGAATCAGTGACGCGCTTGAAAGCAATGTCAAAAGAACGGAGCTGTCCGTTTTTGTTTCGTCAGTTTCGAATATTCCGTTTTTTACACTGAGCATGTGCAGGTAGTTTTCGTCCTTTAACAGCTTTTTAAGCTTCGCCGACACGGGCGCGCCGTACTCGTCGTTCTGCGAGACGATAACTGCAATTTCCGTTTCGATTCCGCATTTTGAAAGCGCGGAATGAACCTTTATAAGGGGCAGAACATAGTTGTCCTTTTCGCTCATCTTAACGCAAACGAGGGGAACGTCTCCCGATATTCCGAGACTCCATAAAGCGTCGACTCCGTTTGTGTTTTTCTTTGCCGCTCTGACTGCGATTTCGGGTCTTTGCTTTGAAAAAAAGACGGACGATATCAGCTTCTGTGCGTAAATTTCACACAGAGAACCCGATTCGAACAAAGACGGCGCGTATTTCGGTTCACGTTTTATCGAACGGAGCTTTATTATATTTGTTTTAGCAGATGTCGGCGACAGTCCCGCACTTAAAGCGAACGTTAATTTTTTTTCTTCGCCCGGTTTTAATTCGATTCGTGTTTTTATATAACAGCATTTGTCCGTCGAAACCGTCTTTTCGTCAGGCTCGGCGGTGAACAGAGCGTCGTATCCGTACGGATGGGGCAGTACCTGCTCCCTGTCGACGGAGTATGAAAACGGCGTTTCGTCCGTGAATCCCGCGCACAGCGACGGCGAGCAGTCGGAATCTCTTACGGTACGGGAGAATGAGATTATATTGTTGTTTTTGTCGTATTCGCAATTTAAGAACAGGGCGTTAAATGCGGAATGATAATCGGAGTCGTCCGTTTTCAGAAGCGACGGTTCAAAATAGATGAAAAAATCGAGAATTCGTTTTTTTGATGTTTTATTTTTAATAAAATATCTGTTTATCCCGACAGGGAGCGTCGGATGAACGCCCGTTTCGTTTGTCAGAATCAGTCCGTCGGCTTCCGTTTTAAACGACGTTTTGCCCGAGGATGAAATGAATTCGTAATTTTCGTACCTCTCCGGAGAACACATCGGAGTAAAGCCGGTTATTTTCGAATTTTCCGAAACGGCGGCGAATAAGCCTGCGGGACGGGAAAAATCGCCCGTCGGCTTCTTTAAAAGCGACCTGTGCGCGAATATAAACATACCCTCGCCGAACGACGAAACGAATGACGAATACTCGGAATTCGTAGCGCACGAGCAGGTTATATTCGCAATATCGCACCGCAGAGACGAAATTTTGTTTTCGTCAAAGCGTGCGGGTCTTTTCGGAATTTCGTTTTTGCCCGTTCTTTTCATAACGCGGACGTCCGTCGGAACTTTTTCCTCGAGCAGGCTTTTTGCTCCCGCGTTTTTCTCGTCGTTCATAAAGCGTTTCTGCATGATATTGCCCGATAAGGCGTTAACGCACGATATTATACTCATGCCGACGTGATGTGACATATAGCTTCTGACAAACGCGAAGTCCTGCGAGAGCGCGCGTTCGCGGGTAAAGTCCACGGCTTCGTAAAATCCGCACGAGCCGACTGCGCCGAGAGAGTCAAGCCGTTTTAAGTTTCTTACCGCGTCGGGAGCGTCGGACATGACGGACAAAAAAGTTGAATACGGAGATACGACATATTCGTCGTCATCGCTTCGTTTAAGAGCGAGAGACTGAACGCCGTTTGCCTTGTACAGATAATTAAGCTCTCTGTCAAACGCATAATAACCGCTTTCCGATACGCCGTAGGGCAGTTTTCTTTTTAATCCATCTTTCTTCTGACATCTTAACGCGAATTTAAGCCCCTCGTATTCGAGTGTGTTTTTATACGTCGGAAGAAAAAGCGACGGCATGAAGTATTCGAACATAGTTCCCGTCCACGACACGGGTCCCGCGTACCGTCCGTCCTTTACGAGCATTCTGCCGAGCGTTTCCCAGTGCTTTATCGGTACGCGCCGTGACGCGACTGCAAAATAGCCCGTCATTCTCGCTTCGCTCATTAAAAGGTCGTAGTAAGAATCGGACAGCTCGTCCTTTTGGACATCGTAACCAATATGAAACAGCCCGCGTTTTTTATCGTACATGAACGATATGTCGCACCCGGCTATAAATTCGCTTATTTTATTTATAAGAGCGTAAATATCCCCATTTTCCCCCGCGTACGAGCGCAGGCCCTCTTTTAATACTGTCAGACAGCACAGCAGATTTCCGCTGTCGACGAGCGAAATATATCTCGGATTCAGCGTTTTCAAAGTCGTCGTTTCATACCAGTTGAATAAATTTCCCCTGTATTTTTCGAGCTTTTCAATGCTTTTGATCAGCTCGTTTATTCTGAAATAAAGCTCTTTCGTATCAATGAATTTCAAGTCCCTTGCACCGAGACAGCTCACCGCGTACATTCCTATATCTGTCGGCGAAGTTCTGTGGGATATTCTGAAAACCGGCGTTTCCTGAACGTTGTCGGGCGGGAGCATGTTCTCCTTCTTTGCCGCGTACATTTCAAAGTAATTCCACATAAGCCCGGCGTAGGATATAAGCGTATTCTTTTCGTAAGAGGACAGCTTATTATAATCTCTTTGCTTTTCTTTCGACGAAAAAATACGGAATAAAGGCGCGAACAAGAACATAAGTCCGACGGCTTTGCCGGCTGAAACGCAGAAGATTATGAGGAACACGGCGCAGGCAACGTCAAACAGGTCTTTGAATATATTTTCTATATTCTTTTCGTTCCTGTCGGAGACTGCGAAAGTCGTCCATTCGAGCAGATTTCTTTTTGAAACGGTCATTCTGTAAAGCGTTCTGATTACCGCGTCGGCGGAATTTAAAAATGAGTAGGGGAGTATGGCGACGTATATTAATCCCCGAACCGCGCACATTAACGCATTAGGTGCGCTGTCTGACGCGTACAGTCTCGAAAAAGCCCTGACCCCGCCGAAAATCAGCGCATAAACAGACGAAAAAAGCTCACCTGCCGCCGTACACAGCAGAGCGAATATACTTAATATCACTGCGGTTTTGCCGTCGGCAAAGCAGGACAGGATAAGAGCGGAAAAGGTAAATATCGGAGTTATTGCGCGCCGAATGTTGTCGAAAAGTCTGAACCTCTGCGTAAACGGGAAAACCGAATCCGTGACGCGTTTCTTTTTGATTTTTAAAAAGATCGTATTCTGAATATCTCCGCGCATCCAGCGGTGTTCTCTTGCAAGAAACGAGTTAAGAGACCTCGGGAACGAATCCGTAAACGATACGTCGCCGACGAACGCGCATCTTAAAACGATTCCCTCCAGAATGTCGTGGCTTAATATTTTCTGATTCGGAAACTTATCCGGCATTACCGAGCAGAAAGCGTTTACGTCGATCAGTCCTTTGCCCGAAAAAACACTTTCGGAAAACAGATCCTGATATTTTTCTCCCGTAAGTCCGTTGTACGCGTTTATTCCCGAACTCGGAGACATTATTTTTGAAAACGCGGTTTTGTTTGCCGACTCTATCGAGGTTTCTATCTTTGGCGAGAATATTCCGTAGCCCGATTTCACGGTTTTTTCCGCCGGGGAAACGACGGCTTTGTTAAGCGGGTGAAGCGCGGTGCCGATAAGCTTAGACAGCGAGCCGAACGGAATTTCGGTATCGTAATCGACGGCGAGAACGTATTTTGTATTTTTTAATTTCTCCGTATCTCCGAATACCGATGAAAATTCGTTCGTTCTCTCGTTTATCAGTGAACACAGGGCGCAGATTGCACCGCGTTTTCGCTCAAAGCCCGAATATTCGCGTTGTGTAGGCGAGTAGATTCGCGGGCGTATAAGAAGTACGAAACCGCCCGAATATTTTTTGTTAAGCTCGTTTATGACCTGTTTTGCCGCCTTTATATCGGGGATATCCGCTTCGTCCTCGGGAGTTTTTCCGCTTTTTAAGTCTGCCAGAAGACATACGACGGTGTTTTCTCCGCCGGAGCTTCTGTAAATGCTTACAAGCTTTTCTTTAAGCTTGTCGGAATCGGGCGCTTTTGTAAGAATCGTCGAGACGGCTATTGCCGCCGCGCCGGATGGCGGAATTTCGCCGTTTAATTCGATTCTCGGCAGGGGAGCGGTTTTCGTGAATATTTCGCTTATCATATTAAACGGAGTTTTAATCAATGCCCATATCGGGAAGAAGAGAATAAAGCCGACGTATATTTTTTTGCAAAGAATCGAAATGACCGCGCTTAATATAAATACCGAGACAATTTCGGATATAAGCAGCGCGTTTCCGATTTTCGAGCGGTCTTTTACCACGTCTAAGTAAAAACCTATGTGACGTCCGCGCTCGTCCGACGCGTTTTTTGCTTTATCGTACGCTTCCTTTACGACATCCGATTCCGTTTTATTTTCTCTTTCGGCTTTTTCGGCGACGGCGGTTCTGTAAAGCTCTTTCGTGTTTTCGTCGCATTTTTCGTATATTCCGGCGGGATCGTTTATTAAAAGCTTTTCCGTTTCGCTGACCTCTGCGGGGATTCGTTCAAAGTCGATTTTACCGAGCTTTCTTAACGAAATGACGGTGTTTTTTACGTTGCCGTTTCCGTTTTTAAGCGATTCGGCGCATATCGACAAAAGTGCGAACGACAGAAAAAAAGGCAGAAACGAAAGAGACATTACCGTCGTTTCTTTATCCTTAAAAAATGATATTATTTCGTCCTCGTCCGGCAGAACGCCGTTTTCGCATATCTTGGCGCATTGCTTTAAAAAAAAGGAATTATCGTCGGTTTGCGAGAGAGTTTTGTTTTTTACAAGCGTTTTGTTAAGAGACGAATACTCTCTTGACAGCAGATGAAAATTATCCGTAAGCCACAGCGAGGTTTCGTTTTCGTCGGGAAATGAAACGTATTTTTTATAGAAACCGCGTATCGTTTTGAAATTACGGCGCAGTGTTTTTTTTATTTTGCTCATTGTATTTCGCCCCTTTTTCGCTTATTATGTCCGAAAATGAGCGATTAATGACCAAAGTTTGTATATTGACTTGTTTTTTTGAGCGTGAAATGATATAATAAGATAGATTTATTATGTATATGGGGTGTGTCGTTTTATGACTCAGGACGTTATTTTCCGCTCTGCAGCGATAGGCGGATTTAATAAGGAAGATGTGCTTGAATATATAAGCGAACAAAAGGACGTAATAACAGCTCTCGAAAGAAAGACCGAGGTGCTTGAATCAAAATACGCACAGTGCGACAGAGACAGGGCGGACGCGGTGAGCGAACGCGCGGCAATAGGCGAGGAGCTTAATAACGTTCGTTCGAGAATCGACGAATTGACCGCCGAGCTTTCGGAAAAAAACGAGCGTATAAATTCTCTTACACAAGAACTGTCCCGCATGTCCGAGGCTGCCGCAGAACTCGAAAACTGCCGTTCTCTCCTTAATGACGAACAGAACGAAAAAAGAGCGGAGGAAAACGATTCGAGACGTATGTATTCGCAGGAGATCATGAACCGTCTTAATGAAAAAGACAGTGAAATCGCCGAACTTAAAAGAGTAAACCGCGAGCTTTCGGAGAAAATTGAAAAACTCAATGCGGATTCGCGTCAGATAGGCGCGCTTACATTAAATGCGGAAACGACCGTCGGAAACGCGATTCTCGACGCGAGACGTTTTTCGGATACCATTATAAAAGAAGCACAGGACAAGGTTACCGAAATGTCGAACAGATCGCGCATAGCTTCCGACGCGACTAAGGCGAGAGTTAAAGACGTAACTTTAAGCATAAAGGCGTTTGCGGAGAGGTTTAATTCGATTCTCGACGAAATATATTCCGACGCGTCCGTAATAGACTGTGACATGGACGTATTCAACGACTATTTCAATCAGGCGAAACACGAGATAAACAATTATGTTTCGCCTATCGACAGGGATAAAAAGAATGTTTGATTATTTGGAAGAAGCCGCGTCGTTAAGGGATGCGATAATTAAAAAAGAATTTTCAAAAATGAATGATATGCAGTTTTCGGCCGTCACGCACACAGACGGCCCTCTGCTTATTTTAGCGGGCGCGGGCAGCGGTAAAACCACCGTTCTCGTAAACAGAATCGCATATCTTATAAAATACGGAAAGGCTTATAAGAATAAATCGTTTGCCCGTCCCGTTTCCAAAGAGGATATCGAGCTTATGAAGAGATATCTTGATTCGGACGAGACGGTTTATCCGTTTATAAGCGATATTCTTGCCGTTGACGCGCCGAGAGCGTGGGAGATCATGGCTATAACGTTTACGAACAAAGCCGCTTCCGAGCTTAAAGAGAGACTCGAACGCATGCTCGGTGACAACGGACTCAACGTGTGGGCAAGTACGTTCCACTCGTCGTGCGTTCGTATGTTAAGACGGGACGGCGCGTGCCTCGGATTTTCGAATCATTTTACGATATACGACACCGACGACTCGAAACGCGTTATAAAAGAGTGCCAGAGACTTCTCGGAATCGACGACAAGTTTCTGCCGTACAAAACCATTATGAACGAGATAAGCAGGGCGAAGGATTCTCTTATAGGTCCCAAGGAGTACGAAAAGGAAAACGCCTCCGACATCCGTCTTGCAAAAATCGCGTCCGTCTATAAGAAATATCAGGAGCTTTTAAAGCAGTCGGACGCTATGGATTTCGACGATCTGATTTTCAATACCGTACGTATGGTTAAAATGAACGCGGATGCAAGAGAGTATTATCAGCGTAAATTCAAATACGTAATGGTCGACGAATATCAGGACACGAACCACGCGCAGTATGTTCTGACCTCGCTTCTTGCGGGCGGATATAATAATTTGTGCGTTGTCGGCGACGACGATCAGAGTATTTACAGATTCAGAGGCGCGACGATTGAGAATATATTAAGCTTTGAATTCCAATATAAGAACGCGTATACGATAAGACTCGAACAGAATTACCGTTCCACGCAGAATATACTTGACGCGGCGAATTCCGTTATAGCGAACAATACGGAGCGTAAGGGAAAGAACCTGTGGACGGACAACGGCAGGGGGGACAAAATAAAGGTCAAAACCTCGCCCGACGATATGTCCGAGGGCATGTACATAGCCAAAGAGATAATGGATTCCGCTTCGGAGGGAAAAAAATGGAGCGACCACGCGGTTCTTTACAGAATGAACGCGCAGTCGAACATAATCGAACGTCAGCTCGTCCGTTCGGCGATTCCGTACAGAATTATCGGCGGTCACCGTTTCTATGAGCGTAAGGAGATAAAGGACGCACTGTCGTACCTTACGGTTATATGCAATCCCGGCGACGGCGTAAGGCTAAGACGAATCATAAACGAGCCTAAACGCGGTATAGGCGATACGACGGTAAATAATGCGGCGAGAATTTCGGACGCGCTCGGAATTTCTCTTTTCGAGGTTATAAATTCAGCCTCGGAATACCCCGTGCTTTCGAGAGCAAGGTCGAAGCTTGCCGATTTTACAAAGACCATGAACGAGCTTATTGAGCTTAAAGATTCCGTTTCGATGGTCGAACTGCTCGATGCGGTTCTCAATAAAACGGGATATCTCGAATCGCTTAAAAACGATCCCGAAACCATGGACGACAGAATCGCAAACCTTAACGAGCTATCGTCGAACTTACAGCGATACAGCGACGAAAACGGAGACGACGCTGCGCTTGAAGGGTTCCTCGACGAGGTCTCGCTGATGAGCGATATAGATAATTTCAACGCCGATAACGACGCGGTGGTGCTGATGACTCTGCACTCGGCAAAGGGACTTGAATTTCCGGTCGTATTTTTAGCGGGTATGGAGAACGGAATATTTCCATCTCAGCAGGCGATGTTTTCGCAGTCCGATATGGAGGAGGAACGCCGTCTTGCCTATGTCGGAATTACTAGAGCGAAAGAAAAGCTCTTTTTGACAAACGCGAGGAGCCGAATGTTACACGGACAGACCATGTATAACAAGCCGTCGGATTTCATCTCGGAAATTCCCGACGATTTAAAGGACGAAGAAAAGGTCTCAAGTCCGTTCGGCTCGTTTGCTTCATTCGGCTCGTCGTCGCTTGATACCACGGACGGCTCGGGATATTATCCGTATACTTATCACAGAGCGGAGAATAAGACGTCTTATTCGCAGAGCGCGTTTTCTTCTTCAAACGGCGGGAATAATTCGTACTCTTCGCCTGCGTTTTCGTCCGCGTCAAGACCTTCGAAGTCGGCAAATAAGATGAGCGGAGTAGATATATTCTCGCTTAAATCCGGCGACGCGATAAGGCATAAAAAATTCGGCGACGGAATGATAATAGGCAAGGAAAAAATGGGCAACGACGTACTGCTCGAAGTCGTATTCGAAAATGTCGGAACGAAGAAAATCATGGCAAAGGTTGCGCCGATAGAAAAAATCTGAATTGTTTTTTTTATAAAAGAGAGCCGAATCCCGTAAACTCAAAACGGATTCGGTTCTCTCTTTTGCTGCACGGTATTCAAAACGGATTCGGTTGCACGGTATAGAATAAAAACACCCCGGCACAAACCGGGGTGAATTTATTGTCATATAAATGACTTGTCCGCCTTATTCCTGTACGGGAGCTCCGACGGGGCAAGTGCCTGCGCAAGCACCGCACTCAATGCATGTATCAGCGTCGATAACGTACTTGTCGTCGCCCTCGGAGATAGCCTCTACGGGACATTCCGCAGCGCAAGCACCGCAGGAAATGCAGTCGTCCGTGATTTTGTATGCCATTGTGTGTGACCTCCTTTGTTTTATAATTTCAAGATTATTGTAACATAAAATTTATAAATTTCAATAGAAAATATAAATTTTTTTACGCATTAACCCTCTATGTCTTTAAGAGCTTCGATTTCCGATTTGTTTACGGTTATTCTCGCGTCCTTTAAGAGTCGGACTTCTTTTCTGTTGACTATAACGGGAGCCGCGTCGGGCTTTTTGTCGAGTCTGACCGTCAGACTGCCCGTAAGCAGGTTGCAGTCGATAACCTCGCCCTTGCCCTCCTTTGTCTCGACTGTCGCGCCGATTTTCGGCGTAACTTTAAGAAGATGCTCATATGCGTCCTGTTCGTATTTAAGACAGCACATAAGCCGTCCGCACGAACCGCTGATTTTTGTCGGATTAAGAGACAGTCCCTGTTCCTTTGCCATTTTAATCGAAACGGGCTGGAAGTCGCTCAAAAACTGTTTACAGCAGTAGGGGCGGCCGCAGATTCCGAGTCCGCCGAGCATTTTAGATTCATCTCTGACGCCTATCTGTCTCAACTCGATTCTCGCTCTGAACACACCTGCGAGATCTTTTACAAGCTCTCTGAAATCTACTCGTCCGGGGGCGGTGTAGTAGAAAAGAATCTTGCTTCCGTCAAACGTATATTCCACGTCGACAAGCTTCATGTTAAGACCGTGGTCGGCGATTTTCTTTTCGAATATCGGACCGGCTTTTTTCTCCTTTTCGCGGTTCTGACGGCATATTTCTATATCCTCTTTCGTCGCGATTCTGATAATACTTTTAAGCGGTTTTACGATAGAGTCGTCCTCTACCTTTCTGTTCTCCATAGCGACCTCTCCGCATTCGATTCCGCGGGCGGTCTCGACTATAACGAACGAACCTTTTTTTATATCCATGCCGTCGGGGCTGAAATAATATACTTTTCCTGTTTCTTTAAATTTAACTCCTACTACCTCTTCCATATTGTCTCCTTTCAGAATGATTGTGAAATCAGTATGCTTGTCCTTGTCAGAAGCAAGGTCTCGTTTAAATTCCTATCTATATCCGAATACAGCTCAAAAAGTGTATCGGTCATTTTTATTATCTGTGCTTTTGTGAATTTTTCCGCTATCGCGCGGACTTCTTTTTCGTTGTCCGAAGCTCTTTGTATGTTTTCGCCGTACGTAAGAGCGTCCCTTAATATAAGTGATAAATGCATATAAAACGTTCTTAACGCATTCTTGTCCTTTGTAAGAGCCGACATCGAGAGCATAAGCGCGTACTCATTTTTCCGTGCTATCGCTTCTGCGGCTTTCAGCGAAGCCTCAATTCCTTTTTTGCTCTCTTTTATTTGAGACGAGAATGATTCCTCTCCGCCCATTCTGTAATTTACGACTCTTGAAAGTATGGTTTCGAGAAGATCGTCCTTAGATTGCGTTGCCAGTATAAAACGCGCGTGCTTAGGAGGTTCTTCGAGAACTTTCAGCAGAGCGTTCTGTGCATCGTCCGCCATTGCCGACGCTTCGAGAATTACGAATATTTCATAATTGCTCTCGTTCGGGAGAATGTACGCCTGTCTGCGGACGGATTTTACGTCGTCCATGCTGATAGAGTGTTTTTTCTCGTTTCCTTCTATTACTATTATGTCCGGGTGTGTTCCGTCTTTCGCTTTTATACATGCGGGACACTTCATGCACGGCTCCTTTCCCGGAGTTTCGCACACGAGTGCGGCGGCAAGATGAAGCGCGAGAGACTTTCTCGACTTCGGCGTATCGCCGGTTATCAGAATCGCATGAGGAAACGAACCCGAATCGAACGAAGCGGATATTTTATTTTTTATATCTTCACTTAATTTTAACTTTGCAAAATTCATAGTCTGTTTTAAAGTGTCTGAGCCGCGGCTATCATTAACGGCATTGTTATTATAGATACGAGATCGGAAAATGCGACGTTTTTCGAAGCTTTCGCCGTGTCCTTATCATACATCGCCGAAAACATGACGGAATTGTTTGCGCTCGGAGCCGAGGCGGAAATCGTGCATGCGACGGCGATTATCGGCTCGACGTTGAATAATTTGAATATAACGAGCATAACGCCCGGATTGAGGATGAGCTTTATAAGCGCGGAGATGTACTGCTCCTTTATAACGAAAAGCGTTTTCATATCGGCATTCGCTATGTATGTTCCGAGAATAAGCATTGCAAGCGGAGTGTTCAGCGAGGCTATATAGTCTATCGGCGTCTGAATTACCGACGGAAGCTTTACTCCGAGAATAAACAGCGGAAGTCCTATAATTACGGATATTACGCCGGGGTTTACGATAATGCTTTTTGGGTCGAATTTCGTTTTGCCAGAAGCCCTGTTCATAAGCCATACGCCGTGTGTAAACGCCATGACATTATGTGCGATAACGCCCGCCGAGCAGTAAAAAACACCCTGTTCGCCGAGTATAGCCCCTGCGAGCGGGAGAGCCATATAGCCGACGTTGCCGTATATTGAACCGAATTTATAAACGCACGCGTCGTTCGGGTCGAGCTTGTTGAAAAACGGGATGTCAAGTATTATTGCGATAACGTGAATCAAAAACGCGAAAAGCACCGCCAGAGCAAGCCCTTTTGCCTTTTCGGCGGTGAATTCCATTGAAAGAAACGAATTGATTATAACAAACGGGGTAACTATACAGAAAAGCAGTTTGTTTGCTTTTTTCGCCGTATCCTGTGAAAATACTTTCGTTTTCTCGGCGATAAATCCGATTGCGACGAGAATGTACAGAATCGCTACCTGCTTTGCCGCCGCAGATGCGTTTGTTAAAAACAATTCCATAAAATATAAAGTCCTTTAATCTTCTTTTGCGTCTTCGTTTGATTCTTTAACGGCGGTTTCGTCTGCCGTCCCGGGCTTTGCTTCCTCTTTGCTTTCGGCTGCGGAGATTTCCATATCGGGCGTTACGACTGTTATATGTCTGTCGGGTTCGCCGTTCATCATGGGGTATCCGCTGCGAAGAGTCGATACGATAAGCGTTATCGCGAATATCGCTATGCCTATGTCGCAAAGCTCAAACGGAGCCTCGGAATTTATAAGCGAGCTGTTGCCCGTAACGAAAAGCATAAGACGGGGAATGGAATACGTAAAAATGAACAGGGAAGCTGAAATTCCGCACGCGTATACGCTCCACATGGAGCCCTCGCAGTTGATTTCGGACGCGACTCTTGCGAACGTAAAGAAGAATATCATTATGAAAATGAGAGCACAGAGTTCGAGAATAAGATCCGAAACCTGGATGAAGCTTATCTTCTTCGTAACTCTGAAAAATACGCGCGTAATAGCCCATACGAGGGGAGAGAGCGCGAGGAGCTTTAATTTGTTATATATCTTCTTGCTTATAATATACGAAACGGAGAAAACAAGCATATAAACACACGAGAGAGCCGCAAATACTATTTCGGCAGCCTGGAGCGCCGTGCCGGACGCTTTTATCATCTGAAGAAGATTTTGTGACGAAGATACGCCGGCTTCGGCGGCAAGTTCCTTGATTTTCGAAAGCTGGTCAAAGATATTCGTTACGAACGTTGCGGAGAGTATAAGTCCGGAAACTGCGAGCGGAATACGTCTGCCCTCGGGCAGTCTCGCCGCGGGAATGTTTTTACTTAAATACGAAAAAACGAGTATAACCGCGGTGCATACGAAAAGGATTGTATAAAGCGTTATGACCGACCAGTCGGACGTATTCGAATAAAAGCCGGTTGACGGCTCAATAAGCTTTAATATCTGATATACCCTTATCGGGCATGCGGCGAGTATTCCGAGACAGAATACGATAAGAGCCGCGTCGGGGAAAATGGCTTTTACGGAGCCTTTGAGTTTCATTGATGATGACTTCCTTTCGGTTATTCGTAGTCCGAGGTTACTGCGGGCTTTGATTTCGATGATATCGGCGATTCTCTGTCGGCTATCGGGATGTATTCGGAGTGAATCGTCATGCTCTTGTACGCAGGGCGGATTATTCTGCCTCCCGTATATATTTCCTCAAGTCTGTGCGCACACCAGCCTGCCATTCGCGCTGTTGCGAACAAAGGAGTGTAAAGGTCGGTCGGGATTCTGAGCATTTTATATATAAGTCCCGAGTAGAGGTCGACGTTCGCGCAGATTTTTTTCGTATTTCCCGTGCAGTCGGCGAAAATATCGGGCGTGTTCTTTTCTATGAGTTCGAGCAGTCTGAAATCGTCCTCGAACTCCGTATTCCCGGCGAATTTTCTTGCCTGATTTTTAAGAATAACGGCTCTCGGGTCGGAAACCGTGTAAACCGCATGACCCATACCGTAGACAAGTCCCGATCTGTCGCCGGCTTCCTTTTTCAGAATTTTTCTTAAATAGTCTCTGACCTGTTCTTCGTTCGTAATGTCGCTCAAATCCTCTTTAAAGTAATCGGTCATTTCCGAAACCTTTAAGTTCGCACCTCCGTGACGGGGACCTTTCAGCGAGCCGATACCGGCCGCGATCGCGGAATAAGTATCGGTTCCCGACGACGTGAGAACTCTCGTTGCAAAAGTCGAGTTGTTTCCTCCGCCGTGTTCCGCGTGAACCATCAGGCAGATATCGAGAAGCTTTGCCTCCTCGTCGGTAAATTTTTTATCCGAACGAATGGAGTTGAGTATTACCTGCGCGGTGGAGTGCTCGGGCTTGGGCATGTGGATGTACATGCTTTTTTTATAATAATGACGTCTTTTTACCTGATAAGCGTAAGCCATGATTATCGGAAGCTGAGCTATAAGACTTACCGACTGGTTCATTACGTTTTCGATAGACGTTTCGTCGGGGTTTTCGTCGTATGAATACAGCGCGAGAACCGAACGCGCGAGCTTGTTCATAATGTTCGGCGACGGAGCCTTCATTATCATATCCTCGGCGAAATTTTCGGGCAGTTCCCTGTATGCAGCGAGAACGGATGAAAAATCGGTAAGGTTTTCCGCTGTCGGGAGCGAGCCGAACAGGAGAAGCCACGCGACCTCTTCATATCCGAATCGGTTTTCCGCAATACAGGACGAGACAATGTCGTTTATGTCGATACCTCGATAGTAGAGATGACCGGCTTTCGGAATCCTCTCTCCGTCGTCCATGTAGTAACCCTCGACGGAACAGATTTTTGTAAGTCCCGCCATTACGCCGGTGCCGTCGTAATTTCGAAGTCCTCGTTTGACGTTATATTTAACGTAGTCCTTTGAGCCTATACTGTTGTTTTTTCTGAATTCATTGCAAAGTAATTCAAGTTTCGAAGAGTCTGTGTCGATAAAAGAATGATTTTCCAAAAAAATTTCATCTCCGATCTGTTTATTATATAAATATATTTTTATTAAAAATAGTATGTTACAGGTTATTGTATAATGAATTGCGTTCGTTGTCAAGTTTATCGGATAAAAAATTATTCTATATATGTATAAATATGCATTAACTTCTGTAATTATTTATAATCCGTACGCATATAGATTACCAACGTCAATAAAAAAGGATGATATTTATGAAAAATTACGCCGTTATACCTTTTATTATCGCGGTTATTATGCTTTTGGCTCCGCTGAGCGCGTTCCTCGGCAGAAGCAGTGATTCGGACGAGCCGTCAAGCGAAAAAGACAGCGGTTATATCAACGTTTCTGACAGTAAAGACGATTCTTACATATCCGTTTTTAACCCGAGCGACAATTCGGTCAAAAAAATGGAGATGCGCGATTACTGTATCGGAGTCGTCGCCGCGGAAATGCCCGCTTCATATGAAATTGAGGCTTTAAAGGCACAGGCTCTCGTCGCTCTTACATACGCGCAGTACGTTAAGGACAACAATATAAGCGAAAACGGCGATATCGCCGCCGACAGCTCTGTAAATCAAGGATTTTTGACTCAGGACGAAATGAAAGAAAAATGGGGCGGAGATTACGACGAATATCACGAAAAAATATGCGAGGCGGTCGACACTGTTATAAATTACAGAATATATTATGATTCAAAGCCTATCGACGCGCTGTACCACGCTATCAGCTTCGGAAAGACAGAGGACGCCGAAACAGTTTGGGGCAAGGATATTCCGTATCTTAAAAGCGCGGACAGTTCATGGGACAAACAGTCGCCGAGGTACAGCTCGACCACTGTTTTTGATTCCGAACAATTTAAGCAGCGCTGTTCGAAAATAGACGGAGTCAGTCTCGGGGACGACAAAAAAACCTGGTTTTCCGATATTAAAAAATCAAAGGCGGGAACTGTCGAGACTATGAAAATAGGCTCTGTGACATTAAGCGGGTCAAAGGTCAGAACTCTTTTTTCGTTGAGAAGCCCTGCGTTCGATCTTACTTACGACAACGGCTATTTTACGTTTAAATCATACGGATACGGTCACGGAGTCGGAATGAGTCAGTACGGCGCGAACTGCATGGCCCTCGACGGTAAAAAATACAACGAAATAATATCTCATTACTATAAAGGAGTTTCGATCGTGAATATCAAAAAATAAATGAATTTTTATACATTGCAAATTTTGCTTGATTTTATCGTCCGTCCGATATATTATATATTAGTAAAGGAAAATACTTTTACTGACGCTTTGCGTGTATTCTGTATATCGGAGGCATGAAAATGAATAACGTAATCAAACGATTATCAGCGCTGGCTGTGTCCGCGCTGACTCTGACGGCTCTTTTTTCCGGCTGTACCGACAGTATTAAAGCCGAAAAGGCGAATCAGGGCGAGGTTCAGACTCTGTTCGACCTTGAAAACAATGTTTTTATTCCCGACTCCAATCTGATGATTTCCGAGGATGAAAAATACTCGTTTTCGCTTTTTTCTGCCAGATTCGTTTCTATATACAATCAGATAATGACGGATCATCCCGAGTGTAAAATTCCCGATATATCAAAGGTTGAACAGACGCAGGACAAGACTCCGTATTTCGAATACGACAGTTGCCGCTGTGAACTTAAGACGGCTTCATCTGCGCAGTATGCGCCGTATATCACGATTTATACGCCGATAAATAACAGCTCGATGTATGAAATGCGGCTTACATTCGACGGGCAGAATTATACTTCGGAGTATTACGATATATTCAGACAGATGTGTTTGTGCACGTTCAGAATAATGCTTCCCGAGTGTCCCGACAGCGCACTTACGGATCTTTTCGAGGCTTTGTATACGTCGGCGTACGATAACGATTATACGGACGGTTATAAGCGTCCCCCCGTATTCCTGTACAGAAGCAAGAACGTAGGACTGTTTTCATATTATTCGGACGGTTCGGTAAATGTAAGCCTTATACCGCTTGACGAGCTGTTCTTTGATTCGCTTATCGGAAGCGATGTTCATATCTACGATATTGCGACGAAGAAAAATTATGATTCGATAAATCCTGACGACGAAGATAAATAAAAATGAAGCTCTCGGAATTTTAACGGTTCCGGGAGCATTTTTATATTTAATCTTATTAATGCAAAAATCCGTCCCGCCTAAAAAGCGGAACGGAAATTTTTATTGTTTATTTAATTAATAAGCTTATTTGTCAAGATTTCTCGTGCAGACGGTAACGGTTTTGAATACATCCTCGAATCTGTTGAGAGCCTCGTCGATGATTTCATCTGTGTCTGCAAGGGACGTGTAAAGACGGCTGCCTGCAAGAGTAACAAGTCCGTGAGCCATGTATGCCGCGCCCATCTGCTCCATAGCAACCTTTCTTCTGAGCATTTCGGGCTTTGCCTTGAGCATGGGAACAACGGATTTAAGAACGTTGATCGAGCTGAAGTCATAGCTCATTGCTCCCGTGCACTCGAGGTGAACGATAGAGCCCTGGTTGTATACGACAAACGGGAGAGCGTATCTGTCGACAAGCTCCTGAAGTCCTAATGCAAGTCTGTCGCCGGCAAGACCGGCTTTTTCGCATGCGTTTGTTTTTTCGATTTCCTGAATAGCGCAGTAGCCTGCATAGGACGAAAGCGGGTTAGCGGCGAGAGTACCG
>OIYO01000391.1_pt1 | contig 38259 bp, 31 predicted proteins | sample 1588191 | NCBI WGS metagenome assembly OIYO01 (sample SAMN03283275) | human gut metagenome | biome: human-associated habitat; material: feces | host: Homo sapiens | place: Peru | collected 2012 | reverse complement strand
TAACATATGACATCCTCCTTTCACCTGATCGTTTTTCGATGTCGGTCTGTTTTATTTCCATGCGGTAAGTTTCACGTACAAATTGAAAGAAAAATAATTAGTATAATATAAATTTTCTTTCTTTTTAAAGATTATACCACATATAGAAAGAAATATCATGTAAAAATAAAAAATTAAAAGAAAATTTGAAAATGCGTCAAAAGTGGAAAAGGTTTGTAATGCATGTCGAAAAATAGAAAAAGAACTGTCACAATTTCTTAAAAAATATTTGCGGGAAAAGACGAAAAAAGGGGCAGAATGTGAAACGAAAACAAAATAAAAAGAAGGAAACAAGACACGGAAAAGCATTCCGGGCAGGTCTTCTGCAAAAGAAAAAGTGGGAATAAAAACCGATTCAATTCGTCAAAAAAGCGGAAAAGTGGTGAAAAATTGTTGGTTCTATGAAAAAAACGATGGAAAAAGACAGGAATGTTGTCGAAATGTTCCAGTTGACAAAAAGATGTAACACTGGTAGAATCGGTTTGTAACAAGATGTAACAAAAACGTAATAATTGTTCAGGAGGTAAGTATGACATTCAAAAAAAGTTATGTGCCGGGCATCCTGGGGAGCGTGCTCACACTGACTGTCATCATGGCTGCACCCGTAAAAGCAGAGACAAATGAGGAAACTATTTTAAATAAAACAGACTGGAGCACAATGGCTGCAGCAAACGTAGAAGGATATGCCAACATCCGCAGCGAGGCAAATGCAGATTCCGAGATCGTCGGAGTTCTGATGCCGGGCTACGCGGTTACCGTAACAGAAAAAGGAGATGAGTGGAGTAAGATCTCTTCTAATGGTGTAGAAGGCTACATAAAGAATGAATATCTGGTATTTGGGGAAGAGGCAAAAGCACATTACCGCAATATGTGCGGTATCATCGGAGTTGTTCAGGCGGACAGCCTTCGTGTCCGTGAGGCAGCATCCACAGATTCCGCGCAGGTTGGAACACTGACACAGAATGGTGAAGTCAGCGTATTCGGCGAAGAGGCTGACTGGTATCAGATCCAGTACAGCGGAAGCAGCGCATACGTTCATGCTGATTATGTGACGCTTTCCGAAGAGCTGAAAGGCGCCGTTTCGATGGAAGAGTATCAGGCATCACAGACAGTATCAGCAGGCAGTTCCTCTGTCATTTCCGCAGACAGCAATGATGTGGCCATGCTTGCGGCACTGATCGAATGCGAGGCAGGCGGCGAGAGTTATACCGGAATGGTGGCCGTTGGAGCAGTTGTGGTAAACCGTGTCAACAGCGGTTCTTTCCCGAACAGCATTTCCGGCGTTATTTATCAGAGCGGACAGTTCACACCGGTTGCGACCGGAACATTCCAGAGCGTGCTGGCGCGCGGAGCAAGAAGTGACTGTTACGCAGCTGCACAGGCGGCACTTGCAGGAGAGAGTCCGGTTGGCGGATGCCTGTATTTCAACAGCGGCTACGGCAGCGGAATCCAGATTGGATATCAGCACTTTTATTAAAAAATAAGCATGGAACCTTCGCAAGGGGATAGGCGGAGGGGAAATGCATTCCTATAGATAGATGGATCCAATAGAAAAAGAGTAAGCGAACAAGGGGAGACGTTCGTTTACTCTTTTTCTGTTTTGTTTTGGAAGATGTTCAGGAAGCATCGTTATTATCAAAAATTTTCAGAAGCTTGGTTTTCTGATTATCCGCCCGGAAGTCTGCCAGTGTCTGCCGCAGCGTGGTGCGGCGGACACGGTATGTGTTGGAAAGAAAACAGAAAAACGTGATGCCCCACAGCACCGGCCAGAGGAGGACGCATTTGTGAAGCTTTGGAAACCGCAGCTTCATCTGAATATGGCCTTCGTGGAACCATGCACGGACACCGGTGTGCTGGTAGGAGCCGCTGCTGACGATTTTTCGTTCTGTGTCACTGCCGAAATCACCGTCCGCGAGGATTTTCTCCAGAAAGACAGCACAGTCGGCGGCAGAACAGCGGACCTGCGGGTCAATGGAAGCAGAAAGACCGAAAAAAATACGGCAGGATTCCAGAATCAGCTCATAAAGGTGAAAAATTTTCGATTCCCTGCACCAGAAGTGGATTTTTTCGAAATCAACTTCGGATGCATATTTTTTCAGATACAGCGTAAAATCACAGAGCAGCCGGCTGCCGAAGCCGCTGTAGAGGTAGTGCTTCAGCATGTGATGCAGCATGTAAAAAACATTTTCCGTCGGCGGCAGCACCGGATACGTCTGGCCGTAGAGTTCCGCGAAAGCCGGTTTCAGGTGATCGGCAGAGAAAATATCGTCTACCAGCTCATTCGCCCGGGCAAACTGATAGATGCCGACGATGCGGTAATGGAGTTCCAGCGTAAACGAGCGGCAGGTCTCCGGAAACGTATAACGGTAGGTGCCATGGTGATCACTGTCTTCTGGTTCCTCAACGTAGCCGTGCTCCTCGAGAATCCGGCAGGCGCGGGAAAACGCATCCTTTTCCGGAATATAAAGATCCAGATCCCCCAGTTTCCGGTATTCGGGAACCGGATAATTGGCGGCGAGGCTGATGCCCTTTAAGAGAAAACACGGAATGTTCTCTGCAAGAAGGAATGAAAAAGTAAGGCGTGTAAAATGTTCGAGCTGATAATAGGAGAGTAGCATCTGCTTCGTCTGCTGTTTGAGGGCAGAAAACTGCGGCTGCTGTTCAAAATACGGCAGAAGAAACGGAAGTGAACAGTGTTTTTCTGCCAGACGGTATAAAGCGGACGGATCCACCCCAGTAAGCGGGACCGGGTCGGACGAATCCGTGCATAAATTTTTCAAAATCTGTAAATAAACGGTATCAAGCGGCTGCATAAGAGACTCCTTTTGGGAAAAAGTTTGATATGGTTTAGTATACCATAAAATGGAAAATAAATAAAACTTTATTACAGATATCAATAAAAAATAAAATAAAGTTTACAATGCAACAGGTTAGAGCTATAATAAAACTATTAGTATAATTGCTTTTTCCTGCCGTCAGGAAGAAAAGCAAAACTTAAGTGAATGGAGATAAAAATGACCAGAAAAGGTGATTTTGTACTTAGACAGCTTGCAGACGAATATGTTCTGGTTCCATATGGGGCGACGACAGAAAAAATGAATCAGGTACTCACACTAAGCGAAACTGCTGCTTTTATTTACGAGCAGACCGGCGATGCCGCATCCGCAGAGGAGATTGCGGAGCGGCTTGGAAAAGCCTACGATGTGCCGGCGGAGGAAGTGCAGGAGGATGTCAGCGCGGTGTTGAAAACATTTCGGAACTGCGGGATCCTGGAGTGAGGAATCTACGAAAACGAAGAGGATAAAGTATGGTAGTGTTTTTGGTCGGTGGCGAGAGCAGACTGATGGATGCCCTGATCACCAAAATGGAAAAAGACGGACATAAAACATATCTGCTTACGGGAAAGCGGGATGGAAGAGGAAAGTACCGCCGCGTATTTGAACGGTACAATTTCCCGTACGACAGCGAGAGCGTCCGCGAAATCTTTTCAAACGTAAACCCGGATCTTGTGATTTTTCTCGGAGCCTATGATACCAACTATGACTGGAGCGATGCAAGAAGAGAGTCTGTCCGTTTCACGGCGGATCTGACCAATCTTCTGTCCGCTTACGCATTCAATCCCAAAGGACGATTCGTCTACCTGTCCTCCGAGGCAGTTTACGGCCGGTCCTATATGGAGGATATTCACGAGACAGAACCGGCATCCGCCAAAAGCTTTCAGGCGATGGCGATCCTGCAGGGCGAAAATATCTGCAAGAGCTATCGCGACACGAGAGAGATGGACACACGGATTCTGCGGTTTGATCATCTGTATGATACTCCGCGGAAAGGAAAAGCAGACAACAATCCGTGTTTCCAGATGACGCTGGAGATGCTGAAAACAAATCAGATTGCAGCCAACAGCCGCAACGCGTTTTCGATGATCTACCAGAACGACGCCGTCGAATTTGCGTACCGCGTGATGATGGAGGAACACCCGAAGTATCCGCTGTACCACATCACATCGGGAGAAGTCATCACACAGATGGATCTGGCGAAACTGATTCAGCAGAACGCAGGCGAAGGTGTGGAGATCCGTGATGACACGGTCGGCGAGGGATTCCGCCTGGCACTGGATGGAAGCCGGTATCAGCAGGAATTTGACGGGAAAATTTTTGTTCCGTATGAAGAAGGCGTCAAAGCTGTTGTAACGTACATGCGCAAATACAGCAGTTCGTTCCTGCAGAGAGAAGACACAGGCGCCGGATGGGGCAACCGTGTCGTGCAGCTGCTGCGCCGGATTTTCATCATGCTGATCCCGTATATCGAGAACCTGATCTGCTTTATCCCGTTTTTCATGATCAACAACCGTGCGGTCGGCAGCCAGTATTTCTCAAAACTGGATGCGTATCTTCTCTATGTACTGCTGTTCGCGATCGTGTACGGCCAGCAGCAGGCGATTTTCTCGGCCCTGCTTGCAACCGCTGGCTACTGTTTCCGGCAGATGTACCACCAGAGCGGTCTGGAAGTGCTGATGGACTACAGCACCTATATCTGGATGGCGCAGCTTTTCATCCTCGGAATGGTGGTCGGTTATATGCGTGACCAGATCGGCCACATCAAAAAGGATGATGAGGAAGAGATCGGCTATCTGCACGGACAGCTCGGCGATATGACCGAGATCAATGACAGCAACGTGCGGATGAAACAGATTTTTGAACTTCAGCTCGTCAACCAGAAGGACAGCCTTGGAAAAATTTATGAAATCACATCGTCGCTCGACCGCTACGGTGCCTACGAGGTGCTTTTCTACGCGGCCCAAATGATTTCGAGACTGATGAACACCGAGGACGTGGCGGTCTACACCGTCGCCAACCGGACATATGCGCGTCTTTTTTCGTTCACATCGCCGACGGCGCGGAAACTGGGAAATTCCATCCGCTATCCGGAGATGGAGGATATGTACGAGGATCTGAAGGAGCGCCGCGTTTATATCAACAAAACTATGGATGACCGCTATCCGCTGATGGCACAGGCCGTTTATGCGGAGGATGAAATGCAGATCATCCTGATGCTGTGGGGTCTTCCGTGGGACCGTATGAACCTTGCGGAATCCAACCGTCTGACCGTCATCAGCTATCTGATCCAGAATGCCGTTGTCCGTGCGAACCGTTATCTGGAAGCGCTGCATGAGCGACGCTATCTGGAAAACAGCAGTATTCTTGAGAAGGATGCATTTACCCGGCTGGTCAATGCATTCTTTGATGCGAAGCGGAACGGCCTGACCGAGTGCTCGCTGGTGCAGGTTACGTGCGGTGAGGAGAATTACAAGGAAGCGGCCGAAATTCTTGAAAAGAAACTGCGTCAGACCGATTACGTCGGCCTGCTCGAAGGCGGATTGTACGTGCTGCTCTCCAACGCCGATGAGCAGAATGCAAGGGGTGTTATCTCCCGTTTTGCAGAGGAAGGCTATGAAAGCACGATTGTAGACGGGGAGGTGGCAGCGCAATGAGTCATGAAACGCTGGCGTTCGTGATCCTGTGGATCGTCAATGCCCTGATTGCGCTCGTCTATCTGCTGGTCGGGATTTTCGTGTACGTTCCGGCGTGCGATCTGAAACGGGAGCAGGGTGAGGAGATTCAGTACGATAACCGGAGAGCCTTTTTCATCCGTTTTATCGTCATGGTTCTCTGCCCGGTCGTCGGCCCGGCATTTTTCCTGTGCAGTTTTCTACTTTATAAAACCGTCTTTCGCCAGGCGGTCGATCTGGAAGATGTTATTTTCAGCAAGGACCGCGTGCAGACGCATCTGAAAGCAGACGAGGAGCGGGAGCGCAACATGGCGCCGCTCGAGGAGGCGCTTGCCGTCAGCGATAAGCGGAATCTGCGGATGCTGATGCTGAACGTCATCCGCGGCGATATGCAGAAATCGCTGGAATCCATCACGATGGCGCTGAACAGCGAGGATTCCGAGACATCCCACTATGCCGCATCGGTGCTCCGCGATGAGCTGAACGGTTTCCGTGCCAATGTACAGAAAATGTACACGCAGATGCAGCAGGAATCCGAGACAGAGACCGATTATGAAGAGATGCTGATCGACTATATGAACCGTGTTTTAAGTCAGAAAATCTTTACGACGCTGGAGCAGACGAAGTACGTCAATATGCTGGAAGAGGCGGCGGAGTCGCTGTACCAGAAAAACTGTGCACGGCTGTCGGCCGACCGGTATGAAGGACTCTGCATCAAACTGCTGGATCTGAAGAAATTTCCGGAAACCGAAAAATGGTGCCAGAGACTGGCACAGCAGCATGGAAACACACTGGCGGCGTATACATGCCGGTTAAAACTGTATTTTACGATGGGAGAGCGGGAAAAGTTCTTTCAGGTGCTGGATGAACTGAAACACTCTGATGTCATCATCGATAATGAAACACTGGAGCTGATACGTATTTTCAGCTGAAGAATTTTGAAACTGTTAAGAAAGGAGGAGCAGGCCGATGTCAATGAAATGGCTGACAATTTTACAATTTCTGGAAATTGTTGCTGCGTATGGCATCGTAACCCTGTTTCTCCCCTGGCTGATACTCCGGAAGCGGTTCCGCCGGTTTTCCGTTGCGGAACAGATCACCGGATATTTTTTTGCGGGGAATTTTTATATCATTTATCTGGTGTATCTGCAGCAATTTCTGCATATCAGCAATCGCGTGACGCTGATCCTGGGAACTGTGGGACCGTTTCTTGGGGTCTGGATCTGGAAGAGAAGAAGCCTGGTTCCGGGGGCGGTTGAAAGCCTGCTGGTGCTGATCGAACGGCTGCTGAGCGGGGAGCGGGGAAAGAAGACCTCGCTGGTGCAGATCCGGAGGATGATTTACGAGCGGTGTTTCCGTGGCAGACGGAAGCAATGGATGAATGTGCTGCCGGAACTGGCAGTGCTGGGACTCGGGATTGCGGCGATTACGTATGTGTATGGGCCGAATATGGTGAAAGTGTTCGGCTACAAGGCGAGTGATATCCCGGTACACAACTACTGGATCAATGAACTTGACCGGAACAATATCTGGGCTGCGGGCGTGTATCCGTATGGATTCCACATTGTGATTTATTATCTTCATGTGGTGTTTGGAATTAAGACGTATGTGCTGCTGCGGATTTTCGGCGTGGTGCAGACGTACTTTGTATATCTGGCACTGGTTGCGGCACTGAAGATGGTGTGTAAGGGGAGATTTACGCCGTATCTGGGGGTGCTGTTTTATGTGATGGATATCTTCAACCGGAATACGTATGCACGCTTTGAGAGTGCGCTTCCGCAGGAATTCAGTATGATTTTTATTCTGACTTCTGTTTGTATGGCAATCCGTTTCTTTCAGGAATTTGCCAAAGAACAGAAAGCGCCGGAGGAGGAGAAAAAAGAACTGGACAAAAACTGCCGCTGGTATCTGGTGCAGTTTGCAATTGGATTTTCGCTGACCCTGACGATTCATTTTTACAGTACCATGGTTGCCGGACTGTTCTGCATCGGCGTTGCTGCCGGCTTCTGTTTTCGTTTTGTCAGATGGAAATACTTCCGGAGAATCATGGTTACGGGAATTCTAAGCGTTCTGATTTCTGTTCTGCCGATGGCGGCCGGCGTTGCCATGGGAAAGGGTCTGCAGGGATCGCTGTACTGGGGCATGAGCGTTATCACAGGCGGAAAAGATGAAGATGCGGACACAGAGAGCATATCGTCTCAGGTAGAGGCGTCCAGCGTTTCTGCAGATAGTGAAATGGGAGGCAGCGGGGGAACATCGGATGCGTCAGATACTCTTTCAGGCAGCACAGCAGGGGAAGACACAAACAGTTCTGCACTCAGCGAGTCACAGGTAGAAGAACTGCGAAAAGAAGCGGAGAGACAATTGCAGGAACAGCAGAAACCGCTGTCGGAGAAATTGAAGGAAAAACTGACGGCAATTCGAAGCAGTATTCGAATTAATGTCATGAACGTAAAACCATATATTGTAGAGATTACATTGGGAAGTATTCTTGCTTTAATGGTTCTTGGGATTTTGATGCTGGTATTGCGGGAAAATGATTTTGCGGGATCCATTCTTTCTGCGTCAGTTTATCTGCTTAGTATGTGCTCCCTGCAGTGTGCCTCACTGCTTCATCTTCCGGCGTTGATGGATGCCAACCGCTGCGGTATTTTTCTCTGCTATTCCGTTTGTTTTGCCTGGGCGTTGGGCGTGGATGCGGTTCTGTATCTGGCGGTGCGCTGGTGGAAGAACCGATGGATCAGCAATGCGGCTTCCATTTTGGCACTTGCGATGGCCGTAACAGGCGTTTTATCGCAGGATCTCATAAGAGAACCGATCAAAGTCGGAGCACTGGAAGATAACGGAGCCATGACCTGCCTGACCAACATTTTGCGGGAAAATAAAGATTTTACCTGGACAATCTGTTCGGCCAATGATGAACTTCGAATGATAGAGTTTTATGGTTATCACTATGAGATCATCACACTCCTGCGGGAAATGAAGAATCTGGAGAACAATACGGAAATTATTATTCCGACGCAAAATGTCTATTTCTTTATCGAAAAAATTCCGGTGGATATGGATGGAGTCACAGGTCATGAGGAAGTAACCAAAGAAGGAGCAGAAGAACCGGTTCCATGGAGTTCCGGAATTCTTCCTTATACACAGGAATCCCGCTGGATCACCATGAGCCACATCTACTACTGGGCACAGAAATTCAAAGAACTGTATCCGGATGAAATGGAAGTTTATTATGAGTCCGACAGCTTTGTCTGCTATCGGCTCAATCAGAATGTCAACAGTCCTTACAATCTTGCGATTGATTACGGCTACAATAACCCGATGCCGAAAACGGAGAACAAGGAGGAGTAACTATGGTTTCCCGCAGAAACTTTGCAGCAATTACAATGATTATGGCAATCGTCCTCTTTTTGTTTCAGGGGCTGAATCTGGCGAAGGAAAAGCTGAACCATTATGAAAGGAATGCGTATGCGGCTGAGAAAGAAGAACTGGAAGACAACAGCAACGTCTTTGGTGCAGAAGATACTTCCGGGGAAGTAAACGTGGAGGGCAGCAGAGGAAAGATGGTCTATATTGGAAATGATATGGACAGCTCTGTGGGAGCCGTTGTCTCTGAGTGGTGCCGGTATATGAAGTATGAAGCGGTATCATACAAATCCATGAGCAAATACGACAAGGCCATGGCGAAAAAAGGTGCCGTACAGCCGGAAATGATAGTTGTAAATTCGGAGAGCATTGACTGGACCACCTTAAAGGATGTCATGGATCTGCAGGACTGTGTTGATGAGGGCATTCACGTTGTGTTTGCAAATCTTCCGGATGTATCTGTAATCAAAAAGAATCAGAAGCTGCGGGAACTGATTGGAATTACAGAAGTAAGAGAAGATTCGACAACCGTTAAAGGGCTGGATCTGTATGACAATCTGATGCTCGGCGGAGAAAATATTTATCAGGCTGAGAAGAAAGCAGAAGAAAAAATGCAGGATCTGGAACTCACTTTTCCGTGGTTTAAGCTCGCCAACGGAACGAAAGCCTATATGAAGGGTTTTCCGGAGGACAAAACACTGAAAACGCAGGACTATCCTGTTGTGATCTGGAGAAAAAATTTTGAGACGGCCAGTGTGTTTGTGGTAAACGGAGATTACATGGAAGACGAAGTCGGACTGGGACTGTTGACGGGAATGCTCTATGAGACGAGAAATTATCTGATTTATCCGGTCGTCAATGCGCAGAATCTGGTTGTGCAGAATTTTCCGTCTCTTGCGGAAGAAAATACGAATCAGATGCAGGAAATCTATGGTAATGGCACAACCGGTGTGAACCGTGATATTATCTGGCCGTCGATTGCATCCATTTACGAAAAAAACCACTTTGGCCTTACCTGTATGACAGCGCCGAAACTGGACTATGACAATCCGGCAGAGCCGGACGGCGATCAGCTGAATTATTATGCGAAACTGATCAACGAAGAAAAAGGAGAGATGGGACTTTCCGGTTTTACAGAGTCCGAAACAGTCTTAAAAGAAAAACTGACAGAAGATCAGGAATTCATGAAGAACAATCTTTCCGATTTTCAGTTTTCTTCTTTTTACAGCGGAAACTTAAGTGAGAAAGAAATACAGAACGCGCTGCAGCAGTCCATTCTGCAGAATGTCCGCACAGTAGTCACCGATCAGGATACAGAGGGCGATCTTGTCGGATATCTGGACAAACAGACGACGCGGCAGAAAATTGTCACAGAAGATACCGATCAATTTACGTACCGTTCCTGGATGAAAATGAAGAGCATTGAAAGTGCACTCGGCTATGCCAGTGTCGAACTGGATCTGAACAAAGTGATTTATCCGAAAACAGAGAATGACCGCTGGGAAAAAATCGTGAAAAAATTTGCTTCCAATGTTGGAACCTACTGGCAGCCATTTTCCGGCTTTGACGGAACCACCGTTTCCGACTGTGATTCGAGAATCCGTACTTTTCTGAACTCCCGTTACGAGGATGAAAGAGAGGATGATACGATCACCTTAAAGACCACGGGAACAGAGAAAACGGCCTATTATGTAATCCGGACACACAATGAAAGTGTCGAGAAGGTCACCGGCGGAACCGCAGAACAGCTGGAAGATTCTGCATGGCTGATCCGTGCCGAAAAGAGCGAAGTCACCATCACACTTGGTGCGGCGGATCACCGCTATTATTACGAGAAAGGGGCGAAAAACAAATGAAAGTCTGTATTGTAGCAGAAGGCTGTTACCCCTTTGTGGTGGGCGGCGTTTCGAGCTGGGTGCACAGTCTGATCCAGCTGTTTCCGGAAACGGAATTTATTATTCTTGCGATTGCGGCGAATCGTTCACAGCGCGGAAAGTATGCGTATGAACTGCCGAAAAATGTCTCTGCCGTCTACGAACTGTATCTTGATGATGTAGACTGGGGCGGAAGCAAGAAAATGTACCGGCACCGCCTGAAAAAAGAGCAGTACCAGGCGCTTCGAAGCCTGATTCTCGATCAGGATATTGAATGGAATGTCCTGTTTGATTTGTTCCAGAAAGAAAATATTTCTCTGAACGGTCTTTTGATGGGAGAGGACTTCCTGAATGCCGTAAGAGACTGCTATAATCTGAAATACAGCCAGATCGTATTCTCAGACTTTTTATGGACAATGCGCTCGATCTATCTGCCGCTGTTCCTTACAATGCAGACTGAACTCCCCAAAGCAGATCTTTATCACTGCGTTGCAACCGGTTATGCCGGCGTGCTTGGGGCTATGGCAAAGCATTTCTACGGCAGCCGTCTTCTGATTTCCGAGCATGGAATCTATACCCGTGAGCGAGAGGAAGAACTGATCAAGGCGAAATGGGTTGCAGGAATCTACAAAAACATCTGGATCGATCAGTTCCGAAAAATGTCAAAGCTGGCCTATAACGAAGGAACATTGATCACATCTCTGTTTGAGCATGCCCGTGAACTGCAGATTGAACTTGGATGCCCGGTGGAAAAAACCATGGTAACACCGAACGGAATCCGCGTGGAAAATCTTCAGAACATTCCGGGAAAAACAGAGGAGGATGAGGGCAAGATCAATATCGGTGCGGTCCTTCGTGTCACGCCGATCAAGGACGTGAAAACGATGATTCAGGCATTCGCCTTTGCAAAAGAGCGTGACAGCCGTCTGAAGCTCTGGATCATGGGACCGTGGGAAGAGGACCGCGAGTATGCGGAAGAATGCTTTCAACTTGTGTCCGATATGGAAATTGCGGATGTGGTATTCACTGGAAGAATTAATATTCGCGATTATCTTGGACGCATGGATGTAACCATCCTCACCAGCATCAGTGAAGGCCAGCCGTTGACGATCCTTGAGAGCTATGCAGCACATAAGCCGGTCATTGCGACGGATGTCGGAAATTGCTATGGCTTAATTTATGGTGAAAGCGATGATTTTGGTGCGGCCGGAATTGTCACGCACATCATGAATATTGAAGAAATTGCGCAGGCGATGCTGGATATGGCTGCAAGTGAGAAAAGACGTCTTGAAATGGGCGAGATCGGTTACCGCCGCGTGATGCAGAAGTACCGCGTGGAATATATGCAGAAAACATACTGGGATATTTACCGCGATTTTGCAGAACAGATGGGTCTGGAGTGGAAAGAAGAACCGGTAAAACTGCCGGAAACACAGGAATAAATACAGCACCACGAGTGGAAAGGGGCAGAAAACATGGCAGGAATAGGAGTTCGTCTGAACCGAATTTTTGAAAAAAACACAATTACGACAGACCTGATTGGATTTTTATACAGTACCGTAGTAACAATCGCGCCGATGATGGTTATTATCATCAATCTGATCTTAATGGAGTATCTGCTTGAGTTTTCCAGCGTTGGATATGCCACGCGTGAGCTGTTCTCCTGTACGATTCTCTATATCTTTATTTTTTCCTTACTGACAGCATCACCATTCAACGCGGTGTTGTCCCGCTATATGTCGGACGTGATTTACGAGGAGCGGTATCAGGATATCCTTCCGTGTTACCATATTGGAATGATTCTGAACATCGGTTTAAGCTGTCTGGCAGGCATACCGTTCTGTCTATGGGAGCATTTCGTCGGAAAAGTGTCGACTGCGTATGTGTTCTGTGGATTTTGCGGCTACATCAGTCTCGTACTGGTTTTCTATTCGATGATTTACCTTTCCATCTGTAAGGATTATCAGAGAATCTCACAGTATTTCTTCTTTGGAATGCTGGTTGCGTTTGTTCTTGCTCTGATTCTGCATTTCATTGTGAAGTGGGAGACCACCCGCAGTATGCTGTTTTCGCTGACCGTCGGGTTCTTTGTGACGGCGACATTGGAAAATGCGCTGATCCGTCGGTATTTCGTCAAAAACAGCAACCGTTACTGGCCGGTGCTGCAGTATTTCAAAAAATACTGGAAACTCATTTTTACGAATTTCCTGTATATTCTGGGACTGTATATCCACAACTTTGTATTCTGGACAACCGACCTGCGCATGGAACTCGTGAAGACTTTCGTCTGCAATCAGCCGTACGATATGGCTTCCTGCCTTGCCATGTTTACGAATATTTCCGCGTCGATCATTTTCATTGCGCGCGTCGAAATGCGTTTCCATGAGAAATATAAACTGTATTCCGAGGCGGTCATCGGAGGAAAGGGCGCGGATATTGATAATGCGAAGAAGCGTATGTTCCGCCAGCTTTCCAGTGAATTGATGACACTTGCGCGCCTTCAGTTTATTATTTCTGTTGTAGTTTATCTGATTTGTGTTATTCTATTACCAAGAGAAGGATTTTCCGGCATGACCCTGAAAATTTATCCGTCCCTTGCAGTGGGATATTTCATTCTGTTTCTCATGTATGCGGAAATCATTTTCCTTTACTATTTCGACGATCTGACCGGTGCAATTCTGACTGCGATTGTGTTCTGTCTCGTCACCTGGATCGGCAGCATCATTGCGACGCATCTGCCGGTGATCTGGTACGGAGCAGGAGTCATAGCGGGCGCATTTGCCGGATGGAGCATGGCGTTTGCGAGACTGCGCTGGGTCGAGAAAAATATGGATGCGCACGTTTTCTGCCGCGGAAATCTGATCAAACGCGGACGAGGAAAACGGCCGTCTGGTATGGTTTATCAGAGAGCAGAAGAAAACGGACAGAAGGAGGAGATGTAAATGAGTACAGCGGCAATTGTAAAGTTCAGTGTTATTCTGGTTGGAATTGGAATTATGGCGATCACATTTGTGCTGCATGCGGAAAAGAAACTGACAGTAAATCTGGCGGTTACCTGGGAACTGCTTGGTATAGCTGCAATTTTAAGCGGTGCAGTTCCGAAGTTTTCCGGATGGAGCAGCCGATTAAGTCTTGGAAGTCTTGTGGTGCTTCTTATAACTGCATTTCTGGTATTATGGGGTGTTTATCAGATGACGATACAAATTTCTTCACTGATTATGAAAAATCAGGAACTTGCAATACAGGTTTCGCTTTTAAATCAGGAGAATGAAAGGATTTTGCAGGAATTGGAAAAATTGACGGGAAAGAGCACCAGAGAGTTATAAAACAAGTCAGGCGGAAAAGATACATGAAAAAAATATTGTTTGTGATAAATACACTTGGACGGGCAGGAGCAGAGACAGCACTCATCGAACTTCTGAACCATCTCGATGTGGATGAATATGAGATTTCTTTGTATGTGCTTTTAGGACAGGGAGAAATGATCTCAAAGGTACCGCAGAAGATTCATGTAAAAAATAAGAAAATCTGTACCGATTCTGTACTTTCCAGTGCGGGACGGCAGAAAATGCTGCTGACATCGTTGGCGGCACTGTTCCGAAATGGACATACCGGGGAAAAGATTGCTTACATAATTAAAAATCTGTGCGTGATGAAAAAGACGGGAAAAATCCAACCAGACAAACTGCTCTGGCGAGTGGTTTCTGATGGCGCGGACCGGTTTGATGAAAAGTTTGATCTGGCAGTTGCCTATCTGGAGGGAGGTTCGACATATTACGTTGCAGATCACGTAAATGCAAAGAAAAAAGCTGCATTTGTTCATATTGCTTACGGCGATTCGGGCTATACACGGGAAATGGACCGTGGTTGTTATGAAAAAATGGATGTGATTTACACTGTTTCGAAAGAGACTCGTCGCCATTTTCTGGAATTTTATCCGGAGTATGAGAAAAAAGTTCAGATTTTCCATAATATAATAGACAGCGAAAGAATTGAGCGCGAGGCGAAAAAGCCGGGCGGTTTTTCAGATTCCTATGACGGTGTCCGTATTCTGACGGTCGGGAGACTGGCATATCAGAAAGCGTATGATATTGCCGTTCAGGCGATGAGGCAGATTAAAGATGCCGGTTATCAGGCGCGGTGGTATATTATCGGCGAGGGGGCCGAGCGGAAAGCACTCGAAAAACAAATTGCAGAGCTGGGTCTGCAGGCGGATTTTGTACTGCTTGGAATGAAAGAAAATCCATTTCCCTATTATGCGCAGTGCGATCTCTACGTCCATGCGACGCGGTTTGAGGGAAAAAGTATTGCCATTCAGGAAGCACAGATGCTTGGCTGTGCTGTGATTGCATCGGACTGCGCCGGAAACAGGGAGCAGATGGAAGATGGCGTTGATGGTCTGCTCTGCCCGCTGACACCGGAGGGCATTGCAGAAAAGATAGAGGAATTAATTGATGATCCTGAAAAAAAGAATCGGCTTGCTGCGGCAGCAAAACAGAAAGCGAACGGACAGACAGAGGACATTCAGCGGCTGCTGGATCTGATGAAATGAGGCGGGAAATATGGGACAAAAAGAGGTACTGCTGATTATTCCGGCATACAACGAAGAAAAAAACATAGGAAAAGTGATGAACCAGCTGGCACAGCCGGAGATCTCCGATATTGTCGATGTACTGGTTATGAATGATGCATCCTCGGATAACACAAACTGGATGGCAAAACAGCGCGGTTATGCGGTAGTAACGCATGTCTTTAATCTTGGTTATGGAAGCGGACTGCAGCTTGGCTATAAATATGCCATTCGCCGTGGGTACCAGTACGTGATCCAGATGGATGCGGACGGCCAGCATGATGTATGCAATATTCGAAAGATTTATGAAAGACTGAAAGAAAAAGATGAGGACGGAAGAACACCGGATATCGTTCTGGGCTCCCGCTTTATGGATGGAAGTGCAGAGTTTCATGTGGGCTTTGCGAAAAAACTGGCATTCCGCCTGTTTCGGCGTATGCTGCATATCGCGACGGGAAGATGGATCGCAGATCCGACGACGGGACTGCAGGGACTCAGCCGCAAAGCGGTGCTGTACTATTCCCAGTATAATCATTTTGATGATAAATACCCGGACACCAATATGATCACGCAGATGATGCTGCTCGACTTCAAAGTGGTCGAAATTCCTGCAGTCATGCACATACGGACCTCGGGAAAAAGCATGCACTCCGGACTGAAACCCATCTGGTATATGATGCGCATGTTTTACAGCGTGCTGGCCGTAATTTTCCGGTGTAAGGTTTTAAAAATGGATGCGGGAGCAGGACGAAAAGATGTGGAAAGAAAAACTGAAAAGCCTTCTGAGGGGACAGCAAACAACGGATAACTTCACCTTCTGCCGGGCGGATTTTGCGGAATGCAGCATGGCGGTGCGAAATCCGGGCTGCGGATGGTATCATCTATATACGTTTGATGCGGCAAAAACAGACGAGCCATTGTATGTTACTTGTGAGGACGAGGAGCTCGTGCTTCTGCGGATCGGCATCGGAGCGTTTGCATCCGGCGCGATCCCGCAGGAATCAATGGAGTGGATTCGAAAAATCCTCGTATTTTTCGGGGGTAAAAAAAGGGGAATGATCCTTCGGTTCGCTTATGATCTGGAGGGAAAAGGACTGGAACACGAGCCGGGCAGCATCAAAACAGTGCAGGAACATATGCGGCAGCTTGGCGGAGTGATCCGGGAATTTTCGGAGGTTATCTATGCTGTACAGGGAATCCTGATCGGAAACTGGGGAGAAATGCATGGCTCCCGGTATCTGACCCCGGGCGGATTCCAGACGCTGGTTCAGACGATGCTGGATGCACTTGACGGCACATGTCCTTTGGCAGTGCGCAGACCCTCCCAGTGGCGGGAGCTTACGAAAGACTGGAACGAGGAAGAAAAAGAACATCTGACTCTGTATAATGATGGAATTTTCGGATCAGAAACCGATCTTGGCACATACGGTACCTTTGCCATGGAGACACCGGGGCAGGAACCGCAGAGCCGTGAAGCAGAGCTCGCCTGGCAGAACACGGCAATGCGCGGCCATTTCTGCGGCGGCGAGGCAGTACAGAGTGTGGACGGAAAACAGAATATTTCTGCCGCGGAAGGGATCAAAGATCTGGAAAAAATGCATGTTTCGTATCTGAACAGCACATATGATCTGCGGCTTCTGGAACAGTGGAAACGGGAAAATGTGGACGGTATATCCGGAACAGACGCCATTGGAAAATGTCTTGGCTACCGCTTTGTGGTGGAAAATGTGGAAATGCATCTGGCAGAAGAGAATGATGTGTGGAAAACTCAGGTGGAAATCACGCTGAAAAACCGCGGTTTTGCTGAGCTGACCGAAGAAGCAGACTGTTATCTCGAAACGGAATCAGGCGAAAAAATCCAGATTGCCGCGGACCCGCGATCCTGGAACAGCGGAGAAAAAACAATTCTCCGCCAGACAGTAAAACTGCCTGCGGCACCGGAACAGCAAAGACTGTTTCTTGCATTATACCGCAGGCGGGATCAACGGCCGATCCTGTTTGCCAACCAGGAGACGGAATCCGGACGTGTGCTGCTGGGAACGTATCACATCAGCTTTTCCAGTTCAAAAGTACCGAGCTGAAATCCGTATTCACTGTGGGAAAACGTATTGGCAATCATAATTTCCCGCTGCAGAGATGGATCGGTCATCTGAAAATACACGGTGTAAGTTCCCTTTTCCAGTTCACGCAAAGGAAGTGAAACGGAAAGTTCTGTACTGTTTCCCGGTGTCCAGAATCTGGAGTCATCGGAAAGCGGATAAGACAAAACTTCTCCGGTATCGGAAACCAGCGTAAACTGCAGATCCATCCTGCGGTAATTGACAGAGAATCCGACATTTTCCAGCTGAATGGTCAATGAAGAACGATCCAGGCTGGTGCCGCGTATTACGTAGCGGTAGCCGAGATGACGGCCAATATAATCATAGCCGGAGATGCCATGAAAAATGGAGGCTTCATCATCATAAACCGTATTTTTCCATTTATTCAGAACGGCCAGATCATGCTCTGAATTTAAGTAGGAAACATGCATCTGCGTCAGATCGGAAATGGCACGATCAAGGTCGTTGAAAGGATTATCAAGAATTACTTCTCCGCCATTCGGGACAAAATTGCAGAGCGTATTCTGAAATGCAAGTTCATCTTCGCGCACCCATGCAGAGCGGTAAGTATCGGCGGAAGCAGATGTCTCCCCGTAGGTGCCGGTGTCGTTCGCGGTTCCCAGCATTCCATCATTAAAAAGACCGAGCCGGGAAGAAAGAGAGCCGTCAAAGGCGGTTTCTGCCGAAGGAAGTTCCATGGAATCCAGAATTTTTCTTCGCTGCACCGGGGTGCGGACCGACAGAAAAATTGATGGGTTAATTACGCTGGACAGATGCTGCATCAGGACGGTACAATTTTCATCGGACATGTAGTTGGAGTTATTCATTTCCCCGCAGTTTCCGACAAAAATACCCTGCATCAGAAAAACACAGTCTGTGTAGCGGTTCACAATGTCTGCTGCCTGATCCATATGACGCAGAATCTGTTCGAGATTCTGCGGCTCAGTTGCGGTGGCTTTGCCATCCCAGTCGTAAAGAAAACGCAGAATCATCTGAGCTCCATGTTTCTGCCAGGCGGACAGAATTGTATCAATCTGCGAGAGTGCTAGGTCAGAGAGGTCCTCATTGGAAAACTGCCGCAGATTCAGTTCCAGCATGACAAGACCCGGCGCTTCTTCCGAATCAGAATTATCATCGGAGGGAAGATTGGAGAGTGTATCGCTGCCGGGGACATATCCATACATGTGATAAAATCCGATATAGGGATTGGATAATTCTTCAACAGTCTCCGTACATGTTTCGGGTGTGTAAGCAGCATGATAAAAAGTGCGGATGCCAAGGAACGCAAACAGTACGAGAAACAGCAGGAGCAGAAGAAAAAACAAAATGCGGGAAAGCGGTCTTTTTTTCATAAAATTTGATAAATATCCTTTCATAAAAACAGGTAATATCAGTATCATACCATTTCGAGATTGCAAAATCTATGAAAACAGCAGAAAATAGCAAAGATAAAAAGAAAGACGGAGGAGGACAGCATGCGAATTAAAAATCTATTTCGAAACAGCTTTTTCAGCATGGTTTCGCAGTTTGCACTCCTGATTCTGGGGTTTTTCAGTCAGAGAGCGATGAATTTGTATATGGGCGCAGAACTGGTTGGCATGAATGGTGTTATTTCCAACGTCATCAACATTCTTTCTGTGACAGAGCTTGGCATTTCGACGGCGATTGTCTATCACCTGTATGGAGCGATTGCAAGGAAGGATGAGCATGAGATTGCCTCACTGATGAATCTCTACCGGAAAGCATACCATATCTTCGCTGTCATCATTTTTGCAGCCGGAATGGTACTGCTGCCGTTTATTCATCTGTTCATGAAAAACAACAGCTATCCTCTCACCTACATTCGTACCCTGTATGCGATGTGGCTGCTTCGAACGGTGCTGTCATATCTGCTGACATACCGGAAATCGCTCCTGATTGCGGATCAGAAAGAGTATATAGCAAGTATAGCCGGCCTGATTTTGAATATTACCAGTTATGGGGCGATTATCCTTCTGGTTACCTATACACAGCGTTATCTGACAGCGCTTGCCTTTAATATTGTAGTCGAGGTACTGCTGAATCTCTGGATCAGCTGGTATGTGGAAAAGAAATATCCGTTTCTGCATGAAATGCGAAAAGAGAAAAGCTCGCCGCACCTTACCAGCCGGATTATGAAGGATCTGAAAAGTCTGTTTATCTCCAGAGTTTCAGAGAAGATGCTGAACTGTACGGATAATCTGATTATTTCCGGATTTATTGGAGTTGCTACCGTAGGAAGATACGCAAACTACAGTATGATCATACAGGCGATCATCAACATTCTTACGATTCTGGCAAATACCATTCAGCCAACCATCGGGGACTATTTTACAGAAAAAAATTACCGCAGAAACTATGAGATCCTGCGGCAGATTACGTTTGCATTTTTCTGTATTTCTTCTGTCGTTGCAGTGGGACTGTTTTCCCTGATTACACCGTTTGTGCGTGACATCTGGCTCGGGCCGTCCTATGAACTTGGCTGGGGAACTGCGGTACTTTGTATTGTGGTTCTGATGGTGAGAATTATGGGTCTTCCGCTCAACATGGTGATGGGCGTAACAGGCCTGTTTGAGAAAGAAAAAAATGTTGGTGCATCGAGTGCGATTCTGAATCTTGTTGTATCGCTTGCGCTTGTGAAACCATATGGGATGACAGGCGTTCTTCTCGGAACTCTGGTTTCCTACCTGCTGCAGATCTGCTATCGTTATATTATCTTTTTCCGTGATTTCCTGCAGATGCGGGAGGAAGCCCTGCGCTATGCAAGAGATCTGGGAGAGTACCTTGCAGTGATGGCTGCGGAGGTTGCACTGATGCAGAAAGTAGTCCCAGTTGTTTATGGAAACGGCGGTATGGTGTTGTTTTGTATCTGCTTTCTTCTCTGCATTCTGGTACCGCTGGCACTGGATGCCGTATTCTTCGGAAGAGGATGGAGACTTCAGAGCATCGTCCGGATGGTACGCGGAATGAGAAGATAAGAAAAGGCATTTTTAACTTTTTTGCAGAATTTTGCGGAAAAGTGCTGCAGTACGCCAGAACAGCGGACGGATGGGACGCAGGAAAAGCCAGAGTGAAGAAAGCACTCGATAAAGCGGATGGGAGACAGAAAAGGATTTTCCGCCGCGTACAACGCCGGTCATTTTTCCACGGATTTGATCCGGACGGAGCGGTCCTTCGATCTCGGTCTGATTGTCCCCGACCAGATAGAAGCCGTCAGAAGTAATACGGCAGATCCGGTGAAGAACAAGGATTCCCTGATCGCGGCGGTAGAGAATCACATCGCCGCGGCGGAGCTGATCAATGGGATACGCTTCAATGATGGCTTCATCCCGTCCGGGATGAAAAAGCGGATACATACTGTAGCCCTGTGGTTTCAGCTGGATGGCGGAACCATCTTTTAAAAGCTGTTCAATATCGTAAGTATACATGATAGAAAACTCCGTTCTGAAAAAGATATGTTTATTATATCATTTCTTTTTCGGAGCGAAAAGACAGAAAGGAACGAAAACAATGAGAATCAGAAGGCAGGAAGGATATCTGCTGCAGAAAATCGGAAACACGTATCATCTTCTGCCTTATGGACAGAAAATTGCAGATCAGAAGCGGGGGATGGAGCTGAATGAGACAGCACTGGTGCTGTGGGAGGCACTGGAGCAGCCGCAGACGATGGAGGAGCTGGCGGCAAAAACAGCAGCGTATTATGAAATTCCAGAGGGCGGGCAGGAGGAACTGGCAAAAGATATTGCGGCTTTTGTACAGGAACTGATCGCGTTCGGAGCTGTGCGCCGGGAACTGGGATGCCCCGTCGGAACGTGTGAAGGCAGGCTGGAAATTGCCGGACTGGAAATTGCAGTGTATGGAGCAAAAGGATGTATTCCGAAACAGCTTGGCGCATTTCGTTCTGCAGATGATAATTCGGGAAAGAAAATGCCGGATCTCACATTGGAACTGGCAGAACGGATGCCGGAGAGTCATCAGAATGGAACCCTTCTGATCCGAAATAAGGACTTGACGGTCTGCACCTGGGAGGAAGGATACGTTCTTCGGTTTGATGCACTGGAAAATATTTATGAAATCTGGATGAAAGAGGACGGCAGTTATGCGCGGATATATTACCGCCGTCCGATGAAAGAGGAGGAGCAGGATTCTCTTTTTCTGGCAATCCGCCCGGTATTTTTATTTCTGGCACAGAGAAAAGGCATGTTTGCACTGCACTCAGCATCGCTGTTGTATCTTGAAAAAGCATGGCTGTTTTCCGGTCCGTCCGGTATGGGAAAATCCACACACACAGCACTCTGGAAAAAGCTGTTTAACACACCGTATCTGAACGGGGATCTGAACCTGATTGGAAAAGAAGGAAACCACTTTTGGGTTTACGGCATTCCATGGTGCGGAACGTCGGAGATCTTTACAACAGAGAAGAAAGAACTCGGTGGTATTATACTGCTGGAAAAAGCGGCAGCGGAAGAGATAGTCTCTCTGAAAAAAGAACAGAAAACGCTCCGCGTCATGCAGCGCATGATTTCTCCGCCGTGGACCGCGGAACTGATGGTAAAAAATCTGAAATTTGCCGAAGCAATTGCGGAGGAAAAGCCGGTTTATTTCCTGCGCTGCACGAAAAATGATACGGCTGCGGAGGTTATGTATCAGAAAATTACGGATGATGAAAAAAAGGTGCAGGAGGCAGGAAGATGACGGAGTTTCGGCAGAAAGCAGGAAAGTACCTTCAGGCGGATATGCTGCAGAAGATGTGGAAAGAATTTCTGTGGATCTGTCAGTATGCCAGAAGATACTGGAAAGCCATGATTTTCTATACGGTGCTGGGAATCTTCGGAACCGGCGTCTCTCTGGCATCCAGTGTGATTTCCAAAGATCTTGTCGATATCATCACGGGTCATCAGACTGGAAAACTGGTGCAGACGTTTGCCATGATGATTGGATTTTCGTTTGGAAACACATTGATTTCACAGGCATCTACTTATGCGTCCACGATGATTAATCTGAAAGTAGACCGTGAAATTCAGAATGATATCTTCGCAAAAATTCTGGTGACGGACTGGGAGTCACTGACAGCGTATCATACCGGTGACCTGGTGACACGCTGGAGTTCCGATGCATCAAATATTTCGAGCGGCATCTTAAACTGGCTGCCGAACCTCGTGATTTATACCGTAAAGTTTATCAGTGCACTGGCAATCGTAGTTCATTACGATCCAACGTTCGCAGTCTTTGCGCTGCTCGGCATTCCGTTCAGTGCGCTGCTTTCGCGTCCGCTGCTGCGCCGGATGACGAAGAATAACCAGCGGAGTGCACAGATGAGTGCGAAGCTGTACGGCTTTAACCAGGAGGCATTTTCCAATATTCAGACGATCAAGGCATTCGATATGATTCGTTTCTATGTGGACCGCCTGAAAGGCTTGCAGAAGGAATACATTAAGATGCGCCTCGATTTTCAGAAAATGTCGATGGCGACCTCCATTCTGATGACCCTGATCAGTTACATCGTTTCTTACAGCTGTTACGGCTGGGGAATTTACCGTGTCTGGAGCGGAGCGATATCTTATGGTACGATGACAATGTTCCTGTCTTTGTCCGGTACGCTGACCGGTTCCGTCAACTCGCTGGTGAGCCTTGTACCGTCGGCGATTTCACTTGGCATTTCAGCTGGCCGTCTGATGGATATTGTGGAGATGCAGCAGGAGGACTACAGCGCAGACGGAGAAGTGGAACAGTTTGCGAAAAAGTATCAGTCCGGCGGTATCGGACTGGAAATGAAAGATCTGAGCTATACGTATCACACAGGAACCGAAGTATTTTCGAAAGCTTCGCTGGAGGCATGGCCGCATGAAATCATTGCACTGGTTGGGCCGTCCGGTGAGGGAAAAACGACCATGCTGCGTTTGATTTTATCTTTGCTGCGTGCACAGGAGGGAGAAGCCTGGGTCGGTGCAGGAGAAGACCGGTCACAGCGGATTACGCTGTCGCCGTCCACAAGAAAGCTGTTTTCCTATGTGCCGCAGGGAAATACAATGTTTTCCGGAACGATTGCAGAGAATATGCGCAATGTGAAGCCGGAAGCCACGGATGAAGAGATTGTGGAGGCGTTAAAACTGGCATGTGCCTGGGAGTTTGTGGAAAAGCTGCCGGATGGCATTGAGAGTATGATAAAAGAACGCGGCGGCGGATTTTCAGAAGGACAGGCGCAGCGTCTTTCGATTGCACGTGCACTGCTTCGAAAATCACCGATTCTGCTGCTGGATGAGGCGACCTCAGCGCTCGATGTGGCGACAGAGCGGAAGGTGCTGAAAAATATTATGACGGATACGTATCCGCGAACCTGTATTGTGACAACACACCGGCCGACGGTACTTGGGATCTGTACGAGAGTGTATGCGATTCGGGATAAGAAATGCGAAGTGCTGGGTGAAACGGAGATCGCGGAGATGGAGAAGGATTTTTAAAGATAAAAAAGAAAAAGCAATGGGGACGAACCTCATTGCTTTTTCTTTTGATGACTTGATGAAGATTAATCGGTAATTTTAGCACTAACAACCTCAAGACCTGGATCAGAAACTACAACTAAATCACCTAAACCAATGTTATCATTAGGATTTTGATGATACGTGTAGCCAATAGAAATAGTGGTACCAGTATTAGAACCGACTAAGGTTCCATTAGAACTACTATAAGTAACCTCCTGATTAAAGGTGATTGTCAAAGTCTGAGCCTCTTTTGTATGGTCAGCTGCATGAGCACCATTTACCTGAATTCGGTAGTCACCACGACCCGTTTCTGGTTTCTGATGGATATTAGTAGTTACAGTATAACATCCACTTGCTGCATAAACGCCCTCTGCCATTCCTTCATCCAGAGAAACGACAGGTTTTACATAATTACTCATTTCTTTTATCCTCTTTGCAGTCTTTCCGGCTGCTGATTTTTACAAACCCGCTCTAAAGCGAGTTCGCTTTTAGCTTACCGAATAGGTGAATCCGGTCATCTTCAGATTGTCGATGCTGGTTCCGTGATTTAAATGGATACCAATCGTCAGCGGATTTTCTGCTGTGCTGGCAAGAGTAAACGTAGCAGTTTTTCCGGAGCAGGAAACCTTTACAGATGCATCACTCGTTTCCGCCTGGTCAACCGTGTCGTTGAACGTAACGTTCAATGTGATCGTTCCGTCAATACCTGACCAGTCTGCCATTGCAAGACCTTTACCGCCATTTGTGCCCCAGCGATCCCATACGCCGTAGTAAGTAACATTCAGAGTTCCCTGTGTTGCGCCGCTTGCTGCATAAACACCTTCTGCCATTCCGGTGTCGATAGAGACAACAGGTTTTTTGTAAGCTTTAGTCATAGATCGGTAATCTCCTTTCTTGTGAAAATTCTTTTTATTACAAGTTTATTATAGAAATAAAATCACACACATGTCAATAGATTTGAGGTAAAAATATTACAATTTTGATTAAAATATATATCGCTTTGTAATCTGTCACGTAAATGAACAGAAAAACAGTTTTTTATTTCTCAAACTGTGATTTTTCCGGAAACAGGATAGAAAATGCATGGTTTAATTCCTGTTTTACTTTTTCATATGGGATTTCAAAGTTGCTGTCGTTGATACAAATGCATTTTGACTTCTGCTTCGTAATCGTTTTTACCAGCTCCGGGTTTTCCGGCTGCAGATTAAAGTATCGGCAGAATTTATGAATATTTTTCGGAACAAAATTTCCGCTCAGCTTCTGATATTCCCGTAGAACATACTGGCTGATATCTTCTTTGTGACGGAAAGGATGGCAACAGACACGATGCAAAAGCTCTTCTTCGTTTTTCCAGAAGAAACGATAGGACTCTTTTTTTAGCGGGGATGGCCCGTGTACGGTATAAAAACCGGTAAACCGCGGAAAGGCCATTTCCAGAAGATTATATCCGAAATACATCAACGGATAGCCGGGATGAAAATATGCTCCCGGCTGTTTCTTCATATTTTCCCGTTTATCAAAATATTTGGCGAGAACCATCGCATTGTTCAGATAGACATACGGCATAATCTGGTCATCTGCATTTGCAACATCTGGCTGAAGCGCAAGCATATCGACGGGTTTTTCATTTTGAAAGAAGTCTTCCGGGGATGACGGACGGATTAAAAACACATCGTCATTAAAGTAAACAAAATTTTCGGTCAGACCTTCTATTCTGTGGAAATTCCATTCAATGGGATGTGAACTGAAAGTCGGGCGAAACTTCTCCGGGATAAAATCTTCATGCTTTACAATATGAAGTTTGGGATGTTTTCCATTCAGCCATTTGGGTGTATGGCCATATGTTACAAAATGAATTTGATTGACCCAGGGTGCAAACTTTTCAACACCACGAAACCAGTATTTTAAAATATCCCAGTCACGGTATCTGGAGGTACCAGTATCCAGCATTTCTTCCGGGATGTTCGCCTGTCTTTTTAAGGTTTCCTGTTTCTCTTTATACCAGACGGGATCTGATCCATCTACCCATGTGATTACAAAATCAATTTTGGAGGTCTCCATTTGTCATGATCCTTTCATATCTTGTACCAAGAAAAAGTAAGAGTCCCTCCATATGCAGCTTTACAAAAAGAAAGATTGCTTTTTCAAGGGGTCTCAGGTTTTTTGTGGAATACAATTTCATATATTTTTTTATCTGGAATGTTTTCCTTGCCTGCTGCGCCAGTTTTCTTTTCTGCAGCAGCTTTAAATGGCAGCCGGGAAGGCAGAGATTGTACAGGAGAGCGGAATAGGCATTCATAATTTCCGGTCCCATAACATGATCGTTGTCCGTGTTTGAAACATCCCATTTTTTTAACAGATTTTGGATGGTATCAAAGGTCTTTTCATAACAGGTCAATATTTCAGGCTGCCAGCGGTGGGCAGCAGATCCTGTACGGGCATTATACTGATAGCCAAAGGTATCTAAAAAGTAACAATTCTTAACTGCGGCCAGAGCCTGATTTACAAAAATGGTATCTTCGGAATAGGACAGGTCTTCTTCGAAGCGTAATTCATGGATGACCTGCTTTTTGAAAATATAATTAAATACATGTACGCTTAATTCCGTATAGTGGTTTATTACCAGCTCTTTTAATTTCGGCAGATCACAGAATCCCTCAAAAGGCATTTGGAATCTGGAGACAGAATTTATAATAGTTCCGTTTCGCCAGAGATGTTCTGTCATTCCATGATGCAGAAGGTCTGCGGAAGTTTCTTTGACGGCTGTCATACACTGTGAAAGCAAAGTATGCTCTAACGAATCATCGGCATCGACAAAACAGATATATTCTCCCCGGGCACGGCAAAGCCCCAGGTTCCGGGCGGCGGAAACGCCCTGATTTTTCTGATGAAAGGTAAAGATTCGGGCATCTTTCCCGGCATATTCATCACAGATCTGTTCACATCCATCATCGGATCCGTCATCAATTAACAGTAATTCATATTCCTGAAAATCCTGACTTAAAATGCTTTCGATACAGGCCCTTAAAAAACTGTTTGCCTGATAAACCGGTATGATAATACTTAATTCTGGCGTGTTCATAGTCAATCCTTTTCTGCATGAGAATAACGATTACAAATGGTATCGTTTTTATAACTTTATCACAACCTGTACCGCCATGCAATGAAGGATGCGAAAGATAGTTGACGTTCTGCCTGTTATTCGCTATATTTGCTATCATAGAGTAGAAAAGAGGGGGAGCAGATGCCATGAATTATCCACTTGTGAGTGTGATTATTCCAGTTTATCAGGCGGAAAAATTTTTGAGGGAATGTCTGGAAAGTGTCGGGATGCAGGATTACCCCGAACTGGAAATCATTTTGGTGAATGATGGGTCGACGGACCACTCGCCTGAAATATGCGCGGAAAGTGCGCGGGCAGATAAAAGGATTCACATCCTGAATCAGAAGAATGCAGGCTGTGCAGCGTCCCGGAATGCAGGGATTGCTGCGGCGGAGGGAAAGTATCTTCTTTTTCTGGATGCAGACGATAAACTGGATGAGAAAAATGCGATACGTTCTATGGTGATACAGGCCGAGGAGAAGAAAGCGGATATTGTAATCGGAAAGTATCACAGATGGAAGGAAAATGGCGAAAGCGTTGAATGCGGAAGTTCATTAGAAAACGAAGATCCAGACAGCATCGCTTTTCGGTTTAAGGGTTTCTTCCAATTCGGAAGTTTGTCGTACGACTGGGGAAAGCTTTATCGAAAAGATTTTTTGATAGAACATGAACTATGGGTGCCGCAATATACTTACGCAGAGGATAAAGCACACAATTTCCGCTGCTGCGCATGCGAACCGAAATATGCTTTTGTCCCGCAGAGCATTGTGCTCTACCGGGAAAATCTGCAGTCTGTGACGTTTCGTCCGAAAAAACGATTGATGAAAAACTGGATTCAGATAGCAGCGGATTTTGAAACGTTTTTAAAAGAACACAGGATTGCAGAAGACTATGGGGATATTATGCTGTTCCATCTTGTCATCGGTGCAATGTATCTGGCGAAAGAGGAGATGACGTATCGCGGAAAAAAGATTCGGGTTGTGAGAAGCTTTCTGAAGCGGTATGGAGAAGATCCGTTTGTCCGGAAAACGCTGACTTTTGGAAACTGTCTGCGCTATGCGACAAAAATTAAATCCGTATTCTGGAAACTCCTCACCTTCATCCTCGTATTATTTTTCCGCCTCCACGCATACTATTTTCTGTCAGCCATCCTCGTTCTGATGTCCCGCCTCGGAATTGACAGTCTGTAGGCGATTCCTGAAAAATCTTTCTTTTTTCTGAATGTTTTTAACTTTGCTTGTTATTTTTATGTCATTATAGTATGATGATCTCAACAGCTAATTTTTCAGAAAGGGGGAGAAAATGCATGGAATTTGCAGTTTACTGGCTGATTGCGCTGATTGTATTCCTGGTGATTGAGGCGGCGACGCTTGGGCTTGCGACGATCTGGTTTGCGGGCGGGGCGCTTGTTGCTCTGATCGCTGCCATGTGCGGGGCCGGGCTGGGGATTCAGGTTGCCAGCTTTCTTGTCGTATCGCTGGTGCTTCTGATTTTTACACGTCCTTTCGCCGTTCGCTTTCTGAGTAAGGATACGCTGAAGACGAACGTAGACCGTGTGATCGGTATGGAAGGAGTCGTGACGGAGGAGATTTCCAATCTGGCGGGGACCGGAAAGGTTTCACTTGGCGGAAATATCTGGACCGCGCGGACAGAAAACGAAGGAGGCACGATTCCCGTGGATGCTGTTGTTGCAGTGCTCCGTGTGGAAGGTGTCAAGCTGATTGTAAAGGTCAAAGAAAACGAAGGAGGAAATGAAACATGAGTGGTGGAGGAATTGCAGGAATTTTATTGATTGTGCTTCTTGTGATTGTACTGTTTATTGCAGCATCGTGTGTGAAGATCGTGCCGCAGGCCAGTGCTTACGTTGTTGAGAGCCTTGGAAAATACAAAGGCACCTGGGCAACCGGTCTTCATTTTAAAGTTCCGTTTGTCGAGCGCGTGGCCATCCGCGTGAATTTAAAAGAGCAGGTGGTGGATTTCCCGCCGCAGCCGGTTATTACAAAAGATAACGTTACGATGCAGATTGATACCGTCGTATTTTTCCAGATTACCGATCCGAAGCTGTTCGCTTACGGCGTTGTGAATCCGCTGATGGCGATTGAAAATCTGACCGCAACAACACTTCGAAACATCATCGGAGATCTGGAACTCGATGAGACACTGACTTCCCGTGAAATCATCAACACGAAGATGCAGGCAGCGCTCGATATCGCGACAGACCCGTGGGGTATCAAAGTAAACCGTGTCGAGCTGAAAAATATCATGCCTCCGGCAGCTATCCAGGAAGCCATGGAGAAACAGATGAAGGCAGAGCGTGAGCGCCGTGAAGCGATCCTGATCGCAGAAGGAGAGAAAAAATCGACGATCCTTGTTGCTGAAGGTAAAAAACAGTCAGCCATCCTCGATGCAGAGGCAGAAAAACAGGCAGCGATTCTTCGTGCAGAGGCAGAAAAAGAGAAACGGATCCGCGAGGCAGAAGGCCAGGCAGAGGCAATCCTCAAAGTACAGCAGGCAAATGCCGATGGTATCCGCGCGATCAAAGAAGCCGGTGCGGATGATGCCGTTCTTACCTTAAAGAGCCTTGAGGCACTTGGCGTTCTGGCAAATGGAAAGGCAACAAAGATTGTTGTTCCGTCCGATCTGCAGGGACTGGCAAGTCTGGCCACTACATTCAAAGGTATTGTGGAGGAACAGAAAGTGCCGGCAGGAAAAGAAGTGCAGAAGTAATCAGAAATAAAACCGAGATAAAGCAATAAGGAAAACAGGATTCTCCCGTGAAAAGCATCAAGCCGGACACGGGAGAATTTTCTGTATGAAAGTACAATGATATGCATAAAAATACATATATTATGCATATTACAAAGAAAATGCGTAAAAATATACATTTTCCTCTTGACAGATGAACAGGTCTGTTTCATAATAGAGACTATTCAAGGAAACCAAAGGGTCAAAAAAACTTTTGACCCAACATCACAGGATGGGAAATAATAAAATACACCATATGCAGATATTTAAGGAGGAACAAACCATGGATTTAAAAGGACGCGATTTTCTGACATTGAAAGATTTTACACCGGAAGAGATTGCCTATCTGCTGGATCTGTCTGCAGAGCTGAAGGAGAAGAAAAAGAAAGGTATTCCGGTAGATACCCTGCGCGGTAAAAACGTTGCACTGATTTTCGAGAAAACCAGCACCAGAACCCGCTGTTCCTTCGAGGTAGCTGCACACGATCTCGGTATGGGAACAACGTATCTGGATCCGACCGGCTCCCAGATCGGCAAAAAAGAGAGCATTAAAGATACAGCCCGCGTTCTTGCCGGTATGTATGAGGGAATTGAGTACCGTGGATTCGGCCAGGAGATTGTAGAAGAGCTGGCAAAATATTCGAAAGTTCCGGTATGGAACGGACTGACGAACGAGTACCATCCGACACAGATGCTCGCCGACATGCTGACGATCCAGGAAGAATTCGGCCATTTAAAAGGCATCAAATTCGTTTACATGGGCGATGCCCGTTACAATATGGGAAATTCCCTGATGATTGCATCTGCCAAGATGGGAATGGATTTTGTGGCCTGTGCACCGAAGAAATACTTCCCGAACGCAGAGCTTGTGGCTCAGTGTGAAGAGTATGCAAAAGAAAGCGGTGCAACGATCACACTGACCGAGGATGTGAAAGAGGGAACGAAAGATGCCGATGTTATTTATACCGATGTATGGGTATCTATGGGCGAGCCGGACAGCGTGTGGGAGGAGAGAATCCACGATCTGACTCCGTACCGTGTCACAAAAGAAGCAATGGCAAATGCAAAAGATACCGCCGTATTCCTGCACTGTCTGCCGTCCTTCCACGATCTGAAAACAAAAATCGGAAAAGAGATCCACGACCGCTACGGTCTGAACGAGATGGAAGTAACCGATGAGGTGTTTGAATCTGCGCAGTCGAGAGTATTCGAGGAAGCAGAGAATCGTATGCATACGATCAAAGCAGTTATGGCAGCGACACTCGGAGCATAAAGTTTTGGGTGGAAAAACCGGAATAGACTGTGTATAATAGAATAACGAAGAAACACGCACAGCAGCGCTGCGGAAAAACTCTTCCGCAGCGCTGCTGTTGATTTTACGAAATGCATCAAGCGTGCTTCTTATAGTCTGAAAGCGACACGAGGAGTGTGAAAATACGATATGCTGGAAAATAAGAGAGCCGAGACGCTGCGTCTCCTGCGGGAATCCGGGAAAAATGTTTCCGGACAGGAGCTGTGTGAACACTTTGGGATTTCCCGCACCGCAGTATGGAAGATAATGAATCAGTTGAAAGAAGAAGGATACGAGATTGAAGCTGTTCAGAATAAGGGATATCGCCTGTTGAACGAGCCGGATCTCGTAACAAAGGATGAGCTGGAAAGCCGCACGCATACGAAATATGTCGGACAGACGGTTTATTACAGCCGCGAGGTGGATTCGACAAATACGTGGGCGAAGCGGTTGGCGGAAGAAGGTGCGCCGAACGGCACACTGACAACGGCTGAAACGCAGACTGCCGGAAAAGGCCGCCGTGGAAGAGTCTGGAAATCGCCGGAGGGAACCTCTGTTTCGATGTCGATACTGCTGTATCCGGATCTTGAGCCGGCCAAAGCACCGATGCTGACGATTGTAATGGGACTTGCCGTAGTGCAGGGCGTGCAAAGAGCGCTCGGTGTCGATACGAAAATCAAATGGCCGAACGATGCGGTGCTGAATGGGAAAAAGCTCTGTGGTATTCTGACAGAGATGAGCGCACAGATTGATTATATCAATTATGTTGTCATCGGAACCGGAATCAATGTCAATCAGATGGAATTCCCGGAAGAAATCGCGGAGATTGCGACCTCACTGGCGATAGAAACAGGTCATCCCGTCAACCGGGCGAAAGTGGTCGCAGCGGTGCTGGAGGCATTTGAGGAGGACTATGAAAAATTCCTGGAAGCAGGGGATCTCTTGGGGCTGAAGGAAGCGTATGAGGCTGTGCTTGCAAACAAGGACCAGCCGGTGCGTGTACTCGATCCGAAGGAACCGTTCGAGGGCGTTGCGCTCGGCATCACGCCGACCGGTGAGCTGCGCGTGCAAAAAGAGGACGGAACGATCGTTGAGGTGCATTCCGGCGAGGTTTCGGTGCGAGGCTTATACAGCTACGTATAGAGAGAACGGAAAAGGAAGAGAAAGGAAAAATTATGTATTCAGACAATGAAAAAGTAGTGCTCTGCGGAGCAAGTGCATACGAACAGAAATATTATTTTAACCAGGATTTTGCATCCCTGCCACAGTCTGTGCAGGATGAGCTTCATGTGATGTGTGTCATGTTCACAGTGGAAATCGGCGGTATTTTTACCATGTGGTTTGACAGCGACGGAAGTCTGCAGTTTGAGACAGAGGCCGTAGACGCAGATGCAATGTACGACGAGATCGGCGGCGCGCTCCGGATCAAGCAGTATCAGGAAGAGAAAAAGGAGCTGCTGGAATCCCTGGAGCTGTATTACCGCGTCTTCTTCCTCGGTGAGGAAGTGCCGGAGGAGGCGCTGATGGAAGAGGACGGAGAGAAACCGAATGGAAAATAAGAAACGTACACTGCAGAAGATGCCGCCACTGAAAATCGGAAACGTGGAGATGCCAAACCCACTCGTGCTTGCACCGATGGCGGGGGTGACGGATCTGCCGTTTCGTGTTCTGTGCAAGGAGCAGGGTGCGGGTCTGATCTGCATGGAAATGGTGAGCGCGAAGGCAATTCTATATAAGAATAAAAATACCGAGGATCTGATGACAATCGATCCGGGTGAGCATCCGGTGTCCCTGCAGCTTTTCGGCAGTGATCCGGAGATTTTGGGGCAGATTGCCGCGCAGATCGAAGAACGGCCGTTTGATATTCTGGACTTTAACATGGGCTGTCCGGTGCCAAAGGTTGTGAATAACGGAGAAGGCTCTGCGCTTATGAAGGATCCGCATCTGGTGCGGGAAATCGTGACAAGCATGGTAAAGGCAGTGAAAAAGCCGGTAACCGTAAAGATCCGAAAGGGCTTTAACGAAGAATCGGCGAATGCTGTGGAAATTGCAAAGATCCTCGAGGACTGCGGCGTGGCCGCAATTGCGGTGCATGGAAGAACGAGAGCGCAGTTTTATTCCGGAAAAGCAGACTGGGATATCATCCGCCGGGTAAAAGAGGCCGTTTCGATTCCGGTTATCGGAAACGGCGATGTGACAGATGCGGCGAGTGCCGGGGCACTGGTGGAACAGACCGGCTGTGACGGTATCATGATCGGACGCGGCGCGGAAGGAAATCCGTGGATTTTTAAACAGATTCTTCATTATATGGAAACCGGCGAAACGCTTGCAAGGCCGACCCAGCATGAGGTAAAAGAAATGATGCTCCGTCATGCGCGGATGCAGGTGGAATACAAGGGCGGCGCGATCGGCATCCGTGAGATGCGCAAGCATGTTGCATGGTATACGGCGGGCTTTCCGCATTCGGCAAAGCTGCGCGCGGCGATCAATCAGGTGGAGAGCCTGCAGACGTTGGAACAGATGCTGAATGAGTGGGAACGAGGATAAAAACAAGTCAAAAAAGTACCTATGATATGCCAATATTGATATATCATGGGTATTTTTTTTTGTGCTATACTGACAAACAGAGGTATTGGGACAAAAAACACAAAAGAGGGAGTGTAGTGTATGACTATGAAGGAACTTTTCGCACCGTCCGACATGACGGTGGGAAAGCCGTGGGAAAAGATTGTAGCTTTTACAATCCCTATGCTGATCGGCAACATTGCCCAGCAGCTCTACAACACGGTTGACAGTATTGTAATTGGAAAATATGTCGGGGACAATGCGCTTGCGGCAGTTGGAAGCGCCAGCCCGATCTTAAACCTGCTTCTGGTTCTGTTCGTCGGAATTTCCGTCGGCGCCGGCGTCATGGTGTCGCAGTATTTTGGAGCAAAACAAAGAAAAGAGCTTTCGATGACGATCGGAAACTGCGTCACGTTGACAGCGATTTCCTCCATCATTATTATGATTCTGGGAGCCGTCCTCTCAAGGCCGCTGCTGGAAATGCTGAAAACACCGGATTCCATCATCGACTGGTGTACCTCGTATCTGGTGATTCTGATGGTGGGCTGTGCCGGAAGTGCGTACTATAACATTCTATGTGGTATCCTTCGCGGACTCGGCGATTCGATTTCGGCGCTGATTTATCTGTTGGTGGCGACGGTCATCAATATTGTGCTGGATATTGTATTCGTTTCCCAGTTCCACATGGGCGTTGCCGGAGTTGCATACGCGACCGTGATTGCGCAGGCAATTTCTGCAGTACTCTGCATGTGGCGTCTGATGCGTATGACCGACATTTTTGATTTCAGACCCAAATACCTGAAAATGAAAAAACAGTATTCGATGGAAATTATCCGTCTTGGTCTGCCGTCCGGCATCACCCAGGCGATCTTCTCCATGGCGATGGTTATCGTACAGTCGCTGACCAACAGTTTCGGTGAAATGGTGATCGCTGCGAATGTTATCATCATGCGTGTCGATGGCTTTGCAATGATGCCGAACTTTTCGTTTGGTACCGCGATGACAACGTATGCCGGTCAGAATGTCGGCGCACGCCGTATGGATCGCGTAGAACAGGGTGCAAAACAGGGAACACTGATTGCAGTCGGAACCTCAACGGTTATTACTCTTTTAATTGTTATTTTCGGACATCATCTGATGGGGATTTTTACGAATACCACAGAGCTGGTAACATTGAGTGCCAATATGATGAAGATTCTTGCAGTCGGCTACATTGCCATGGCAGTAACACAGTCGCTTTCCGGTGTCATGCGTGGAGCAGGCGATACGATGACCCCGATGTGGATTTCGATGGTTGTTACCGTTGTCATCCGTGTGCCGCTGGCATATGGTCTGGCCTTTCTGACCAGAACGCCGGAGCTGCCAAACGGACGATATCAGGTACTCTGGATTTCCATGCTGGTAAGCTGGTGTATGGGTGCGATTCTGACGCTGATCTTCTATAAAAAAGGAAACTGGAAAAAGAAAGCACTGACAGGAAGCTCCTCCGAAAAATAAAGGAAAAATAAGCGGGAGATGCAGGAAGGATTTGTGAAAAAGAAAATCTTTCCTGCGTTTCTTTTTTTCTTGACATTCCGTGGGCAATCCTTTATACTACTTTAATTGTTAGGATAGGCGGAGTCTATCCTTATTTCAACCGGGAATACTGAAAATACAGCGCATTTCCGGAAAGTTTACAGAATAAAATCAGATATAACTGGATACAGAAACGATAGAAAGGGTGTATAAAATGGAACAGAAAAAAACAATTCTTACCTATGCCGGTCTGAAAAAACTGGAGGACGAGCTTCATGACCTCAAAGTAAACAAACGTAGAGAAATTGCCGGTAAAATCAAAGAAGCAAGAGAGCAGGGAGACCTTTCCGAGAACGCCGAGTACGATGCAGCAAAAGATGAGCAGCGTGATATCGAGGCAAGAATTGAAGAGATCGAAAAAATCCTGAAAAACGCAGAGGTTGTTGTTGAGGACGAAGTAGATTCTGATAAGATCAATATCGGATGTAAAGTAGACGTACTGGATCTGGAGTATGACGAGGAGATCGAGTTCCAGATCGTTGGTTCCACCGAGGCAAACAGCCTGGAAGGAAAAATTTCCAACGAGTCTCCGGTAGGAAAAGCGCTGATCGGCGCACACAAGGATGACATTGTCGATGTAGAAACACCGGCTGGAATTATGCAGTACAAAGTACTTTCTATCCAGAGAAATATCTAAAAAATACAAAGAAAAGGGAGTGAAGAAATTGGCACAGCAGACACAGGAACAGGATATCAACCACTTACTGAAGGTTCGCCGTGAGAAGCTTGCAGAGCTGCAGCAGAACGGAAGAGACCCGTTCCAGATCACAAAGTTCGATCAGACACATCATTCGCTTGAGGTGAAAGGTCTTTACGAGGCACATGAGACTGAGCTGTTAAAAGACCGCCAGGAGCCGAACGTAGAGGGAATGGATGAGGAGCAGGCGAAAGAAGCTCTTAAGAAGGATTACGAAGAGAGAAGAAATATCATGGACGCAAGCCCGATCCATGTGGCAATTGCAGGACGTATGATGTTTAAGAGAGTCATGGGCAAGGCATCTTTCTGCAATATCCAGGATTTACAGGGAAGCATCCAGGTATACGTTGCAAGAGATGCGATCGGAACAGAGTCTTACGCTGATTTTAAGAAATCGGATATCGGTGATATCTTCGGAGTGGAAGGATTTGCTTTCAGAACAAGAACAGGTGAGATTTCTATCCATGCAGAGAAGGTGACACTCCTCTCCAAGAGCTTACAGATCCTCCCGGAGAAGTTCCACGGTCTGACAGATGTAGATACCCGTTACCGTCAGAGATATGTAGACCTGATCATGAATACAGAGTCTAAAGATACCTTTATCAAGCGTTCCAAGATTCTCAGTGCGATCCGCAAGTACTTAAGCGGAGAAGGATTCATGGAAGTTGAGACTCCAATGCTTGTACAGAACGCAGGTGGAGCAGCAGCAAGACCGTTCGAGACACACTTCAATGCCCTGAACGAAGATCTGAAGCTTCGTATTTCCCTGGAGCTGTATCTGAAGAGACTGATCGTCGGAGGACTCGAGAAGGTATATGAGATCGGACGTGTATTCCGTAATGAGGGTCTTGATACAAGACATAACCCGGAATTCACTCTGATGGAGCTTTACCAGGCATTTACAGATTACCACGGCATGATGGATCTGACAGAGAATCTGTATCGCTTTGTCGCACAGGAAGTGCTCGGAACGACACAGATCGTATACAAAGGAATCCCGATGGATCTCGGTAAGCCGTTCGAGCGTATCACAATGGTTGACGCAGTGAAGAAGTACGCAGGCGTTGACTGGAATGAAGTTGAGACTCTGGAGCAGGCAAGAGAACTTGCAAAAGAGCATCATATTGAGTTTGAAGAGAGACATAAAAAAGGTGATATCCTGAATCTCTTCTTTGAGGAGTTTGTAGAGGAGCATCTGCTTCAGCCGACGTTCGTTATGGACCATCCGGTTGAGATCTCGCCGCTGACGAAGAAAAAGCCGGAGAATCCGGAATATGTAGAGCGTTTCGAGTTCTTCATGAATGGATGGGAGATGGCAAATGCTTACTCTGAGCTGAATGACCCGATCGACCAGAGAGAACGTTTTAAAGCCCAGGAAGAACTGCTTGCCCAGGGCGATGATGAAGCCAATACAACAGATGAAGACTTCATGAACGCATTGGAGATCGGTATGCCGCCGACCGGTGGTATTGGATTCGGCATTGACCGTATGTGTATGCTTCTGACAGGAGCTGAGGCAATCAGAGACGTGCTGCTCTTCCCGACAATGAAATCACAGGGCGCTGCTAAGAACGAAGCAAACAACGCAGCTCAGTCTGGTGCAGCAGCTCCGGCAGAGACAAAAGTAGCTGAGAAGGTTGATTTCTCCAATGTGAAGATTGAACCAATCTTTGAAGAAATGGTTGATTTCGATACATTTGCAAAATCTGATTTCCGTGCAGTTAAGATTTTAGCTTGTGAAGCAGTACCGAAGTCAAAGAAGCTTCTGAAGTTTACATTAGATGACGGAGAACGCAAAGACCGTGTGATTTTAAGCGGTATTCACGAGTATTACGAGCCGGAAGAACTGGTTGGTAAGACAGCAATCGCTATCGTGAACCTGCCACCGAGAAAGATGATGGGAATTGATTCCGAGGGTATGCTGATTTCAGCAGTACACGAGGAAGACGGTCACGAAGGACTGAACCTTCTGATGGTAAATGACAGAATCCCGGCAGGTGCAAAGCTGTACTAAAATTAAATATAAAATGTCTAAAACCATGATGTCAGACCGCATTTGACAACAATTTGACAACAAAATTTGGGATAATAATGAATCGTTATGAAGCATGACGAATTTCAGGTGAAAGGACACAGGTTTGGCAATGAAGTAAGAGCACTTCTTAGAGTTAATCTAAGAGGTGCTTTTTTGCGTTGCATATCAAAGAGGCGCCAGTGGCGCGTCTGATGATTCGGCCCTGGAAAGTTATATCCCGGCAGTCAGCTTCTGTAAAACAGCAAATCTAATTTTGGAGGAAAACATCATGGGTAAATACGAACAGGA
>OIYO01000389.1_pt1 | contig 38310 bp, 60 predicted proteins | sample 1588191 | NCBI WGS metagenome assembly OIYO01 (sample SAMN03283275) | human gut metagenome | biome: human-associated habitat; material: feces | host: Homo sapiens | place: Peru | collected 2012 | reverse complement strand
GGTGTTGAACATAACGGTCACAATGGGAGGATAAATGATGAAGACTGTAGTCGAGTATTGCAGTGAGTGCGATACTGAGAACGAGTTTAGGTGGGACGTAGAAACTGACGGATACAAAGCTTATTGTCCACATTGTGGCAAAGCGCTAATGCTCTGTGACGAGTGTGTCCACAGCGATGATACTCCGGCAAAATGTAACGTAGCGGATTCAATAGGCGAATGCGTGAGGGCAATAGAGGAAGCAGAGAAAAAGTGGAAAAAAGCCAGTGAAAATATTAAGCTGATAATCAGTATACCGCTTAGAGATACAGATATTAAGTGCCTTAAAACGGAAGGATTTCTTGTTAAAAAGAACTTTTGGCTTCAAAGGCAAGTCGGTATTAAAATATGCAAAAGGCCTAATGATGCTCCAAAGGATATAGCATATCTTACAGATGAGGACATAGAACTTATCAAGAAAGAGCAGATATTGGTTAAACCCATAGACGGTGCTAATGCAGAATTTCAGATTATGAAAGATTCTGTCTACGATAAAATGCCGAAAGAGATACACGATAAAAAATGGTATGAAAACGAGGAATATTTAAACGAAAAAGAGCTAAAGGTCGTGTATGATGTTACGATTATAGGAGGAAAACAATGAAGAAAAGTTATAAAAGAATAAATAGAAAATATTTAGAAGATATAAATATGGCAGAAGAACCACCAAATTTATGGTGTTCAGATGATGAACGACAAACACAATGGGAAAAAGAACGTGAAGAATACGGTTTTAATGAATTATTATGAAGATATTTTAAAAGATATTTTCTCTGGAGGTATATTTTAATGAACAACAATATAAAAGAAATGTTTGATAAACTTATAGGCGCACAGGTTGAGACGCTTAGCGAAGATGAAATTGTTGTAAGGGATAAAGATGGCGAAACGTTTGACATCTCGTTTCATACGGATGACGGCGATTGTTGTGGGTATACAGATATAACGAAAGAATTATTCTTTGAACCTAACAACAAAAACAATCCAATTATTACAGGCTGGAATTTGTCTGATGAAGGAGGCTGGGACGGCTGTCGAGTAGGGTTGACTCTGTTCGGGTTGAAAAAGCCTTTAGCCAAATATGAATTTGAATGTAATTCAGGCTCCGGATGGTGCTACGGTGCTACTATAACGGCAGTATGTAGTTTAGATGGTAAAGAAACGGAAATATGCTATTGGTAAAATGGAGATGATAATTGAGTGGTGGTTAAAAAGGCAAATGGGAGAATATTTGGGGCATCCCTTACCAAGACAGAACAAAAAGCTCTTGAAATGGAAATACAAAGACAATATTCTGAATATATCAAAAAATTTGAAAATGAAATAGAAGATAACTTAATCGAGTTTGCTGTCAGGTTTTATAAACTGATAAAAGATTATAAGGTTGCAAGGCTTGAAATGTTTGCTGACGCATTCATAGCTTTTGAATACGACATAGACTTTTTCAAAGACTTATTGAAGACAGCAAGCTGACGAAAGATACGCTTATAAATCTTCTTCTAAAACACGGTTACACGGAGGAACAGGATGATTAATCAAAATATAATACCTATACTTGTAGGCGCCGGAATACTTACAGGGTTTGTAACAGGTTTTATAATCGGGGTATTGGCGATAAGAAAGGATAAATAGATATGAGAGTAATATGTATATCAGGGAAAGCACAGCATGGTAAAACAACGACAGCAGAAGCGCTGCTTGAATACTATAACGTTAAACACCCTGAAAAGAAAGTAGTTTTTGTAAACTATGGTGACCTTTTAAAATATATAGCAAAAGCGTTTTTTAACTGGAACGGCGAAAAGGACGAAGCGGGAAGAACACTTTTGCAGACACTCGGCGATAAGTTTAGAGGATATGACAAAGATTACTTTGTAAAATTTGTCATAGACGTCTTAAAAGCGAACAAGGATGAATGGGGCATTGTCTTAATAGGCGACTGCAGGTTTAGAAATGAAATAGACCTTATGTGTAAAAACTTTGATACACGCTCTGTAAGAATCAACAGAGGTGATTTCACAGGTGGCTTAACTACAGAGCAAAGAGAGCATATAAGTGAAACTGCGCTCGATGACTATACCTTCGACTACGTAATTGAAAATGACGCACCAAACGTTTTCGGGTTTATAAGTGAAGTTTTGGATTTAGCAGAAGATTTGATTGCACCTAATACAAAAATGGAATAAGAAAGGAAAATAAAAGATGAAAGTTAAAAGATTATACGAGGAGGCATTGCTTCCGACAAAGGCAACAGAGGGCAGTGCGGCGTTTGATTTATACGCATATACAGAAGCGCCGTTAGAGCCATGTGAAACGTTTAAATATAAAACAGGGGTTGCGCTTGAAATCCCAATAATGACGGTGATGAATCTTATATGATAAACCGAGGCGACAGGATTGCACAGCGGATTTTACAACAAATGAAATGATAGTTTGTTTGAATAATTTTTCGCAAGAGGTTTTCCATTGCAAAATTTGTGGGGCGAAAATATATACGGGAGATATGGATGACTGTGTCGAGTATGAAGACGGAGATGATGAAAATGACGAGGATGATTAGCCTTGAGGACATAGGACGACTTTTAGGCAAAGAGCTAAGACCTGAGCAAATTTATTTTGCCGGGTTGTCTGCACAGATGGGTGCGGCGATTACGGCTGAGAGATGTTATCGGAATATGTCTATTAACGAGTTTGCTAAACTTTTAGGAATAACAGAGGAAAAGCTTAAGAAGATAGAGGACGGAGGTTACAATTTTACTATAAGGGATGTATCCGATATTTGTTCTAAACTTGATATGACTCCAATGCTTGAATTTAAGGAGGGGATAAAAAATGACGAGGGTTAATATACTTAAAGGGCTAACAGTGTTTTTAATAAGAAAAAAGATGGGATTAAAAAAGAACGAAAAATTTATGTTTTCAAATCAAAAGTCGAAAACCGACATGTATTGGTTCGATAAAAGCGTATTATGGAAGCATGAAAAAACGGGAAATACATTTGTGACGCGAAAATCTGACGTAGGTTTAAACTGGCTGCTGAGCGACAAATGTAAAATAAAAAGATTTTTGGAGCTTCCTACCTAAAACAAAATAGAAATCTGGAAATTTTTTCAAATTACCCCTTGCGTTTTAAATTTTAATATGTTATAATACAAAAGAAAGGTGATGGTGCTTTGAGTAAGTACGATAAAAATAATTACGAATCAGAATTTTACGATGAGTTTTCGGAACTTTACGAAGAAGATTTCGATACAGACTTTGAGTCGGATGAAGATGCAGAAGAAGCATTAGATGTTTTTATAGAGGCAACAGCAGAGCTTCTCGAGGAAAGCGAAGATGTTCCCCACATCATCATACCCGAGAGAATTAAGTTGGTAATGGGTGTGTATCGTGTGCTAAAATATATGTTAAGAGGAACCGGTGTAAAAGTTACATACGGTCTTAACGAACCGAGTGTAAGAATGGGCTTTGTTACGGTTGAAGGACGAGATATAGAGTTTAAACACCCCGAGTGGTTGCTGAAAATATTAAGCGTGACAGATGTTTTCGATGTTTATCCAAAAACGAACGGAAATATTTTAATCGATTTTACGTTTAATAATATAGCAAAACGCATAGATGAGGAGGGGATGTGATATGAGCAAATGTTTTGAAGCGGTGAAAGACGTTGTCGAAGAAGCAAATAAGCAGTTTGCACCGATATGGAAGGCGAATGAAGAGAATTTTGATTGTCTCAGAGAATATTGTGAGGCATTTGACGATTTGGCAAAAAAGTTTGACGGAGTGTCTTTCGAGATTAATATAGATGAGATAGATATGACGATAGAAATATCGTTCGAGTGCCCCGAGTTGACAACTCGCAACAAACAAAATGACTTGTATGAGCTGATGGAAAGGAGCATAAAGTTCAGAGTACATCAGTCAAAAGACGGTAACGTTGTGATGAGCTTTGTATTCCCGAGTATTTGGGAGAAAGTGTAGGGACAAATGAACAACAAAAAGAGGCTGTCTTTAAAAGAGGCGGTCGGGTTTTTAAACAAAGCATATGATATAGTTGATGATGTTTTGGATAAGGAAGAGGATTGTCTTGATAATGTCCCTGAAAATCTTCAGGACAGTGAAACTTATGAAAGGATTGAGAGTGCGGTTGACAAGCTTCAAGAGGCTGTTGAGAGTATAACAGCGGCGATAGAGGCAACGGAATCCGCATCTGAGTAGGAGTTATGGCTTTATTTACAGATTTTTTCATTGCGTTGTTTGGTACGGGTTATTATGCCACAAAATACGCTGTCAGCAAAGGGAAGGGATATGCGTATGATGAGGAAATTCAAAAAGAAATCCGAGAAAAAAGGGTGAAGGAACGACACCGAGAGGAACTGAAAGAAGCAAAGTCATTTTGGAAGAGTTCCAGAAGTTATGAGGACTATCAGAACAAAATGAAAAAGGTATATTATATTCGAGATGATTTTCCTGTTGTAAATATAAGAGAGCTTAAATATAAGTTAGGGACGGGAAGTGATGCCAAATTATTCAGTATAGTTTACGCCTCCGGATGTGAATATAACGGAGAGGACTGGACTAAGGCAATATGCTTGGGAACATGGTTAAATGACTATTCTATATCAGATAAAGAACTTTTAAAAAAAATACTTTTAAGTCTAAAATTCAGAAATAAGATTGAAGATATTGATTTTATTCAAACAGAAATCGCACCATATGCATCAGATGTTGTTAGAAATATATACCCAGATTCAAGGCTCGTAATGAATGTTGGGACGCTTACTATAAAGACGATGAAAGAAATTGAACCGGTGGCTGACGCTCATAAGTTTTACAAAGAACTTTCAAAGGCATTTACAGCAAAGGAACCTGAACTCTGTAGAGCGAGACTGTTTAATACGATTGATGAATGGAGTAACTATCCAGTTGTTAAATCTCTTTGGAGAAAATTCTCGACCGAACTTGAAAAAATTACAAGGCTAAGCGTTTCCGAAAGACGGATGATAATGGTCTGTCACGATGGAGGAAGTATAAATCGTTATGTACCTCCGTATGGATATATATTTGAGGGCGGTTGTAAGACAAAGGAAGAAGTGCTGGTACATATGGACAAGAGTTTGTCTGGCTGGATGGGCAACATCATAAGACGAAATTAATAGTGGGGGTGTAGTAGGGAGTGTTTTTTAAGTTCAGAGATGAGGATTCGCTGGATATGGTATGTAAAATATCCATTAGAGGCAGTATACTTTTACTTGTTTTGAGTTTTATTCTTTCGTATATTCATATCATGCTATCTATCGTGGTGCTTGTCGGGGCAGTAACGCTTTTTTGCTGTTTCGTTGTGGTTTTACATGTTGATTCATTCAGAGAGTGGCTTTTGCCGGGTAGCGCAACATTGTTAGCGGGGATATTGCTTATTATTGGAATTTTATGGGATACAATTTTATAACATATACCAAATGGAACAAAACAAAATTTGAGATTTATTAAATTTTGTTATATCATAAAATTTGATATTATCACAAAACAATATCGATAATATAAATAGAGAGGAGTGAGAGAAGTGATTATTAAATCGAAATTTGATAGCAAAAAGGTTATAGACGTTCAAACGTTAAAAAAGCCCGAGCGCACATTGGATAAGGGCTTAATAGCCCCGTCCGAACGCAATGTAACGGAAGATGTTGTCAAAGAGCATGCGGCAGAACCGATTAAAAATATTGAAACGATAAAAATGATGTCCGATTATTTTGTCAAAAATGGAAAATATCGCGACAATATGTTATTTATAGTAGGTATCAATTTCGGTCTCAGGGTAAGTGATTTACAACGACTAAGGTTTGCCAACCTCATAAATGATAATTTGACGTTTAAAGAGACGTTTCCTGTGTTCGAGGTCAAAACGCGTAATACACGAAAAAGAAAAAAGAACAGATATATAACAATTAATGATGCTGTTGTTGATGCGGTTACATTATATCTACAGAACACCCCGAATGTATCGCTCAGCGACTATATGTTTGTTTCCGAATCGAACCGCAAGGCAATCAAAGGGGATGAACAGCAATTTTTATCCAGAATGTCAATTGACAGGATATTAAAGGGAGCGGCAAAAGCCGTTGGTTTAACAAGTCGTATCTCGTCGCACTCTCTCAGGAAAACATTCGGCTATCATCAGATGAGGATGTCGAATAACGACCCGAGAAAACTCTTGTTGTTACAAAAGATTTTCAACCATTCGTCATCGGCGGAAACATTGCTGTATATCGGGTTGACCGAAGAAGAGATGCACGATGCGTATCTGAACTTAAACTTAGGAAGTGAAAATAATTATGCTTCGTATTCAAAAATATTTGAAGCAGATGAAAGTAAAATTATATAATATGAGGAGAGATGTCTTATAAACACAGTAAAAGTATGCGACGCTATTATGGGAAGCGGCAAAACCCAATCTGCCATAACCTATATGAATGAGCATAAAAGTCAAAAATTTATTTACATAACGCCATATTTGGCAGAGGCTGCCAGAATCAAACAAGGTTGTCCGGAATTAAAATTTTTCGAGCCGAGCGATAAGCTTCCGGAATTTAATTTCAGAAAATGCGACCACACGGCAGCATTAATCAAAGACGGGTGTAATATTACAACCACACATCAAGCATTCAAGGGGTATAACGCCAATATGCTGGCAGACATAGAGAAACAAGGTTACACGCTTTTTATTGATGAAAGTCTGGATGCTCTTGAAAGTGTGAAAATAACTCAAGACGATTTGGACTGTTTGTTGGAATGTGGCTGTATAAAAGAAAACGATGGTGCCTATTCGCGTACAGGCAAGGAATACCGTGGTGCACTTAAAAAAGTTTTAGACCTTTTTGACGGCAGAGAACTTATTAGGGCGCAAGGCGCCAGAGACGATATAATGTTTTATTGGCAGCTGCCGCCCGACTTAATGAAGTCTTTTGAACAAGTTTTTGTTCTCACATATCTTTTTGAAGGACAGAATTTATTTAATTTTTTTCAAATTTTTAATATCCCTTTTAAATACATCGGTGTAGAGAAAGATCCGAAGGTATCAACAGGATTTAGATTTTCCGAACATACAAATTACATTCCCGACTATGTTCAAAACTTAAAAGAAATGGTTAATATGCTTAAACACGATAAATTAAATCGTATCGGCAAAGATAAGTGCTCATTGTCTATGACTTGGTTTCAAAAAAGCAGAAGTAACCGAAGTGTTTTAAAAAATGCCATATATAATTGCTTTTGCAATATTTGGAGACAGATACCGGCAAAACGAAAACTTTGGGGAACATTCTCCGAGAGAGAAAAAGACCTAAAGGGCAGAGGGTATTCAAAATCATTTCTCACGTTCAATGCCCGGGCAACAAATGAGTATTCCGAGAGGACGCACCTCGTATATGCGGCAAACGTGTTTATGAATGGAGATGTCGTTAATTTTTATGCAAAAAACGGAGTTAAAATTGACCAAGAAAAATATGCGTTGTCGGTTATGCTTCAATGGATATGGCGGTCTGCTATTCGAGACGGAAAGAAAATCTATATTTACATCCCGAGCAAACGCATGCGTGATTTGTTAAATGAATGGATGGACGAAGTTACAAAAAATGCTGCAAAAGCAGCCTAATATATAAATTTTAAGAAAGAGGTTGATTAAAAAATGAGCAACACAAGTATAGAGGCGGATAAGAAACGTTTTATTGATTTATGCGGCGAAATAAATCGTTCGGGTATGGATGATTTGATGTTTTGGCTTGAAAATTCGGATTTTTACACAGCCCCGGCAAGCACAAGATTTCATTGTGCTTATACGGGCGGGTTGCTAAAACACTCGTTAAATGTGTATGATGAGTTGGTTCGACTGCTAAAAGCGTATCCCGAAATTGATGTTCCAAACGAAAGCGTAATTATTGCGTCTTTGTTTCACGACCTTTGCAAAGTGGATTTTTATACCGTTGAGCAGAGATTCAGGAAGGATGAGGGCGGTCAGTGGGAAAGATACAACACATTCGGTATTGACGAAAAGTTCTGTTATGGTGGACATGGAAGCAAATCTGTTTTCCTGCTCGAAAGATTCATAAGATTGACAGACCAAGAGGCAATGGCAATCCATAATCATATGGGTGCTTGGGAGGACGGCGCAAAGCGTTACGCAGGGGCGGCATATGAGTATGACAAATTTGCGTGGCTTGTGCACGTTGCAGATGAAGCCGCGACATATATACGAGAAAGTGAGGAAGATTAATGCCAACAAACAAAGAAGACATAGCTCAGTTTACTTTATTGCAAAAGCTTGCACGCATACGTAAGCAAGTTGAGGTTGTAAAAAAGAATAAAGCTGGCTACAATTACAAATACGTAACCGATGAGGAGTTACTGGCGAGAATAACAACGCTTTTGGATAAGTACGAAATCTCGTTGATCCCTTCTGTAAATTCAGGAACGCTGAGACACGAACAATATCACTACACTAAGACTAAGATTAGTAAAAAGACAGGAGATCCTTATGACGAAGACAACAACGAAATAATCGTTGAGGCTGATATGAAGTTCACTTGGATAGATAATCGTAATCCTGAAAATAAGATAGAAGTCCCGTGGATTATGATAGGGCAGCAGGCAGATGCGTCACAAGCTATGGGGTCGGGTCTGACATATGCCATGAGGTACTTTTTATTGAAGTATTTTAACGTTGCAACACCCGAAGACGATGTCGATAATTTCCGAAGCAAGCAAAGAGCAATAGAGGCCGCTGAAGACAAGGCAATAGCCGAAAACCTAATGAATGAAGCGGATGAGATAGTGAGGAAATATATTGAGGAAAATCCGAAGCAGGCTGAGGCGGTAAAAAAGTTAGTTACACAATATGTTAAATCCGGCAATTACTTTGAAGTAACCGAGTCCAAGCTCGCAGCAAAGTTGTTGTCTGATATAAAAAATAATTTTTCAACGAAAGGATGATGCTGAATGGGCTTTAGAAAAGATGCCTATGCAACCTGCTGGGAGGCAAAACCTGTATCGGACACAATGACATCGGTACAGCTCTCGGTTAGCAAAAAAGACAAAAAAGTAGATGGAGAGGTGTATGTGCAAGATTTCTCGGGGTTTGTTGCTTTTGTCGGAACCGCAACAGCCAAAAAGGCTGCGAAATTATCAAAGAGAGATCGAATAAAACTCGGTGATGTAGATGTTACAACGAAATACGATAAAGATAAAAACAAAACGTATACGAATTTTACGTGTTTTAACTTTGAATCTGTCGAGGGTAGTAAAAGCAAACATTCGTCCGAAGATGTTTCAATGGGGGATGTTGATGACCTGCTCGATGAGCCGACAAAGAAAAAACCTCCGTATTGATTAGGTGACGGCTTATGTCAAACGTAAGTTATAAACCGTTGATAGAGGATATGACGTGGTCGTATTCTCGTATAAAAACGTATGAAGACTGTTCGTATAAATTTTTTCTAAAATATATTAAAGAATTTAATGACGAACCAATGTTCTATGCAAGTTATGGGAAGTTTCTGCATAAACTGATAGAACAATTCTATAGGGGCGAGTTGACAAAAGAACAAATGCTCGCAACCTTCTTAACCGATTTTAAATCGGAAGTCAAGGGCGTTCGCCCAAACGATACATCTGTTTCAAAATATATAAACGCAGGATGTCAATATCTGCGAAAGTTTCAAAGTTTCCCCTTTAATACAATTGATATTGAAAAAGAAGTTTTTTTCGACGTGGAAGATTACAAGTTTACCGGCTTTATTGATTTCATCGGCGAACATGACGGGAAACTGTATATTGTTGACCATAAGTCGAGAGAGCTGAGTCCGCGCAGCGGTAGGATAACCCCTACCGCAAAGGATAGGCTTCTCGATGATATGCTCAAACAGTTATACTTATATTCTGTTGCCATAGAACAAGAATTCGGCTGTTTGCCTGAAGCACTTTGCTTCAATTGCTTTAAAAACGGTGTGTTTATAAAAGAGCCATTTGATAAACAAAAATATGAAGAAACCAAGCAGTGGGCGGTTGATAAAATCCGCCAAATAGAGAACACGGAAAGTTTCGATCCCAACAGAAACTATTTTTCGTGCCGTTGGATTTGCGGCTTGCATAATCACTGCCCCTATGACATCGAGGCGCGAGAGGAGGCAAGAAACCATAGATGAAAAACAAAGACGACCTTAAAAGCGTCGATAGCGAGGCGGGAGTTATCGCTACTTTAATTCACAATCCTGATTTTTCATTCTATTCGGAATATTTATTACCGAATCATTTTACTGATAAGATTAATGCTTGTATTTATACAGCAATCACAGGTCTTGCTCAAAAGGGTATTTCAATTATTGATGCTTATAACATCGTTGAATTTTTAAATTCATCCGAGGCGACAAGAAAATTTGCGGACGAAATTACGATTGACAGGTTGAACGAACTGATAGAAATGTCTGACGTTATTGCTCGAAGTACGCCTGAAGAATACAAAATGCTGGTGGATACCGTAATGGACTTCGCTTTCCGCAGAGATGCTCTTCAGAGACTGAGAGATTGTGAGAATCTTTGCTTTAACAGTCCGCAAGAGACGATTCAGCAAGAAATTTATCAAGCTGTTGACGATGTTATGACAGAGTACTCTACAAAAGATGATATTCCTCAATATAAAGATGTTATTGATGAGTGCTGGGATGAAATCAAGAGCCGTCAAAGCAACGGATTCGCAGGTATACCGTTTAAGTTTCCGACTCTTAACGAGTACGCAACAATAGAACCCGGGGAACTGTTTATTTTTGCAGCAGAAGCCAAGCAAGGGAAGTCTATGATGCTGTTGAATTGTGCGATAGATTTATTGAAACAAAACTTATCGGTGCTGTACATAGATTCAGAATTGAATACGCGATTACATACGGCGAGGGTTTTGTCGCATCTCTCGGGAGTTGAGTATAAAAGACTCACATCAGGTAACTACTCGGGAGAAGAAGCACAAAGAATCGAACAAGCAAAAAGTTGGATGAAAACACGCAGATATACACACTTGTATGTGCCAATGTTTGACCAGCGCACGATTTATACGGCGGTTAAAAAGGTTAAACATACACAAGGACTTGATGTTTTGATAATAGACTATTTTAAGTCCAGCGGAGAAGCTGATGATGCGTGGGGAAGTTACGCAGAATTGGGCAAATTCGTAGACCTTGTAAAGAATCGCATAGCAGGAGATATGGGAATTTGCGCAATCGGTGCGGCGCAGGCAACCGCATCGGGCAAAGTGGCCGATTCCGCAAAAATTGGCAGAAATGCCAGCACAATAGCGCTTATTCAGGATAAAACTCCCGAAGAAATTGAAGCCGACGGGATTGAATGCGGTAATAAAAAATTGCGGATTTTATTAAATCGTAACGGTATGCAACATGCTCAGGGTGAGTATATCGATATGCGTTTTGACGGAAATCATATTTTATACGAGGAAACGAAACAACACATACCGCAAATTCCGTACTAAGGAAAGGAGGAGCAATTATAGAACTTGACGAACTCATTGAATCGATAGACATTGTGGATTATATATCGCAATTTGTTGAACTCGAAGAAAAAAACGGAGAGTTTTGGGGATTGTCTCCATTTAGAGAAGAAAAAACGCCATCATTTTCCGTTCGGCGTGAGAGCGGCAAGTTCTATGATTTTTCTTCCGGAATCGGAGGCTCCGTATTAACATTTGTAAAGAGATTCAACCGTTGTACGAACGGGGAGGCAATAAATATATTAAAACGGTTTGCCGGGTGCGAGGGTGAAAGTTTTTTACCCTCAAAAAAACTTTCCGCTACGATTGCTTGTAAAAAGTTTAAACCTCCAAATACAAAGAAAAGCAAGCAACCCAAGGAGAAGTTTTACCCAGACAATTGTATGGAAAAATACGAGCGCCCGACAGAAAAACTTTCGGTTTGGGAAAGAGAGGGAATATCTCGAGAGGTTCTTGATAGGTTTCAGGTTTGTTACGACAGGTTTTCTAACAGGCTTGTGTACCCAATCCGTAATACGGAAGGCGAAATTGTGAATATAGGCGGCAGAACACTCGATGCCGATTTTAAGGCAAAGAAGCTGCGTAAATACACATATTTTTCAGGATGGGGAGAGATGAATATTGTTTATGCGTTATTTGACAATCTAAATGCAATAAGGAGCAGAAAAGAGATAATTATTTTCGAGGGCTGTAAGTCGGTTTTGCTTGCGGCCACATGGGGAATACAAAACACAGGCGCTTTACTTACGAGTCATCTCAATCCGAGACAGACAAAAATTCTTGCAAAACTGGGTTGTCGGGTTGTATTTGCTCTGGATAAGGATGTAAGAATCCGCGATGACCACAACATAAAGGTATTAAAAAATTATGTACAGGTAGAGTATATTTATGATGTGACAGATATGCTCGCAGATAAGGATGCCCCCGTTGATAAGGGGCAGGAGGTGTTTGAAAAACTATACGAACAAAGACTTAAATTATAGTTTAAAGATGAAGGAGAAAAGGAGATCGGCAATGAAGAAAAATTATTCACCATATCACATTCATAGCGATTATTCTTTGCTTGACAGTTGTACCAAGTGGGAGGATTATGTTGACTATGCTAAAGAATTAGGTCAAACAGCTATCGCATCTACAGAGCATGGAAAGCCGCTTGGCTGGGTGTCGAAAAAGATGTACTGCGATAAAGTTGGAATTAAATTTTTAATGGGAGTGGAGATTTATCTAACCGAAAATCTTAATGAAAAGATAAGAGATAACTACCACACCGTGCTTATAGCCAAAAATTATAACGGTGTAAAAGAATTGCTCAAAGCAGTATCAACATCCTGCCAAGAAGACCATTTTTATTATACAAACAGAATGACATTTGATGAATTTTTTAAATTGTCTTCTAACGTGATAAAGATAAGTGCTTGTTTGGCTTCTCCGCTTAATAAGCTGCCAATATCTCACCCTGCATACGAAAGATTGGTGAAACATTACGATTATTTGGAAATCCAACCGCATAATCACCCCGACCAAAAGGCATACAATATTCATCTTGCAACGTTAGCCGGAAAATATGAAAAGCCTCTTATAGCGGGAACTGATACGCATAGTTTATCTCCGTATAAAGCCGAATGTAGGAAAATCTTATTAAAAGCAGAGCGCAGGTCTTACGGAGATGAGGACGCCTTTGATTTAACCTATAAAACATATAACGAATTGGTTGAGACGTTTAAACAGCAAGGTTGTATTCCCGAGAATTTGTATTTGCAGGCTATTGAGAATACAAACGTTATGGCAGATAGCGTTGAAGACTTTGAAATTGATACATCTTTAAAATATCCTATTTTATATGGAAGCAGGGAAGAAGATAATCGAATGTTTAAAAAGACAATCGATGATAAATTTAAGGATAAAATCGACAGAGGTATTATACCAAAGGAACAAGTTGACGGCTTTAAATCTGCAATAGAAGAAGAACAGCGAGTGTTTAAAAAGATTGAGATGGACGGCTTTATGCTATCCATGAGCGAACTCATCTCGTGGTGTAAGGAGAATGACATAATCGTCGGCCCTGCGAGAGGTTCTGTGGGCGGGTCAAGGGTTGCATATGTGACTGATATTATAGACCTTAACCCCGAAACGTGGCATACAGTATTTTCGAGATTTGCCAACGAAGACAGAAAAGAGGTCGGTGACATAGATGTTGACGTAATTGCAGAGGACAGACCAAAAATCTTTGAATATATCATTAATCGGTTTGGCGTAAAAAAGACAGCGAGAGTTCCGTCCTACGGTACGCTTGCCGAGAAAAGTGTTATAGATGAGATTGGGCGAGCGTTAATGTACCAATGGAACGAAGAACACGAACGGAGAATCGATGATAAATCAAAGGATAATCCGTTTAATTATGATTTTATTGCAAAGGTTAAAAGTAAATTTTCCGCAAACCCCGAAAAAACAAAAGAAAAGTATCCCGCCATTTTTTATTATTATGACGGATTGGTAGAAACAAGAATCTACCAATCCGTCCACCCGGCAGGAATTGTTATCAGCCCAATTGAACTTGACGACAGTTACGGTGTTTTTGATAAGGATGGCTATAAAACACTAATGATTGATATGGATGAGATTCACGAGTGTGGGCTGGTTAAGTATGATTTTCTTATATTAAAAACACTTCAGATAATAAGGGATAGTTGCAGAATGTCCGGGATAGCATATCCGAAATCTCACGAGGTAAATTGGGAGAATACGGCAGTATGGAACGATATGATACAGAGTCCTATCGGTATATTCCAAATGGAAGGTAAGTTTGCTCATTCGTTGCTCAGACAGTTTAAGCCGAAAAACATTTTTGATATGAGTTTAGTCACGGCTTGCATCCGACCATCGGGTGCTTCGTACAGAAACGACCTCATACAAAAGAAAGCACATAAGAATCCGTCCCCTATTATAGATGACCTACTTAGAGACAATTTCGGATATTTAGTTTATCAAGAGGATATAATTAAGTTTCTTCAGCAAGTATGTGGCTTGTCGGGTAGCGATGCGGACAATGTAAGGCGAGCCATCGCACGCAAAGATAACGAGCGACTACAAGCAGCACTTCCGTCCATACTGGATGGGTATTGCTCTAAATCTGACAAACCGAGAGATATAGCCGAGATAGAAGCGAAAGAGTTCATGCAGATAATTGAAGATGCAAGTTCGTATATGTTTGGCTATAATCATTCAATTGCCTATTGTCTTATAGGTTATATGTGTGCGTGGCTTAGGCATTATCATCCTATTGAATTTATTACGGCTTTTTTAAATAACGCAGCCAACGAAGACGATATCCGAAACGGCACTGCGTTTGCGAATAAGGTTGGCGTGAGTGTAACTATGCCGAAGTGGGGAGTATCAAAGAGTAATTATTTTTTTGACGCCGATAAACACATAATTGCAAAGGGGTTAGAGTCGGTCAAATATATAAGTGCGTCAATAGCGGACGAACTTTATGATATAGCTAACTCGGATACGTTCGACTCCTTCACGAATGTGCTCTTGGCTCTTGATGAAAGGTCAGCCATAGATGCTCGTCAAACAGACACCCTTATCAAAATCGATTTCTTTTCCGAGTTTGGCAATCAAAGAGAACTGTTTCGTATAACAGAGCTGTTTTCGGGTCTTTTTAAGCACGGACAAGCACAAAAACTCTCCAAAGAAGTCATAGACGGAACAGAACTCGAACCGATTGTGACAAAATATGCCGTAGGAACTTTAAAGTCCGGAGGCGTTGCAAAAAGTTATACACTTCTTGATGTCAACTCGATTATGCAAGAGACAGAAAGGGCTGTTAAACGGGCGAAAATGCCGGATCTTAACGATATTACAAAGGTAAGAAATTTTGTGGACGTGATGGGATATGTCGGCTATGTATCGGGCAGAGAAGAAGATCGACCAAAGTTATATGTGCTTGATATATACCCATTAAAAAGAAAGAGAGACAAAGCACAGTTTGGATATTCGGTCATAACGAAATCGATAGGCAGCGGCATCGAAAGCAGGTTTACTGTTTTTAATCGTGTGTTTAGCAAAGAACCTATTAAAAAAGACGATATTATTTTATGCAAGGGGTATGACCGAGATGGTCAGTACTTTACAATGACTAAATATGACAAACTCTGTTAGGAGGGTAAAGTGGTTGATATTAGATAGGGGGCATTGCAATTGTTTAATCCTTTTTTAAGTGGGGCATCGAGAAATTTGACAACGCATGCAATAACGCATCTTTCTCAAAGTGAAAGAGAAGGAGTGTGCAAGAATGCGCAAGATACTTCTTTTATAATTACAAGGATTTTGAATATAGACTGTGGCAAATTTTCGTTTATTGAAAACAACCAGTCCGACGCAGAGAATAATAAAGCGTAACATTCATTTTTATCTTGTGAAAACAAGTTTATATATAATAAATTTTATTATCGTCAGAAATGACATTTACGTAGATATTAATTTAATTTTGAAAATATCATTGGAGGATTTTATAAGTGATAACGGAACAAAACAGTATTGATGAAGCGATAATTTTTAAAAATGGTGTTGTCGAGGAGGTGTCGAAATTCGATATTTCAGATAGAGAGCTTGGCTTTTTGAAACGAGTGCTGGACGTCATTCCACAGGACGCCTACAGATATCTTGCAAAAGAAACGACAATTCAGAATTTCGCATGGACAATAATAGTAGGAGGTAGTGAAAATGAGTTTTGATATTGATAGATTCTCAGAGGTTGGGCTTAGTACTACAGATGCGTGTGTTTTAAACTACGTACTGGATGAGGTTCGCGATAGCTCAGAGAGTGTGTTATGCGTTCTAAAAAATGCTGAACAAATACATTGTGTAATGTCAGAGCTTGAAAGGCAAAGAGGAGCTACATCCTTTCTTTTTGATGATGGACGGATTGGTTTTACCGCCGCATCTTTTACCGATAGAGACGTTTTTATAACACGCAATCCGCCATTTCGAGGAGAAATATGGTGGGTTACGCCGAGCTGGTTTAATGAGAATCGCAGAGGACGAAGGTTTTCCGGAATATATTGTTTCGGAGGGACGGAATTGACGGCGGGACGTTTGATTAGAGCGCGAACTATAGTCAAGAACGGTGGTATTCTACAAGGCAGTTCTATGAGCGAGTTCGCAGCGTATATAACGGACATAGAGAATACTCTCACAAACCTTGATAGGTTATTAGGTCTCGTATCACCATCACCGATAGAAACGGCGGATGTCACAACCGTATTGTCGCCGCCGAAAGAAACCGAATATGTTGTTTCGAAAGAATTGATGAGCTTTATAGATTCGTTTAAGGTTATATAAAATACTTGTTTTATTCACAAAATAATATGAAAGGGTGGTTGTGTGCAAGAAAACAAAATAAAGAATGACATAATAGTGAAGAAATGCAACGGGGAAGAATGGCGTATATACCATCTTCCGCTAAGCAAGTTTGAATGCGAAGAGAAAGAATATATTTTTATCAGGTATGATATGAATAAGATCCCTATAGATGTTATAGAAAAAGTTTTCGATATCGTATCTAAGGAATTCCCAAACAATAAGGTGATAGGTATCCCCGACGAAGTCTCAATAAAAAGTTGTGATAAAGAATATCTGTGTCAGGTATATGATATGCTCAAACGAGAAATTGGGAAGCAAAATGTTATAGACGTAGGGCAAGTTGTGTATGTTGTTACGCGATATTTCCCGTCAGCTCCATATGAGATTATTCGATGTAGGGTGAATAGAAAAACAATTCAACAAAGGGAAACATTTTCTGTATCCGGACGTTGGGGTAACGAGAATTATTATAATGGAACCTTTGTTGAAAACTCTATAAACAAAAGAGTATTTCTATCAAAAGAAGAGGCCGTTGCTGAGTGCGGGAGGTTAAATAATAAATGAAAAATCAACTACCTAAAAGCGAACGTAAATATAGGTCAAAGATTATAGCGGAAGAACACCTCGATAAATATTGGCAGGGAGTTCTTGATGAGTATATGGGTCGGCGTGTAACGAAATTTTTAGGCATTACCTATAAAAAGTGTTACTTTGATAAAACGTCGATTCTAACAGCGGTGAGGGCGGAGCAACAGTTGCGGAATGTATCGGATATGTTATCTACATCAGTAGGGGACGCAGCTGATAATTTTAAAAGCCCCGGAGAAGTATTGTCAAAGCTTGCAGACGCATATGTGAAAATGGGAAATGTATATCCTCTGTTTATAGATGAAGTGTGAGGTGTGAGTGGGAGAAGACATAATTCTATCCGCTTCAGTCACAGATAATAAAACACCTTGCTTGATAATTTATGATGATTATATAGAATAGGAGAGTAATAATGTTACCAAACAAAAACGAATTTATTACAAAAATTAATAAAATCACAATAGAAGCTGAAACAGAGACAAAAGATGAAGAAATACGTTCTCGAATCATAGAATATACTCCTGTGCTTCCAGAAGGAATTCGTTCTACAATTGTAATAAACGCACAGAGGAAATATCCAATTATGGAATTTACAAAAAATGTTAAACTTATTACCGAAGATTCACCTTCTTTTTCTTTGACTATAGATAGCCCTATTAATGTGAGTATTAAATAAAACATTTATTTTATGGAGGTAACAATATGCAAAACATAACAAAGATAAAAAAGGAAGAAATAACTTTTGAAGATTTTGTCGAAACTTATTGTAATAATAAATGTTGGATGAAAAAATGTGAGGGTATAGGACTACTTGGTCGGCATGTTGTCCTTATCAATCACAAACAAATTTTATGAGGAAGTGATTAGTATGGATGGAAATATATTATTAAATGTTTTTTGCGCTATAATTTGGGGATTTGTCTTAGTTGGTAGTTTATGTTTACAATTCAAAAAAGAGAAAATAGAAGCGATATATTTAAGCTTAGCAGCTATTGTATGTTTGATATATTATTTGCAACAAATATAAAAAAGGAGATAAATATGACTTTACATAAATTTATTGAGCGAAATAATTTATTACAATATAACCCAGCCATCTTATCAAAAAAAGAAGTTGATTTTTCTAAAATTAAAAAATATAAATACATAGATATTTGTGAATTTTGGTATGATGAATCGTCTGATCCAAATCTTAACACTTGGATTGATGTCGAAGGAATTGGGTATGGTTGGTTATGGTGTAAAAACAATTTGCGCAAACATTTCTCTTTTCTTCAGAGAAATGTTATTAGAAAAAGGACTATGGATTTGTTAAACTCTATAAAAGAAGAAACAAAAATTTTGTGCTATGAAGCAGATGAAATATACTATTATGGATTTATGATTGGTTCAGATTGTTATGTTCAAATTAGAATTAGTAATACAAAAATTTTATATGGTTAAAAAGAGTTGATTCAATGTTTTATATAACGGACGAACAATATTTTTATATCATTTATGCCGAGTTACAGCAACGACTCTCGAACGAGTGTAGGGTGACACTTGAAAGAAGAAGTACCTATTCTCTAAATGAATCACGCCTGTACGGAATTGAAATACATTATAAAGGAATAGACTTTCCTATCAGTTATAATGAGGTCATGCGCGATTTAAAACATAAGGGCAAAGACATCCCTTTTGATGATATTATAACGGAGATAATTCGAAATATAAAAGAGGGAATTGCGGAACGATTTTTAAAGGAGTTGGAGCGATAGACATATGAAGAGTAAAGACTGGGCAGGAAATAAAAACAGTGTGTTTAAAACACTTGGTGCGAGTAATCACACAGACAAAGAGCGCCCAAGAGATGATTATTATGCCACAGACCCTATGGCAATAGATGCGTTGCTCAAGGATGGCAACGTTAAACTGTCTGAGGAAGTATGGGAGTGTGCCGCCGGAAGTGGATGCTTATCTAAACGATTAAAACATTACGGTTATAGTGTTTTATCAACAGACCTTGTTGACAGAGGGTACGGAACTGGCGGTGTAGATTTTCTTGCTTGTACCGAAATGTTTGACGGTGATATTATAACAAATCCACCCTACAACTGTGCACAAGAGTTCACACAACACGCACTTGAACTGATACCAAGCGGCAGACGAGTGTTTATGTTCTTAAAGATACAATTCCTCGAGGGGAAGAAACGCCGTGAATTATTCGACAGCGGGTGTTTGAAAACGGTGTACGTATCATCGTCGAGAATATTATGTGCTAAAAATGGCGATTTTGAGAATGCTCGTAAGATTGGCGGGAGTGCCGTGTCGTATGCATGGTATGAATTTGAAAAGGGATACAAAGGAGGTACAACAATAAAATGGATAAATTAAATTATGTTGGAATGTGTATGAACACGAACTCAACAGTAATGAGATTAAAGTATATAATATTTTCGACCACGGAAGATTTTTCGAGGATGTTAAAGAAAGTTTAAAGAAATGTAAGGACAAGGAAGATTTTAAGGAAAGAATTAAAAGGCATTTGTTTTATTATTTCGGTTTTAAATGTGAGTGGGAAGTTATTATAACATCGTGGCCGGCGTACATATGCAAAGAAGAATTAGACCGTCTTTACGATGAAGCAACGAGCGGAGAGCACTTATACGGAGTTCATCCTCGTCTTGAAGTCGCACGAAAGATAGATATTCGAGAACAAGTTATGTTAAACTTTGATGTCTTTATAGACTATGTCTGGTCTAAGAAGAAATGTTGATTATAATGGTGCTGTTTGTGCAGAACAGTTAAATGTCCCGTAAGCATAAGATAACGAATCGCCCTCACTATCCGAGGAGTCGAAAGTAGTTTTCGAAATAGGAAACAGCCATTTTAAATATATAATGAAAGGCGGTAATATATGAAAAGGATTATAAGTATTTTGATGATATTGTGTTTAGCATTATCCGTTACAGGATGTGCGGAGTTGGTAAGCACAGAGGAAAAAGAAGTAAAAGTTGTTATTGTAGGTTCGTATCACAGAAGTATGCGTGTAAAACCCACACTCCCGTCAAGACATAGAATTATAGTTGAGTACGAGGGGAAGCGATATGATATTGATGACCGTGCTACATATAACGAATATAACAATAAGATAGGTGAGGCTGTGACGGCAACATTTAATATATTCAAGTACGATAACGGTACAGAGTTGATGCAACTTATAAGTTTAGGCGATAGTTATAAGCGGTAGATTTTTAGGAGGATTTATGAGAAAGGCAAAGAGATATTATGTTGATGAGAAGGGGAATATGATTGGCTACAACAAGGGGCGTTCTAATAACAAAGTTGAGATGCCTGCAAATACATTTAGGTCGAAATTAAAGGTTACAGGAGTAGGTTGGTTGAACAATGGTGTGTGTTTTGCCCTTGTGGATGAAGACGGCAAAACATACAATATGAACGATGTCATGTTTAAAAAATACATAAAGCAAAACGATGTTTTTGTTGAGGGAGAGTTTGATTTTTATCAACAAGGGACGGCTTTCAGCATCGGCCCAAGATTGATAGACGCAGATTGCCCCACTCTGTGCTGATAGGAATGCACGTTAGATAGAGGAGATTTAAATGGATACAAGAAATATTATAGCAAATTTAAGAGGGTTGGCGAGACTCAAAATCGCTGAAGGCGTGACGAAAGCCGCCGCAAATAAGTTAGAAGAACTGCAACGACTTATAGATGATACGACAAACGATCACTATGTGGATGCGCTGGATTTTTACAGCGAAAGGTGTCGGGAACTTGAAGATGAACTTGAAAAATCTAAAACAACCAAGCCTATTATAAACAAGAGTGAGTTTTGCCGAATCTTAACCAGACTAAAAGAGAATGAAGACTTCATTGATGAGATAAATGATGTTCTCAGAAATTTCGGAAGAGATAGTTATATATTCTCGACAGGACTTGAAGACACAATAGTAAGACTGCTCGAAAGTATATTCAGCGATACAGACCAATGGATTTCATATTGGGTGTGGGAGAAAGGTTTCGGAGATAATTACGAGGACGGCGATGCGGTTGACGAAAACGGAGATATTATCCATATAAAAACCGCAGAGGAATTGTATGATTTCCTTATAAAGAATAAGAGGGAAGCGAATGATTAAATATGAAAACCAGTGTTGTGGCTGTGCAACAGACGGATATCCGTGCATGGGGGAGAGTTGCCCTTACGTGAAAGTTCCCGTATATTATTGTGATAATTGTAAAGAGGAAAGCGCACACGCATACGAGATTGACGGAGAACATTATTGTGAGGAATGTGCCGGAAAATATATGAGAGATGTATTTCTCGATTTAAGCACGGCAGAGCAGGCAGAAATATTAAATATAGAAAGGTTGGATAGTTAAATGAGCGGAAGATGTATTATATGCGGCAGAGAACTCGGGTATGACGGAATGTGTTGCGACCGTTGTATGGAAGACGAGCCGAGTCTTGAAACAACTAAAGGTAAGGTAACACTAAATACACCAAAGGATATTTCATCGTTTGCAAAATTGGCGGGGCGGTGTTGCGGGGATGTTGTTTTAAGATCGGGGCATTATGCCGTAGACGCCAAGTCTTTAATGGGTATATACAGCTTGGATTTAAGCAAACCTGTTACGGTTGAATTTTACGGAGGTATACCGAAAGAGGTAAAAGACGGCTTGAAAAAGTTTATTTTGAAGGAGGGGGTATAAGTATGGATAAGCAAAAGTATGTAAAAGTTCCACTTGATGTACTGGCAGAGTTGATAGAAGCAAAAGAGGAATTGTCTGCTCTTGAAAATGGGGGCGTGGACAATTGGGAGTGGTACGGCGAGTGTTTTGACACTCATATTGAGGACACTCCGTTTGATGATTGGTACGACTATATTAGCAATGCAACATCAGAAGATGAGATAACAAAAGAGTATGAGTTGCTTAACTAAGCAATAGTGAATCAATAACAGGAGAATCGGAGGAGGAATTGAATTGAAGAAAATATTTATCACAAATGGTTCAGGGGCTACGGGGAAAGATAGCTTTGTAACGGCGGTAGGGAAGTACGTTTCCGTCTATAAATATTCGGCAATAGATTTGGTGAAAGATATGCTCGAAATCGCAGGCATATCAAGAACTCATAAAACCGAAGAAATCCGTCTGTTGATGAGTAATATGAAGGATATGCTTACAGAGTATGGCGATATCCCGTTTAAGGATGTGTCGGCGGCTGTTACGGATTTTAAAAATGGGTCGGCAGATGCGGATGTTATGTTTATAGACATAAGAGAACCCGATGAAATTGCCCGTGCTGTCAAAGAATTTGGAGCAAAAACAATACTCTTGAGGAATCCAAACGCAAATAAGATAGACAGTAATCACGCCGACCGTGATGTAGAAAACTATGAGTATGACTACATAATTGAAAACAACGGAACGCTGGAGCAGTTAGAGAAAATGGCAAAACTTTTTGCACAGAGGATAATAATTGATGGCATCTATCCGTATTCGGGAATTAAACCTTACACATTTGTGTGCAGTGATTGTTAAAAGATAGAGAATATTTAAACAGACGGTTGCAAACGTCTAAATTTGAAAGGAGAATGGTTGAGTCTCGTAAAATGCGCATTCCCCTTATAAGAACATGAATAATAATATAAAATGTAAGTTTTATCACGATAATTTTCAAAACTACAAAAGATACAATATAAAAAAGCACAATTAGTCATAGCTGATATTCCCTATAACATTGGAGATAATGCCTATGGTTCTAACCCTCAATGGTATCAGGGAGGGGAAATAAAAACGGCGAAAGCAGCCTTGCAAAGTCAAACTTTTTTAATGGTGATGGGCAATTCAATATTGCCGAATACTTTCATTTTTGCAACAAACTATTAATCAAAGAGCCGAAAGAAAAAGGGAAGGCACCAGCTATGATAGTGTTTTGTGCTTTTGAACAAATACAAACGGTTGTTGAATACGGCAAAAAACACGGATTTAAACACAACTATCCGTTGATTTTCTGCAAGAATTATTCAGCGCAGGCACTAAAAGCAAATATGAAAATAGTCGGGGCGACCGAATATGCCGTTGTTTTGTACAGAGACAAACTCCCTAAATTTAATAATGGCAGACAGATTGATCCCGAAACAGGGAGCCGATAAGAGGTACGGGCAAAATGATTTTTAACTGGTTTGAATGGCGACGCGACAACTCAAGAGAGTATCCTAAGATCCATCCAACGCAAAAACCCGTGGGAGTGTTAAAACAACTGATAGAAATATTTACGGACGAAGGAGATGTTGTCATAGACCCGTGCGCCGGCTCAGGAGCAACACTACAGGCTGCATATGAACTAAACAGAAATTCATACGGTTTTGAGATAAGTACAAAGTTTTATACGGAGGCAAAAAAAGAAAATGCCGTGTTTGATTAACGCAACACAAAAGAGGTGAGTTGATGAACAATACATATAACATATATCTGTCAGGCGGGATGCAAAAATTCGGCAAGGCAGATTTCGATAAGAGTAACGCGTGGCGAAAATATTGTAAGCAGGCGTTGGAGTGTTGTGAGAGCGAGTACAGGGTAAGAGTTTGCAACCCAAACGATTACTTTAATTTTTATGATGAGCCGCAACATAAATCAGAACGCGAAGTTATGAATCTTGATTTATATAAGCTAAAACATTCGGACTTGGTTATTATAAATTTTAATGATGTGTACTCCTTGGGGAGTATGGCTGAGATTGCAATAGCTTTCGACAGAGGTATCCCTATTATAGGGTTCAACGAAGATGAAAAATCGCTGCATCCCAAGGTGTTGCACCCGTGGCAAAAGTGTATGTGTGAAAGAATTTTTACTGACATACACGAAATGCTTGATTATATTGAAGATATTTATTTAAGATAGGAGAGGTTAAATGTTTAACAAAAGAAAAATTAGAATTGTAGGAATTATAATCGGAATATTAGCAATCGTTTGTTGCTCCGCTTGTAGGGCGTATGCTGAGTCAGTTGAGGAGTTAAAACAACGGATTGCGAAAAATGAAACTCAAATGTTACAGCTTGAAGATATGAAAAGTCAATTGCATTCTTTGGCTGAATTATTAAGAGCAAACGACTACATAAATAACGAACTGGACACACAACTGAGCCTTAAATGGCATGAGTGCAATGATTATCAGTTGAAAAAGTCAAATGAAAATGACGAAATAGAACAAAAAATCAAAGAGATTGAAAACCAACCAAAGAAAAAATATGTCGGCAATTTTAAAATCACTCACTACTGCCCCTGTTATACTTGTAACGGCAGTTGGGGAAGCAAGACGGCATTGGGAACAACTATGACACCGAACAGAACGATTGCGGTAGACCCGAGAGTCATTCCCCTGGGGAGCAAAGTCGAGATAAACGGAAAGACGTACATAGCGGAAGATACAGGCGGTGCAATCAAAGGCAACAGAATAGATATGTGTGTGTCATCGCATTCCGAGGCATATGCCAGAGGTGTTTTAAACAGCGTTCCCGTGTACATAGTTGTTGACTAAAAATAATAGATAGGAGAGATGTATTAATGAACAACCATAGCATAGAATGCATAGATTGTAGCCATTATGCAGTATGCAGATTTAAAGATAATATGAGCGAGGTTAGGGAAAATATCAATAAGATGAAACACAGTGACAAAAATAAAAACCTTGATATTACGGTTGATTGTGTTTATTATATCAGCAACGGAACGGTTTTAAAGGCTAAAGCAGACGATGCCGTGAGTAGACTTAATATAACCATTCCGGATCAAGGTTTTCACCCTTACACTAAAGTCAGCAACGGAGAGCCGGGAGTATAAAAATGGAAGACGTTAAGAAATACATAGACGTTAATGAATTATTAACTAAGCTTAATGGTGTATTTTCAGTCAGACAGATAGACTTGATAAAGGCAATTATATATTCATGTAATTTAAAGGAGATAGAAAATGACAAATGACCCAAAAGAACAAACAATTGACTGGGCTAAACTTTTTGCGCAAAACGATAACGGGTATGCTATTCTTCCGGACACCAAGACAACCAAGATAAATGATGAGAAACACCATCACATAAGTATAGGATTTTCGTTTACGGATGCCTACGGCAACGATTATTCGGCAAATACAAAGGTCGAAGTTTTAACAGCTATCGAATCGGAGATAGACGTTATCGGGCAGAAGTTTAACGCATTCTTAGCGCAGTGCGGATATGCAAGAAATAATCAATTTATGTTAATGAAAGATTTGACAGAGGAAGAAGTGGAACTTTTAACCGTCTATTTGGACGAAATAAGAAATAAACGAAAGGTTGCTGATAAATAATGAAACAACGAATAGCGAAATTTTCAAAGGTTGAATTTAACGATTTTCTTGAAGCATATGCCAAATACAACTCCGGAGAGGTTGACAAAGATTATGTGAGAGAAATATATGATGATATAAGGTTGCCGCAAAGAGCAACGGCGGGTTCTGCCGGGTATGATTTTTACGCTCCGTATGACTTGCATTTTAACAACAATTATTCAGTCCTTGTCCCGACAGGAATCAGGGTTGAAATAGATGAAGGGTGGGTGTTGAATTGTTATCCGCGCAGCGGACTCGGCTTTAAGTATAAGCTTCGTCTTAATAATACTGTCGGCATAATAGACAGCGATTACTATTACAGTGACAACGGCGGTCATATATTTGCGAAAATGGAGATGACGGTGCCGACTAATTACGCGTTCCTAACCATAGTAAAGGGTAAGGCTTTTATGCAAGGCGTGTTCACCCCATACGGTATCACATATGACGACAACGTAACAACATCACGTAATGGCGGGTTTGGTTCGACAGATAAGGCATAAAAGCTTCAGTAACTGAATATTTTTTATTAAAGAGAGAGGTGGTTTTTATAGAAAATGATAATATTTTAGGGTATCAAATAATACGTACATACGGCGATGAAAATATTATGAATAATATAGAAAGAATGATTGACGAACTATTAATGTTAAGTGATAAGCTCAATGATTAAGGTTGGCGAGGGGGTTGACACAACCCCCTCGCAGTGTTATAATATTAGCGAAAGGAGGATGCAAGATGTTTTATGCAGGTGTCTACGCGAGAGCATCTCGTGAGGACGGAGACAGAACAGAAAGTGAAACACTTGCAAACCAGAGAGAATTAATTCTCAATTTCTTAGAAAAAACAGACGATATAGAGGTTTTTGATTTTTACAACGATGACAATTATACGGGTACGAATTTTAATCGTCCCGCATTCCAACGTATGATGGCTGATGCGTATGAGGGTAAAATAAATTGTATAATCGTTAAAGACTTATCAAGATTCGGAAGAGATTATATCGATGTGGGGAACTACATACAGAGAGTATTCCCAAAAATGAAAATCCGATTTATAGCGGTGAACGATAACGTAGACAGCTTTAAAAGACCGGAATATGACATATTAATGCCTGTTAAAAATATTTTCAATGAGCAATACGCAAGAGATATTTCAAATAAAATTATCTCTACCGTGCGCAGCAAACAACATAGCGGTAAATTTATTGGCGCATTCGCATCTTACGGGTATGCAAAAGACCCGAACGATAAATACAAGCTGGTAATAGACCCATATGCCGCAGAGGTTGTGAGAAAAATATATGCGTTATTTAACAATGGTATGGGTAAAATATCAATAGCAAAAAAGTTGAATGACGAAGGCGTTTTGTGCCCGTCCGAGTATAAAAAGGTGTCGGGGCAAAAATACCGAAACAGCAAAAAACTTGATAGAACAAGTTATTGGACATACAGTACGATAAATCATGTCTTAAGAAATCGTATATACGTAGGAGATATGGTTCAGCACAGGGCGAACCACAGCAAGTTTGACTATAGCGGAAGAGAAGTTGACAAGAATGATTGGATAATAGTGGAGCATACGCATGAGCCAATTATTCAGCGCGATATATGGGAGAGAACTCAGGATTTGCTGAAGAGGAGAGGCCGCACATTACGGCTGAAAGATAGAGTGTCTCTGTTCGCGGGATACTTGGTCTGCGGCGACTGTGGAAGAGCAATGGCAAAGGTTGAGTATAAAGGTCAGCTCCAGTATATCTGCGGAACATATAAAAATTGTTCGTCGAAATTATGTACAAGACATCGCATAAACCATGATACTCTGAAAAACATTATTATCGCAGATATTAACTTGATTTTGTCTAAAGTCGAGTCATTAAATGAAATGATTGAAGACAGAGAACAAAAAAATCAAGGGATTTCAACATCCGATAAAAAAACTCAGTTGAACGGATTGCAAATACAACTTGATAAATTAAAAGAACGAAAAAAATCTCTGTATGATGATTATAAAGAAGGACTTATTGATAAAGAAGAGTATATTGGGTATAGAAACGAGTATGACGGACGTATATCCGATACCAATACGCTTATATCAAAGCTTGGGGAAGAACCGAACGAAGAAACGAGCCCTTCAGAAAACTCTTTTATCAGCCAACTTAAAAATACATCTAAAGTCAACGATATTAATCGAATAATACTATCGACTTTTTATGACAAGATTGTTATTTATGAGGATAAAAAAATTGAATTAAGATACAAACATTCTCAGATAATCGAACACCTTAAATCACTTTAATCCTTTATCTACCATTGCCCCACGCCGCGTCGAAACTAATCGATGCCACTTTTTCATCGCCCTTGTCAACGCAATAAATCGGCAGGTCTTTTTTATTGCCCGACACCGATGAAATAGCGGCATTTTTTATTACAAACACGCTTAATATCACAATAAGCAGCAACAGCAGGGCTGTGATACAGCTTTTTCGTGTGATAACCCAAAGTTTCATTTAAATTCACTCCCTTTTGACTTTTGATAAAGTATATGCGTGAATTTTGAAAGTTAAAACAGTTTAATGCACATTAAATTTATAAAAAGGCGCGACTTTGAACAAATGTACGAGACCCGTCTGATAAATATAGTCAAAACCTCAAAAAAATAAAGTTTATTTTAGTTATTACGCCACTATATTTTAAAAATGAAATATAGTATAATAATATATTATGGATATTTGTTTGCATATTTAATAAATATTGAGGAAAAACTTTTTTCGGACAGGAGGTGCGGCATATGAACGAGGACGGCAAAAACGGTTTAAATACAGAAAATCAAGACGATAAAACTGTGAATGCGAACGAGAATAAGCCGAAACGTTTTAGAGATAAAGCGTTGTCGGTTATCCAAAAAATTATTCTTGTGTTTTTGGCGTGCCTTATGCTGATTACCGTCCTTCCCGTCGGAATGTTTAAAAGGGTCAATCCCGTTGAAAAAAGAGGGTCTTTGATTCGTCTTTATCCGTCCGAAATGAAGGCGAGCGATTACGCCGATGCGGATGCAACCGCGGGACTTGACAAAAACAGCGGTGCAATTTTAGAGTTTGACCTCGAAAATCTCAACAGCGTGGATATAAAAGATGTGCGCCAAATAAAGCTCAGGCTCGGTTTTGTCTGCGGGTCGGGAGAGGTGTCAAACAGAGCTTCGGTTACTTTGCCGCTTGAAGGCGGCAGTTTTTCGGATTCTCAAAAAGTGTTAAGCTTATATAGAAACGAGATATTTAACGATTATATATATAATTTTAAACAGTGCGCCGAGATTTCGCCGATTACCGAACAGGGTGATAACACGATAAGCGAAATAGATGTAACCGATTATACACGAACGAAATTAAAGTCTCGGAATAAAAAGATTTCCTTCGGAATATGGGGGAAAAATCATATACCGATTCAGATGACAGGCGTGAACTATTCCGATCCGTATTTCAGGCCGTATCTCGAGATAATAACCGGAGCGGCAACAGCCGATAACGCCGTAATCTCGGAAAAAGCAAATCTGACCGATGCAGTGTATGTTTCGGCATCAAAGGCAGATGCAAACGCGGCGGAATTGTCAGGCGAGAGCGGCGGTATGCTGTGCGAGGACGGTACGGAGATGTATCTCAAATATGTCATAAACCGTGCGGCAATCGAGGGAAGTCTGTATAATGCAAGGCTTTTATTGAAAACGGATTATCGAAAGGAAGTCGGTGCGCCGACCGAGCCTTTTGGTCAGGTCAGTATCAGTTGTATAAACAACAATGAATGGAACAGCAGTGATATAACGTATAATACACGGCCGAGAGGTGAAGAAATTTCGCTCCCGATAAAAGCGACGGTTATAAACGGCGAAATTTCGGCGGATGTAACACAGGCGATTTGCGAAGCGTATGATATGGGTGCGACGGGTGTGACATTTAAAATTACGCTTGATAAAAAGAGAGAGCATCCTGATGAAAGCCAAAGATTCAAAGTGTTTGGAATGGGGAATGCGATTGACCAACCGCGGCTTTTTATAAGCGTGAGCGATGACGCGGATATTGTGTGTGCAACCGAGGCGGCACTTAATGCCGTCGGAGGAAACAGCCGAGAATATGTGACGGGAAATCTCGAAGGAACGTATTTGGCAAGCAACGGTTCGTATGCAAAACTGAGCTGGCAGGAATTCAACAGCGACCCGATTCGCCGCGGCGGGTACCTTTCATCGAACGGGGTGGTTATGCGTCCCAAGTGGTTTGAGGGCAATGCAGAGGTTGTTGCTCTTGCAAGAATAACGGCGGGCAGATATTCAACAATAAGAAGGTACCGTTTGACGATTCAGGCGGAGACTAAACCCGATTATTCAAAATATTCATTCGGGAATTATATTGACATAGGTAACAGCCGCAGCGAAAACGCACAAAAATTTAACAGTGTGAATTTCAGCGAACCGCATCGAAAGAGCATAGGCGGACGCATGGATACTTGTCGGGTTTTGAGCGACCGAGCGTGTATGCTTTTGAACTTTTCGTGCGCTGCGGACGGGGTTAATTATCTTACGCTTAAACTTGCGGCAAAGAAAGAAAAGGACATTTCGCTGTACGTTTCTCCATACGGATATTCGGGTGATGCGTTGAAACTTTCCGTACCCGAAATAAAAGAAGATGATTTGGGTTTTGTGTATTTGACGTATGGCCTACCGCAGGAGTTCACACAAAACAAAAAGACGGTAAATCTTTGTGTTTGGTCGCGAATCGAGAATGATGACACGGCGGAGGATTGCGGCATTTATGCTGCGTACCTGACCCAAAATCCGTTCTTTGACCCGAAACAGTTTTCAAAGCAAGGCGAGATTGCACTCGGTGAAATATATTCGGGTTCAAATCTTGTAAGCGGTTTTGAAAACAATGCAAAAATCCTGCTTAAAAACACCGATATTGGAGATAAAGCCCAAAATCTGAAAGCGGAGGAGGAAAATTCGGCAAATGTCGGCGGCGAGAGCGGTAATGCCGAAAAGCTTGCGCGGCTTACGCGGATTGTGAATGAACTTGCATCAAAAACAGGCGAAACAGCGGTTGTCAGCGCGGACAAAAAGGCAATTGTGTTTGAGGGGGCTGCGGCGAATATCGCTGTTCTGATAAATAACGAAGAAACGGCGAGCATATATGAGCGGTACGGATATTATGACCGTTACAGCTTTGACGTTCCGATAAGCGGATGCGAAAATAATATAAATGCGATTGATTTCGGCGAATATCTGATGCTTTTCAATTACGGCGACGGCTCGGTGAGTGCAACTATTCCCGACGGCTATGAAAAAAAGGGTATATACCGAGATGTTGTCGGCGGCGGGTATTATCGGATAGGTGCTGTCGAGAAAGCTGATATGGCGGATTTGCCGTCAGATACCGATGCGTATGAAATTCAAGAACTTTCCGTTGAGAGCGGCGGCGCGGTTCTGTTAAAAAGGCTTGAAAACAGCCTGATGTCACAAGAGTGGCGAGTTGCGAAAATCAACGGCAAAAGTCCGTCGGAACTTATGTTCGGCGAAGATGAAATTATCAACGAAATAACGGTAAGAACCGTTGACGGTGTATGGAACAATGTTACGGATTTGAGCGTTATATGCGCGGTTTATAATAAGGGAAAACTTGTCTCGATGAACAGGAAAAGTATTTCGGTTACACCGAGTATAGGTATATATTCGGTCGATATGTCGGAATATAATATGAAAATGACGGTCGGCAGCGAGCTTAGAGTATTCATAGCCGACAACACGGATAATATGAATAAAATTCAGCCAAAGCTCGATTATCCGTAAATTAAAGGTTGATGAGAAATGAAAAAATATACTTATATTACATTGAGAGAACGCCCTGAGCTGAAAGATGCCGCGGCGGAATGGTTTCATTGCAAATGGAGTATTCCCGCAAAAGCGTATCTTGATTGTATAGATGAGTATCTCAATCAAAAAACGGAATACGGTTGGTATCTTTGTCTTGACGGAGATAAAATTGTCGGAGGTTTGGGAGTCATTGAAAATGATTTTCATAATCGAAAAGAGCTTAAGCCGAACATTTGTGCGGTCTATACCGAACAGGAACATCGGGGCAAGGGTATTGCCGGGAACTTACTGAATATGGCGGTTGAGGATATGCGCGCAAAAGGTATCTCGCCCGTGTATTTGATTACCGACCACACAAGTTTTTACGAGCGATACGGTTGGGAGTTCCTGTGTATGATGCAAGGTGACGGCGAATCGAATATGACAAGAATGTATATCCACCGTTAAGATAGGTATTAAAAAACAAATCCCCCTGTGCGGCGTGCCGCACAGGGGGATTTTTATGTGTTCGAATTACGGAGTCGATTTTATAATTATAGTTCTTTACAGTTTTCATAAAATGCCTCAACAGTGTTCAGTATGGCTGTTACGGCACGGTCAGACAGGGTATTTGTGCGTATGGTAATGCAATCGTCAAGTCCCAGCAAATAGTCGGTTGTAACATGAAAAAGATTTGATAATTCAACGAGCCAAGAGGTTGAGGGCGCGGATATTCCCATTTCCCACGCGTTTACACTTGCTCGCGTTATAGAAAGTTTCTTTGCCAAATCCGATTGAGTATAGCCAAGCCTGTCACGTAAATCTTTTAACCTTTCGGGAAAAGTGTGCATAGTTTTTTTCATAATCAGTCACCTCATATATTATATTATCTTATCATTTATGATAAATCATTATCATAAATGATAATTTTAATTGACAAAGTAAAATGTATGTGATATAATGTAGAAAACAATCGAGAAATAAATTTAAATATATTGGAGGATTGTATAATGTCAGTTTTTGCAACGGTAATCAAATACGAGGGTGATAATTCCACGTTTATATGGAAGCATCCGTGTGAGGATTTTAACACCCAAACACAGCTTATCGTTCACGAATCACAGCAAGCCGTTTTTTATATGAACGGACAGATTTTAGATACGTTTGAGGCGGGAAGGCACACGCTCGAAACACAAAACATTCCGCTTATCGGAAAGTTTTTTAACAAAGTTTTTGACAATCAAACGCCGTTTCATTGCGAAGTTTATTTCATAAACAAAACGGAGCAAATGGCCGTCAAATGGGGAACGGACAGTAAAATCGAATATGTCGAGCCGACCTATAACTTTCCCATTCAAATAGGCGCGAGCGGCGAAATGACCCTGCGAGTAAAGGACGGAAAGAAGTTGCTTGTTAAGGTTGTGGGAACGGAAAACGGTTTGACACAGGCGGGGTTGGTGCAAAAATTCAGAGCCTTTTTGATGACAAGGTTTAAGACATATCTTTCGACTTACATCAGAGAAAACAAAATTAATATTTTTCAAATTGACGAAAAGCTTACCGAAATATCGGCGGATATGCAAAATCTGCTTGTTCCCGATTTTGACGAGTACGGAGTATCACTTATACATTTTTTTGTCACAACGGTGGTAAAGCCCGAGGATGACAAGACCTACAGACGTTTTAAGGACTTACATTTCAGACAGTACGCCGATATAGCCGAGGCGAGATTACAGCAAAACATTGATATAATCGGACAGGAAACCGAAAAGCAAAAGATGATATTAGAGGCAGAGGGAAAGGCGGCAAAGCGCCAAATTGAGGGATATACATATCAGCAGGAGCGTAGCTTTGATGTTGCGGAGGGCGCAGCTAAAAATGAGGGCGGCAATATGACAAATTTGGGAGTCGGACTCGGAGTTATGGCAGGCGTGAGCGGCACGGTCGGCGGACTTGTCAATGAGAGTATATCCGCCGCGGTAAAACCAAAGAGCGACAGAGTGTGTTCCAAATGCGGAAATTCCCTGCCGCCGAACGCAAAATTTTGTTTGGAGTGCGGAGCAAAAGTTGAGAATTTATCCGAAAATGAAATGATATGCCCCAAATGCGGAAACAAAACTCCGAAAGGCAAGTTTTGCACAGAGTGTGGTGCTAAACTTCAGAATATATGCCCGAATTGCGGAAAAGAAGTGCCGCAAGGCGCAAAATTCTGTCTTGAATGCGGACAAAGAATAGGCGGTGAAACAAATGAGTAAGAATTTTAAAATAATACTTATCGGATTGATAGCGATAGGTGCAATATCAACATTGTTTGCGGTTGTGAACGTTGATGAAACGTTTGTCATATCATATGTTTTTGCGGATATAGCGATATGCGGCATTGTCGGAACGCTGTGCGCCTATGGCAAGGGAAGTTCAAAGGCGGTTGCCGGACTATCCTATATTTACACAAGCGTTGTATATGCGGTGTTGAATGTGATTTTTTCGGTCATTGCCTGTGTGATAACGCTTGCGCCGTTTTGGACATTGGTTGTGCATATAATCCTTCTTGCGATATTCGCTATACGGATAATCGGGTCGAATACGGCAAGCGATTATGTGAATGTGGTCGATGAAAAAGCGGAAGACAAACATAACGAATTTTTAAAAGAAAAAGAAAATTATTGGAAGTAACAACCCCTCGCCGATTGTTGGCGGTGATGAACAGGGAAATTTATATGTGTTATACGGAGGAAAAAACAAATGTCAGTATTAAAGTGTAAGATGTGCGGCGGTAATATTGAGATTACCGAGAATCAAAATATAGGCGTGTGCGACAGCTGCGGCAGCACAATGACGATTCCGAATGTAAATGATGAACGGATAATGAATCTGTTCGACAGAGCAAACCATTTCAGATTACAAAACGAATTTGACAAGGCTCTTGCCGCATATGAGAGCATTTTGTCAGAGGATAACAAAAACGCAGAGGCACACTGGGGCTGTGTTCTTTCGAGATACGGAATCGAGTATGTCAAAGACCCGAGTACGCACAAGCGCGTTCCGACCTGTCACAGGGTGCAAAACGAGTCGGTTTTATCGGACTTTGATTATAAACAGGCGGTCGAGTATGCCGAGGATAATTCGGTGAAAGCCATTTATGAAAAAGAGGCAGAGGCAATCGCCGAGATACAAAAGAATATTCTTTCGATAGCGAATAACGAATCGCCGTATGATATTTTTATCTGTTATAAAGAAACGGACAACAGCGGCAGGCGTACAATCGATTCAACACTTGCACAGGACATATATTATCAGCTGACGAATGACGGATATAAGGTGTTTTTCAGTCGTATAACTTTAGAGGACAAACTCGGAACAGAATACGAACCGTACATATTTTCGGCGTTAAATTCGGCAAAGGTAATGCTTGTTATCGGAACGGATAAAGATTATTTTAATGCGGTATGGGTCAAAAACGAATGGGCAAGATTTTTGGACTTGATGAAAAAAGACAAGTCAAAAATGATTATTCCGTGCTATCGCGATATGGACGCATATGACCTGCCCGATGAGTTATCTATGTTCCAAAGCCAGGATATGGGCAAAATCGGCTTTGTTCAAGACTTAATAAGAGGAATAGAAAAGGTAATAAGGCAAAAAGAGGACAGAGAACAAACAACCGTAGAGGTATCTAACAACGCGCCATATGCTTCATTGCTGAAAAGAGCGTATATAATGATTGAGGATTCCGAGTGGCAAAAAGCGGATGAGTTATTGGAAAGAGTTTTAGACCAAAATCCGGAATGTGCAGAGGCGTATCTCGGGAAGCTGATGATAGACTTAAAGGTAAACAAGCGTGAGAATTTGGCAACGGTGAATGAGCCATTTATTAAATATAATAATAATTATCAAAAAATAATGAGATATTGTGATGATGCTTTGCGTGACGAAATGATGAAAGCATACACAAATTCGGTTACAATGAAAAAACAAATAGTTAGAGAGGAAAAGGTTGCCATAGCATGGGGAATATTTTTCTTAATTATATTTTTTCTATTTGTTTTTATTGCTGCAAAATAAAATGTTGATGAAATATGAAGCTAAATGACATATTCCCCCTGTGCGGCGTGCCGCACAGGGGAATGTTTATGTGTTCGAATTACAGAGTTGTTTTACAGCCGAATAGAATTCGGGTGAGCCGACCGTTGTGTCGGGGTTTGACACAATAAAGCTTTTGAGCATAACGATTGCCGTTCCGCTGTTTGGGGTGAATCCGAGACCGCGGATTTTTGCGCCCCCGATATATGTTTTTGCGGCGCGGACAAATTCGCCGTTTGGGTCAATCATATCTGCGGCAATCAGCGCCAAAACGGCAAGCAGAGTTTGCAGCTTTCGCTCATCCGCGTTATACTCATCGCTCAGGCATATTGCGCCGTCACCGTGCATAAGCGTAATAAGGCTGTGCGCGTACATATTGAGCAAGCCGCGGTCTGTAATAACGGCGAGCGCATCCGAACGGCTGTCGCGAAAGCGTGAGATGTTCTCGGGTTTCGCCGAATCCGTGCGCACCAGACCGTATTTGCTGTTGCCGAGGTCGGCAATAAATGCCGTTTCGGTATTCAGCACGGAGTATTTTATGCCGATTTTCTCTATTTTGCGTTTTATTGTACGAACCTCATCGGGTTGACAGCTGTCAAGCGTTTGAGCCAGCTCGGCGCAAAGTTTTTCGGCGTACAAAAGCCTAATGGGCGCAAAGCGGTTATAGATTTGAAATTTTTCTATTCTGACGGTTTCACAAGTGTTGCCGCAGCGGATTTGAAATTCCGTTTGAGGGCGTGGACCGCGAAGTTCAAAGATAACATCAAACGAATCATTGATATGCTCGGGATATTTTATTATCATACCCTTTCCGAATGCCGAAAGGACTTCCGTATGTTTTATTTTATCCGCATCTGTTTCGGCTAAGAATTTGTCTGAGGGAAAGATATGACACAGTATTTCGCCGCGCAATCCGTCGGTTGCCGCAATGGCTGAATTGATGCGCTGACGGGCGTTTATTTCTATTTCTAAATCGTCACTTGAAGATATGTTATTCAATTCGATTAAAGTTCCACGTTCGGTTTCACGGCACAAAATGTTATGCGATGGCGAAAAGACCTCGGTTATTGCCGCACCGTGAACGGTTATATTAAGATTGGTTTTAATCGGCACGGATGATTCGGATATGGTCAAAGGAATATCAAGACCTTGCTTTTTACTGAAAAGTCCGAGCGGAGTATATACGTTTAAAACAAGTCGGCATTCCTTGACGGGACTTGCGATTTTTATAGAATAAGTATCATCCGACAAGCGCGTCAGGCACGCAAGGTCGGTCAGGTTTTTAAGTCCGCAAAGATGTGTTGCGGCAACAATTTTCGGCTGTATTATTTCGGTTTGAGAATCGTTATCGCGATTTATGCCAATCATTATATTTGAAATACACGAGTCGGGCGGCAAACGGAAAGTATATTGACTTTCCATACTGATATTTCGGTTCTCAAAATAAAATTCAAACGAGAGATATGCGTATTCATAAAATATATCTCCGCTGACGGTAATTTTCTTTAATAAGTTCATTGTTGTCAAATCCTTTAATAAAATGATTTATCCTATATATACCTGTCCGAAATCGTGCATATTGCGAGCTGCTTTTTCGGCGGTTGTCATATCCGAAAAAGCGCCGAAAACCGCTGTGCCGCTGCCGCTCATAAGGGAAAAATCGGCACCGTTTTTGATAAGCGCACGTTTTATATCATTGATGACAGGGACTTCTGCTGCGGTGACGGATTCCATTATGTTTCCCGATGCGGATATAATCATATTTTTGTCGCCGCGGCGTATGCCCTCGGCAACAGTGCGGACAGAAAGATTTTCGGGGCGGTTGTGCAAATCAAGATTTTGATACACATATGCGGTCGAAATCGATTGTTCGGGCTTGACGATGACATACGAAAAATCGGGCGTCGGAAGCGGAGTCAGTATTTCACCTATTCCCTCGGCGAAAGCGCATCCGCCGATGAGACAAAACGGTACGTCTGCGCCGAGCGCCATGCCTATTTCCAAAAGCCGCCTACGGTCAACGGGATTTTTAAGTATAGAGTTTATTCCGTTTAAGACCCCTGCCGCATCGGCGCTGCCGCCGCCGAGTCCTGCGCCGTGAGGAATTTGTTTCTTCAGCGTTATTTCGGCGCAATAATCCGTATTCGTTTCGTTCAAAATTGCACGGGCGGCGCGATATGCGATGTTACCGCTGTCGGTCGGCAGAGTCGGGTCATCGCAAAACAGAGTGACGGCGGCGCGCTCGGAGCTGCTTTTATAAAGCGTTACGGTGAGCGTGTCCGACAGGGCGGTTTCGGCAAAAATCAGTTCAACATCGTGATAGCCGTCACTGCGGCGGCGAATAACGTCAAGCGAAAGATTGATTTTTGCCCGACAGGGTATAGTAATTGTTTTTTCGTTCATATTATTTCCCTCATATTCTCTTCATAGCCGAAAGAGAGTAACCCGAACCCGCCTGAAAAGGCATAATTTCGGCATCTTT
>OIYO01000386.1_pt1 | contig 38414 bp, 37 predicted proteins | sample 1588191 | NCBI WGS metagenome assembly OIYO01 (sample SAMN03283275) | human gut metagenome | biome: human-associated habitat; material: feces | host: Homo sapiens | place: Peru | collected 2012 | reverse complement strand
TTCCCAACAAGTATTTTGCAACGCAAAATAAGCAGATGTATATACGTCTGCATTGCTTGCTACAAGGAAATGGAGCTGCCTATTGAATAATTGCCACCGTACAGAAACCCGCCCTGCCCCTTCGCAATGCTCTACGCCCACACTCGATGAATGGAGCGCATTCGCAACCTTTCTAGCCGATGTGATTGAGAAGTACGCATCGGTCTTGGAAATAGACAACGCAGTATCCTCAACAACCAACGAAAATCAACAAGATGCTGTTGATACCGCTCTTGCAGCATGATATAATATTCTTGTAATATCTGTCCCAACGCAGTGATGGACTTTCCACCATTGCGTTACATACACTGAACGAGGTGCTTAAAATGAATCGTCCAGATGACTCTCACAATAATTCTATCATCATCTACACCACAGAAGATGGCCTGACCAAAATCGATACTACCTTTGATGGGGATACCGTTTGGCTTTCTATTGACCAGATGGCCGATTTGTTCCAACGCGATAAATCCACGATCTCTCGCCATATCAAAAACATCTTTGCAGAGGGTGAGCTTGAACGAGATGCAGTTGTTGCAAAATTTGCAACAACTGCCGCAGACGGAAAGACCTATCAGGTCGAGTTCTACAATCTTGATGTCATCATTTCCGTCGGTTATCGCGTCAAATCCAAACGCGGCACACAGTTCCGTATCTGGGCAACTGGCATTTTGAAAGAATATATGCGCAAGGGATTTGCACTGGATGACGAACGCCTGAAAAATTTGGGCGGCGGTGGATATTTCAAAGAACTGCTGGAGCGCATTCGCGACATCCGTGCTTCTGAAAAGGTGTTCTACCGTCAGGTTCTGGAAATCTATGCAACTAGCATTGACTACGACCCAAAAGCGGAAATCTCTGTCCAGTTCTTCAAAAAAGTTCAGAATAAAATTCACTATGCCATCCACGGTCAGACTGCCTCTGAGGTCATTTACAACCGTGCAGATGCCGAAAAGGAATTTATGGGTCTGACCACTTTTGCAGGAAATCAGCCCACCTTACGAGAAGCCACTATCGCCAAAAACTATCTGAACGAGAAAGAGCTTCGTGCTATGGGGCAGTTGGTTTCCGGTTATCTGGATTTCGCAGAACGTCAGGCAGAACGTGAACAGCCCATGACCATGCAGGATTGGGCAAACCACCTTGACCGTATTTTAACCATGAGCGGTGAGCAGCTTCTTGATGGCAATGGCAGTGTGACCCACAAGCAGGCAGTGGACAAGGCTACTACCGAATATCGGAAATACAAGACTAAAACGCTCAGCGATGTGGAACAGGATTATCTGGATTCTATTAAGTTTCTGGAGCAGAAAACAGACAAGAAATAACTGTTTTGTGAGGTTTTTATGTCACAGGAAAAGACAAAGGTTTACATTTACACCCGTGTTTCTACGGCTATGCAGATCGATGGCTACTCACCGGATGCACAAAAGGCTCGCATGAAAGCCTACGCTGACTTCAATGATTACCAGATTGTTGGTGAATATGAGGATGCTGGAAAATCCGGCAAATCCATCGAGGGTCGTGCTTCTTTCTGCCGGATGATGGAGGACATCAAATCTGGCAAGGATGGTGTTGCCTATGTGCTGGTGTTCAAGCTCTCCCGTTTTGGCCGCAATGCTGCCGATGTACTGTCTACCCTGCAGGTCATGCAGGATTTTGGTGTGAACCTGATTTGCGTGGAGGACGGCATTGATTCTTCTAAAGACGCTGGCAAACTGATGATTTCTGTCCTGTCTGCTGTTGCAGAGATCGAGCGTGAGAATATCCGTGTTCAAACCATGGAAGGCCGCATCCAGAAAGCACGGGAAGGCCGCTGGAATGGCGGTTTTGCGCCTTATGGCTATCGTTTGGTTGACGGTGTGCTGCAAATCAATGAGGATGAAGCCCCTGCCATTCGCACGATTTTTGAGCAATATGTAAACACCGACACAGGTGCAAATGGTCTTTCCAAATATCTGGAGACCCACGGCTTTCAGAAACTTGCCCGTCAAAATGGCACCTCTCCCCTTTTCAGCGCAACGTTGATTCGTGCCATCCTGAAGAACCCCGTCTACTGCGGAAAAATCGCCTTTGGTCGCCGCAAACTCGAAAAGATCCACGGCACCCGGAACGAATATCATCAGGTTCCACAGGAGAATTATTTGCTGGTGGACGGCCTGCACGAGGGCATCGTATCGGAAGAATTGTGGAACGCTGCACAGGTCAAGCTGTTGGCGCAATCCAAACGATATGAGCCAGTCAACCGCAGCAAGACGGAACAGGCGCACTTATTATCCGCCCTTGTCAAGTGTCCCGTTTGCGGTGCCGGAATGTATAGTAACAAATGCACTAAACGAAAGAAAGATGGCACACCCTATAAATCTTTCTCTTATTACAGTTGCAAGCACCGCAAGATGCAGCGTGGGCAGAAATGCGATTTCAACAAACAGATTCAAGAGGAAGTTCTGGACAATGCCGTGGTGGAGGTTATCATCAAACTGGTCAGCAATCCAAAGTTTGCCGCCATGATGCAGGAGAAGATCAACAGCAAAGTAGACACCACTGCCATTGAACAGGAAATTGCAGCCGCTGAAAAGCAGTTGCGGCAGTATTACTCCGTCAAGTCCAAAATCATGGAGGAGATCGACACACTTGACCCGGATGACCGCCACTACATCATCCGCAAATCCGACCTTGACGAGCGGCTCTACAGGATGTACGATAAAATCGAAGAAGCAGAAAACAACCTGATGGATGCCCGTGCAAAGAAGCAGGCTATCGAAGCGGATAAAGTCACGGGCGATAACATTTACAAGGTTCTCATCTGCTTTGAAAAGCTCTACAATGTGATGAACCCTCTTGAACGCAAGAAGCTGATGGAGCATCTGATCTCTGAAATCCAGATCTACCCGGAGCGTCAGCCCAACGGTCAGTGGCTCAAATCCATCAAATTCAGATTACCCATCGTTGAAAATGACATTGATCTGTGTTTGGACAATGGAAGTCATACCAAATGCATCACGGCATTTATCCGCATGAATCCTTGATTTTTGACTTTTTCAAGGTTTGAAAAACGTCAATTTTCCACCCATTTGCCACTGCTTTTTGAAAATTCACCCCTGAACAGCAGAAAAAGGGCTGAACCGATTGAACAATATCTTTCGGTTCAGCCCTTTTCGTTGTATTATGCCAATTCTACCAAGCTTTCAAATAGATTTACTGTGGTCTGCTTCATTTCATCCGTATTATGAACGTAGTTGAACTCAATCTTCAGATCGTGCCGGACTACGGGCAGCTGCAGCTGTCCGTCTTTTTTATTTTCCCCCTCTGTTAACTGCCGCTTTATCGTCGAAACCGCCCTGTTATGATACTCTATCCTCATAAATCACGGGAAATTTTGTCAAATTTCAAGAACTGCTTCATTCAATTTTATCCCATTCAAACCGCTCAAGGAGGAAGAAACATGAAATATAATGCTCAGCCCCGCATCAACCGCGTCGCGGCCCTTGCCAGCGTAGCGGTTGGCATCATCGCGTGTTTTGCCAGCCAGTACCTCTATACGGCCTATCGCGGCACGGTCCCCACTCCGGTCCTGATCGGGCTTCTGTGCTCGCTTTTATTTGTCCTGTTGTTTGTGGCCGTGTGGGTCAGTTCTGCTGTAACCGGTTCGTTTGACCAAAACAGCATTCTGTACCACGGTCGAAAACGAATGATCGGTTATTTTCTGTTGGGCACGCTGGCGGTTCTTTTCTTGTCAACGTCCTTGGAATTTCTCTATGAGCTGACGCCGAAGCGTCAGGAAATTGCGGCTACCAGTTACATTTTCATTCTCGACGAGTCCGGTTCCATGCGTTCGAATGACCCCTCTGGCCTTCGCTATCAGGCGATCCCGGAGATCATGAAAGCGGAAGAGCCTGACTTTCCCTACATGGTCTACACCTTTTCTGATACTGCGCGGATGGTCCGCGAGATGGGACCGTTTGATCCCAGTGATGATGCCATTTCTATCACCAGCGACGGCGGAACTGCGATCTTCGGAACGATCCTTCAAGTTCTGAACGACTACAAGAACGGCGTGTGGGACGGCGGCCCCCATCCCAAAGTCATCTTTCTAACCGACGGTTCCGCCACCGACCTGAGCCGCGGCTTCCTGTTTTTCAGGGGCAACATGCCGGAATTCAACGCGGCCTTGGAAGAGTACAGCCGTCTGGGCATCAACATCAGCACCGTCGGCCTCGGCTCGGCAGACCGTGCCATTATGACCCAAATGGCGGAGACCACCGGCGGCGTTTTCGTAAACATTCAGGACGCCGCAGACCTTGCTGCGGCCATGAAAGCCGCCGCCACTTCTTATTCTGACCGCGACCTGTTTTCCATCCGCTATATGAGTCATCTGAACGCCCTTTACGGCGTCCTTCGGGTGCTGTTTTTGACGATCATTGGTTCTGCCATCGGCAGTCTGCTTTTGTTTGCCTACATGGAGGATTCGAGCATTCCCCTTCTGGTCTCCAGCAGCATTTTGTCTGCTTTCGTGGGAAGCTTTCTGCTCGAGATCGGCTTGAAAGCGGGCATCCCGCAAAGCGCACTTTGGTTCCTTTTGTGGGCGCTGTTTTCCCTGACGCTTGGACTGATCTTCCCGGGCAGCGTGTTCCGTCTGCTCCCTGTTGAGATGAAAGACTGTGAGCTGGCCCCGGGTGTATACAAGTTTTAACAGCAAAACGCCATCCATGTTACTCTAGGTTTATAGTCGAAAAAACACCTTGTATGGTATAAATAGATCACAGCTTCTACAGCACGTCACACACAAACGAAAGGAGAAACTCCTATGAGCAAAACTGCAACTGTTCTTCCGATGAAAGGCCTTCACACTCCCCGTTTTCTGATCTGGTGCAAGGGATTTCTTCACGGCAAGATCCTTCACACCGGCGGTCTTGACCCTGAGACCAACACCCTATCTTCCGGCTACATCACCAGCCAGACCAAGCGCTTCCGTCACGCCTGTGTGCTTCGCCGCGAAGAGGCCGAAACCAAGCTCACCAAGGATTGGACGGAAGCCGACCAGCTTCTGATCGAGTACTCCACCCTTTCCGCCGCCCTTGCGGACTCCGGCGGACAGAACGCCCGCAGCGAAACGAGCGCACAGGCCCGTGCTCGCGAGAGAGCCGCCGGCAAGCGGGCTTCCCGCAAGGCCGACCGCCAGACCATCCTGAAGAACATGGCCGGTCTCGTCAACGTCATTCGCGGAGAATACGACACCGCCCACGACCAGATGGAGGCCACCGCCGAGTCTCTTTTGAGCGTCTACGCCACCTACGGCCACGGCCTTCTGATGAAGCCCATCTATCAAAACGTACTGCCTGACCTCGTTTACGAGGACTCCGTCCAGCAGATTTTAAGTGCTCATGCGAACACTTGGAACGCGCTCGTGACAATCGTTGAAGAAGCACAGAAGCAGGAGGGTTAAACTATGAACATTTTCAAGAAAAAGAAAGCTTCCGGCAACTATCAGGTCCTTCAGGACAACTACGCTCCGGCCAACCTGCCGACCGAAGGCATGGGCCTTGAAAACTACGTCACTTCGGGGTATCCGATGAACGACCCGGCGGTCATCGCGGGGTATTACGCGGATGCCGAGGCCCACCTCAAGGGCGTCCTCGAAACTTGCGACCACAACAATGCGGGCTCCGAGTGCGACCACTACGTTGACGCTCAGGTCGAGCACGCTTATGCGCTTCATGAAGCCGAAGTGGCCAACCATGAGAACCAGCTCACCCGCATTTTTTCCGCACGGGAAATGCGCAAGACTGCGCTTCAGCGGCGCATCGAACCGCTGGAGGAAAAAGCCGACACTCTGAAAGCTGCCATCGAGCCGCTGGAGGGTCTGGAACCGCAGTTCCCGATCCATATCGGCCGCAAAGTCCTATCGATCGGCGGTCCTGTCACCATCGCCGCAATGCTGGTGGATGCACTCGTCAACTACTCCTTCCTCTCCGGCATCCTGCTGACCAATGGTGCTCTGCTCATCATCACGGTTCTCTGCATGTCCGTCGCTTCGGACGGATGCATGTGGGGATTGGCTGAGATGCTCAACCGTAAGGACGAGAAATTCACCACCAAGCCCCTCTTCTGGACGATCTGCGGCTTCCTTGGCGGACTCTTCCTTCTGTCGGTCGTCGCTTCTGTCATGATCCGCTTTGGTTCCATGGATGTGACCTATGGCACGATCAACGCCGATGGCGAGTTTGTCGGCAAAGCGAGTTACTCTCTTGCGGAGTACGGCATCACCCTGATCTCGGCCTTCGTGACCACCGCAACGGGCGTGCTCTCCTTTGCATTTTCTCTCGACAAAAACGCCTTCAAAATCTCCATCCGCGACCGCAAGAAGGGCGAGTTGGCAGCCTGTGTTACTGAGCTGGCCCCTCTGGCAAACGAGCTGGCTCTGCTGGAAAACGCCCCGGACGTCCGTGAGTGGGACGACGAGAAGCGTACCGCTGCAGAACACCAGATTGAAGCCCTCCGCGTCGGCCTGAAGCTCCATTGCCGGAAGCTGCTCACCGAACAGGTGAACGATGCCGACTTTACCGAGGAGATGGCCGAGTCTGGCAAAGCTGTTTTGCCCAAAGAAGCTACCGAATCCGCTGACGACATCACCCCTGCCGCTGTCCATCTGGATAAAGTTTCCTGAGTTGAAAGGAGAATTGCTATGAATAAAACGATCGCTATGATTGCCCTCGTGTTCGCCCTGCTGATGAACCTCGCCGGCTGCTCCAAGGTCCAGTCCGAAGAGCCGGTCAATATGGCACTGGTCGCGGCCATCGCCGATGGTGAGACCGTCCTCAACGACAGCATCGAGGAGCTGTCCTCCCTGCCCAGCCGCCCGGGCAGCACCTACGCTTTCATTTCCGCCGAGGGCAGCACCGCCCTGATCGGCGAACCTTCCACGGTCAAGGACCTCAGTGACCGCGGCTATAACGCCACCATGATGGATCGTGTCCGTTCCAGCATTCAGGCTGACATTGCTTCCCGTCTGGACAACTACCACCCTGCTTCCGGCGAGATCGACCTTGCCGCGGCCACAGCTGCGGCGGTCCGCACCCTGAACGCCAACGCGGTCGAAGGCCGTCAGAACATCCTCGTCTACTACGCCAGCGGCCGGTCTACCACTGGGTTGATCAACATGATCCAGACCCCCGTCTATCAGCTGGATATCGAGGCTTCCGCTGCCACTGTGGCGGAGGAAATGCACCTCGATATGTCCTCGGTCGATGAAGTCATCTGGTACTCCTGCGGCGACCTCGGGGACGACCAGCCCGCCCTGAACGCGGAAGAAAAGGACAAGCTCAAGTCCTTCTACCGCCAGCTGTTCACCACGCTGGGCGCAAAGAAGGTCACTTTCAAGGATGATCTGCCCTCTTCCGACTCCTACGACTTTGATGACGCTCCCGTTTCCACCATGCCTGTCGCCGGCACCGGCAGCGGCCTTCAGCCGCTGAGCGCCGAGCTTTTGAACAACAACAAGGCTTTTGAAAGCCCCCTCGCCATCACGGAAGAGCAGGTCCGCTTCCAGCCGGACAGCGCCGAATATCTGGATGGACAGACCGCCCGCGCCGCCATCCAGCCCATCGCGGACTACATGCTGAACCACCCGGACCTGTCCATCGTGCTCTACGGCACTTGTGCAGGCGACATGCCCTCTGAGCTGGGCCGTACCCGTGCGGAAACGGTCAAGGCTTCTCTGGTCAGTTTCGGCGTCGATGCAAACCGCATTACGGCCATCACCATTTCTCCTGCAGACGATCCTTACTACCAGTTTGGACTCGGCACAGGCGAGGAAGGTTCCGTCAACCGCAAGGTCGTGCTGGTCGATGCAAGCTCCGAACTTGCCCAGCAGATCGTTTCGAAGTCTATTTAATGGGAGGTAGTTTCTATGAAATTTGCGTTTCTTCTGTTGTTCCTCGCGATTATCTTCCCCAAGTTCGGCGTGTTCCTCATCCAGCGCCTGACGGCCTTTCTCCCTCTGCTGAATGCACTGATGCCCTGCGTCATCATCGTGGCGGGCATTTATCTGCTCATCAAGAGTGTTTTGAAGTAATGTAAACTAAAGTTTATGTAGAAGATCCGCTTTTTGTGATACAACTAGGTCGGAGCTTCTACGGCTTAAAAAGGAGTATTTCTTATGAGATCAAACAGCTACAGTTCCACCAATCCCGAAAACGGCAATGTGACTTGGGAGGGTCCGCTGTCCCTTGAGAAGGGCAACCATGACCACATGCCCAGCCGCACCGACGCTTACCTTCCCGGCGACGAAAAAGGCCATGTCAACGCTTCTTCTCTGGGCGGAAACAACACCACGGATAACATCGTTCCGCAGAATGCCGACGTAAACCACGGCGGTTACTACTCCATGGAGCAGGGGGAACGCACCGCCCTTCAGAACGGCGCAACCATCGATTCCACCAAGACTGCCATCGTGGACGGCCGCCCCGGCGACCGCCCGAACACCTTCTTGGTGAACGATCAGGTGACCTACAGCGACGGCCACACTGAAATAGTCAGCAATTCCTTCACCAACGAATCTTATGCAGATCAACAGGCATGGAACGACCTGTCGGCTTCCCTGCCCGACACCTTTGACGCCCCCAACCCCGGAGACGGCCTGAGAGATTCCATGTCCACCCAAGAGTACGCCGACCTCATGGAGAGCACCGACGCTTATCTGCCCGATATCGCCGACGATTATGCCCCCTCTGACTCCAGCGGCCTTCCGGGCAGCGACGACGTCTCTGCGGATGACGATGCAGATGCATCCACCGACAGCGGCGATGACGGCGGCGCCGACTGTAGCAGCGATGACGATTAAGGAGCTTTTCCCTATGCTTTATGAACTTCCCTCTGCGATGCAGAAAACCGCCCCGCCGAGCTGGCCCAAAGGCATCGGCGGCATCCCTGCCACCCTTTCCAACGGGACCGCCGCGAAGCTTCCCGTTCTGAAGGGAGTCAACTGCCTGACCTTCGGCACGGTGGGCACGGGCAAGACCTCCTCTTTCACCGAGCCGGCCGCCGCGCTGCTGTTAAAGGCAGACCCCTCCATGAAAGGCGTTTTCTTTGAGATCAAGCGTTCCTTCCTCGACCGCTTTCTCAAACCGAACGACAAAGTCATCACCCACGACCCTGCGGCTGTTTCGAAGGCCAACCTGTTCGTCCCCAACATCATCAAGGAGATCCGTCAAGCGGCCGACCACGAAGCCGAGATGCGGGAGTTCGCCGACTTTCTGTTTGCGGAACTGTTGGCGGGCGCAAACCAGAACCGTGCTTGGGTCGAGGCGGCACGCAACACCTTCATCGGCGTTCTGCGGACCATCGTGGACTGTTTCCCTGACGCAGACACCGGCAGCTGGACGCTTGTGAACGCCCTGCGCCGGATGCCCACCGAGGACCTTTTGGCCTACATTGCCAAGCACCCGCGAAACCATTCCATGCTACGCAAGGACTGGGGGTATGACCCCAGCTCTGCGAAGCCCTACATCCCCACCCGCCGGGCCACCGATATCCAGTTCTTTCTGAACCAAGTGCTGGAAGCTTTCAGCGGCAGCTTTGAATTGGACGGCGACGACACTCTTCACGACTGGCTGAACGGCCGTTATGGTCGAAACCTATTCTTCCTCTACGATCTTCGGAGCGCCGAGATCAGCCGCCCCTTCTTCCTCTACTATCTCAAGAAGATCAAGGACCACCAGATGAGCAGCGCGGGCAAACGTTCTGCGCCCATCCTGATGGTCCTCGATGAGATCGACAAGATGGCAGACGGCGGAAAGGCCGCTGATTTCGGCATCTTTCAGGCCGCCAACCTTGGCCGGGAGTACGGTCTGCAGATCCTGCTCACCACCCAGAGCATCGAGAACCTCTACGGCCTTGCCCCCGATTTCAACGAGCATATTACGACCGGCGGCTTGGCCGGCTTCCCTTACCTCATCAGCTTTCGCCCGGGCGACCCGTCCACGATCACCACCCTGCAGACCCTCTACGGTTCGGAATACAAGGAGCACCTTGTCCTTCCGGCTTCCCGTTACGCAGAACCGGTGGTCAAGTGCGAAAAGGAACCCCGCGTCAGCGACAAAGAGCTTGCTTCACTGAACACGGGCGAATGCTTTGTCAAAATCTTATCCGCCCCTCCCCAGAAGGTCCACATCAAGCACCCCTGAAAGGAGAGTTCCTCATGAACTATCTGCAGTATCTCAACACGGTCAACCGCAATCATTTCTCGGCCGCAGGAGCCAATTTTCTGGTCAGCGGCGCCGACCCGATGATCCGTCAGGTCATCGGCCAGCACCTCACCGAGACCGCATACGCCGAAGGCCGGACCCTTTTTCTGCTGGACAACACCCCCAGCAGCTCTGGCTTTTCCGCATTCGGCCCGTACCGCGTGGTCGATGCCCTGAGCGGCGGTATCAATTTCTGCGGCGATCTGTTCAACGTTTCGACCCTTCAAAGCATCAGCCGTCTGCGGAGTCTGCTCAGCGATTTCGGCTTTTCCAGTGCAAAGGCCATGCAGGTCGTCACCTTCCTGTCCTTTGTCAAGGAGACCGAGGCCCGTCTCGGCAGCACCCATCCCCTCGACCTTGAGACCATCGAATCCTACGGCGGCCCCGCCTTGGTCCAGTGGAAGCTCCATCAGTTGGTGGAGCGCGGAACGCTCACGGCCGAAAACTATGAATTCCTGCTGTCCCGCTATACCGAGGTCAGCGCCGCCTCTGCGGACTTCGAGATGCTCCTCGGCCTTCTGGCTCCCTTTCTCAGTGGTCAGTCCCCCACCGGCAAGATGGCGGTCCATCTGCCCCTCGGCGAGTTCGACGCAGACAAATCGATGCAGGAAGTCCTCTGCAAAATGCTTCTTTCCTACGTCAAACAGACCCCTGAGACCTGCTCCATTCTGATCCTCGACAGCGGCAAGGGCGAGCGCAGCTGCATTCTCGAGCTGCTGAAGAAGCTGCCGCCCAAGGCTTCCGTTCATCTGCTCAGCACCGATGTGTTCTCCCTTGAGGAATCGGACCTGAGCATCCTCATGAACACCTTCCCCGTGCGCATTTACTCCCACCACGAGAGTATGAGTTCCTGCGCCAAGATCGAATCCATCTGCGGGCAGATCGACGTGGTCAAACGTTCCTACACCACGACCGTGGACAAGCACATCCGCGCCAGCAGCGCCTTTGATATGCTTCTGGGAACCAACCGCACCGAGTCGGTGGCCCGCAACGCCCCTGTGCGGGAAGCCCGTTTTCGCAAAGAACTTCTGAACTCGCTCAGCAGCGGTTCCGCCGTCATCGACTGCGGCGGCACACAGGCACTGTTCCAGTTTTAATCTGAAGGAGGTCATGCTATGATCCGTATTCCCGGACTTTTGAAGGTCGCGGCGGTCCTTGCGCTCGATTTTCTTGCAGTATCGTCGCTGTTCAACGACCCTTCCATCGGGGCGTTGGCCGTTGGCGCGATCGCTCTGTATGTGTTCTTCGGCGGCTATCTGGCCCTCTTCCAAGAGGGAGCCACCCGCTGGGACCAGCTTCCCGCTTACGAGATCGCCCGTCTGTCTGACGCCAAGCGCCAGCTCACCGAGGACGTCTCGCACGCGAGCGCTGTTGATATCTCCCGCCTGAAGGTCTACTTGATTTCCGCCGACGATTCCATGCAGGCGACGGCTTACGGCGCAAACTGCGTCTCCGTCTCCCGCGGGACCCTCGACAACGCCGACCCCATGACCCTGAACGCTGTGCTTGCACATGAGATCTCCCACATCCTGAACTTCGACCCGGAGTTCAACCGGGCCGTTCTGGCCACCATCTTCGTTCTCTGCGGAGTCATCAGCGTCCTTTCCTTTGCGTTTGTGGCGGTGATCTTCCTCTTCTTTTTGGTCTGCGGATGGCTCGGCTCGTGGCTCGGTGTCATGGCGTTCAAAGGAATGAGCAACGTAAGTCAAGGAATTTTCAGTTTACTTCAGAAAGGAATCGTGGTACTCTATCAGACAGTGATGAGCGTTCTGAGCCGCTCGGCAGAATACCGCTGTGACCTGTACTCGGCCAGCCTTGACCGCTCCTATGGCCTTCAGCTGGCGCATTTTCTTACTTACGCTGCACCGGAGACCAACCGCCAGCTCACCCTGACCGAGGCGCTGTACCGCACCCATCCGCCCACGCCCAAACGGGTCGCGCGGCTGGAAGCCTATGTGAACAGCGCAAATCGTTGACCATCCACGACAGCCCGCAGCCAAAGGAGACATTTATGCGTGACCATTCGTCTATGACCTTGCTCGAATTTTTGTTCAGCGTAGGCTTCAAATTCACCATCGGCACGGTATGGTACAAGAATATCCTCTTCCGGCTGCTCCCCCACCACAGCATCACCCAGTCGTTCCATGTGCTGTTCGCGCTGGCGGTGGTGTCCATCCTGTTTTTCACAGTGGTCCTGCGGCACTGGAAAAACGGCTGGACCTCCACCGCGTGCTTCGTGCTCCCCTTTGGCGTTTACACCATCATGACTTACTCCGCCACCTTCCTTCTGCCCATTCAGGCGCTGGCGGTGGCGGCCGGGGCCGTTTCCGTCGTCTATGCGGCGGCGCTGTTTGCCCAAAAGGTCAAGTTCACCGAGAAGCGCGCCCGGAAAAAAGTCTACAAGAATCGATTTTCCCGCTGTGTCTATGCCGTTTCCTGCATTACTGCCGCCGCCATGCTCACGCTCATGGTGGGCATCGGCTGGAACAAATACTTCGGCACAGCGATCCTTTCTTCCAGCGTCGAGACAGCGGGTTTTGACGTTGAAAGCAAGGTCGAAGATACCCTTGCTTCGAACATGGACACGGTCCTGAAGCTTCAGCCCTCTGTCTGGGACGAGCTGTCCACGAAGCAGCGCTTGAACGTCCTTCAGACCGTGGCCAACATCGAGAGCCACTACCTCGGCTTGCACGACGGCGTCACGGTGCAGGCCGACATCCTCCCCGAGCACACCTTGGGCATCTACTCCGACAAGTATAGGCTGGTCCGGATCAACCTTACACATCTTGAGAGCGATCCCGTTGAAGAGGTCCTCGATACCCTGCTTCATGAAGTCCATCACAGCTACGAGGACCGCTTAGCCGATGTCTATGATGCAGTCCCTTCCGAATATCAGGACCTGCGCCTTCTGCGGGACGCTTCCCATTATTCGGAGGAGTCCAGCAACTATGTGGACCCCCGCGAGGACTATTATGGATACATCAGCCAGCATGTCGAAATGGACAGCGAAACCTATGCCGCCTATGGGGTACAGGAGTATTACGCCCGCATCTCCGAATGGCTTGCCCAAAACGAGCAAACTGACAGTTCCAATGACAGCTCTTCCGCAGAATCTGCGGCCGAATGACCGGTTTTCTCTTCAAAATACGCGCACTTCTTTGCTCGTCTGGCTTCCAGACGGGCATTTTTTATGATTCCACGGTGCTGACCGGCGGCTGCTGCAAGAAGCTGAGCCGCGAAGAGCTGCTGGACATCCTCAACGAGTGCAAGTGAGCAGGACCGATTTTCTAAAATGCAGCCTTTCCCTTGCCTTACATCTTGAATCAACCGCATTTTCGTGCTATAATATATGGTTGCGCCGCATTTGTGTAAAATCGGCGTAAACAGCATGTTTATTGAATGTAAGAATGATAGGAATCGCAACAAGGAAGTTTCAAAGGAGGCGGCATTTTTCATGGCACAAACCACCCGCGCGGGCGATCTGACCAGCGGCCCGATGCTGAAAAAGATCATCCTGTTTTCTCTGCCGCTGGCAGCGTCCAGCATTTTGCAGCTGTTGTTCAATGCGGCGGATGTCGTGGTCGTCGGACGCTTTGCGGGCAGCACCGCACTGGCGGCGGTCGGCTCCAACGGCGCCCTCATCAACCTGCTGGTCAACCTGTTCGTGGGCCTTTCGCTGGGCGCGAACGTTGTGGCGGCGCGGTGCTTTGGCGCTAAGGACGAGCAGGGCGTTCAGAACACGGTCCAGACGTCGGTGACGCTGGGTCTGGTCAGCGGTGTGCTGCTGGCATTCGTGGGCTTCTTTGCCGCGCGGGGGCTGTTGGAATTGATGTCCTGCCCCGAAGATGTCATTGACCTTTCGACGATCTATCTGAAAATTTACTTCATCGGAATGCCCATGACCATGCTCTACAACTTCAACTCGGCGCTGCTGCGTGCCGTGGGTGACACCCGCCGTCCGCTGTACTGTCTGGCCGTTTCGGGCGTCATCAATGTGCTTCTGAACCTCGTGTTCGTCATCCTGTTCCAGATGAGCGTCGCGGGCGTCGCGCTGGCGACCATCATCAGCCAGACCGTCTCCGCGATCTTGGTCACAGTCCTTCTGATGAAGGAGCAAGGCCCGCTCCACCTCGACCTGCGGCATCTGGGCTTCCACAAAGGCGCACTGGTGCAGATTTTGAAAATTGGTCTGCCCGCCGGCTTGCAGAGCACCGTGTTCAGCCTGTCGAACGTCGTCATCCAGTCGGCGGTCAACTCGTTCGGCTCCACGGTCGTGGCGGGCAACTCCGCCGCTGCCAACATCGAAGGCTTCATCTACACCGGCATGAATGCCTTTGCACAGGCCGCTGTCACCTTTACCAGCCAGAACGTCGGCGCGCGTCGGTACGACAACCTTGACCGCGTCATGCGCAACTGTCTGCTCTGCGCGGTGGTCGTCGGCGTGGTGCTGGGCGGCGGGGCCTACCTTGCGGGCGAAGGGCTGCTCCACTTCTACTCCTCCGACGAGGCTGTAGTCGCGGCCGGTCTGGCCCGCATGAAGGTCATCTGCACGTCGTATTTCTTCTGCGGCGTGATGGACACGCTGGCCAGCTGTCTGCGCGGACGGGGCTATTCGGTCCTGCCGATGATCGTCAGCCTTGTTGGCAGCTGTCTGCTCCGTCTGGTCTGGATCGCGACCATTTTCCAGCTGTTCCGCTCCACCACGACGCTATACATCAGCTACCCCATCAGCTGGGTGCTCACCGCGTCGGTCCACCTCATCTGCCTATTGGTCGTGCGCCATAAGACCAACGAAGCGCTGAAGCAAAACGCCATGGCGGCATAAAACATATGCAAAAGGGACTGTCACACTTCGTTGTGTGACAGCCCCTTTTTGTTACTTCGGAGCGTCCTCCGCCATTCCGGAGAGCGTCTCTTTTACAGCTCCTTTTTCAGCAGATAGCGGTCATATCCGCCGTACATCTCCCGCCGGTCGGCGATGACGAAGCCGCACGCGAGGGCGTTATTCAGGCTGTATTGGTTTTCGGGGCTGACGGTCGCCCCGATGCCCACGATATCCGGGCGGAGAAATTCTGCGGCGGCTTCGAGCATCTTCCGCTGCAAGCCGTTGCCGCGCCAGTCAGGCGTGACCACGGCGCTGTCGGCGTTGGCCCAGCGGTCCCATTCGGCCTTCGGGACGCCCAGAAAGGCCGCATAGTTGTGCTCACTCTGCCCGCAGTAGCGCAGGATGAAGTAAGCTCCCAGCCGCTCGCCGTCGAACACGCCAAGGCACAGGTCGTGGGTCAGATAGGCCGTGATGTTCTCCAATGTGTCGGGCACGAAGTATTCCGGGTGCGGCATCGCGGCCCGCACCTCGTTTTGCAGCGCATAGAACGCGGCGGCATCCTCCGGCCCGCAGCGGTGGACCGTGACGGTCTGTTCGGCGGGCTGGCCGCCAATTTTGTGCAGCAGAAGTTCCATTTTATGACCCCTCCAAAATAAAATCATACTTTCTTCCGGATTCCAGTATAATTACCATTTGAATGAAAGTCAAATTATGCTATAATCTAAGATAAGGAAATTTGCCTGACGAAACTTCGGCTTCCCGGGCGGGTTTCCCGAAAGTCCAGGCAGGGTACTCCCCTGTCCGTGAACCGGAGGATACATCGTATGAAAGATTCCAGCACTTCGTCGTCCATCCGTCTGGGCGGTGCGGTCATCAGTGACCGCGTCGTCGCAGCGCTTCTGGAAGAACTGCGCACCGGCCGCTACGCCGATGCTGACCGCCTGCCCGCCGAGGTCGATCTTGCCGCCCAGCTTGGCGTCAGCCGCACCGTCATCCGCGATGCGCTGAGCGAGATGGAGCGCGCCGGATACATCGAGCGGGTGCGCGGCATCGGCACAGTGATCAACCGCACGGTGCTCAACCTGCGCAGCCGGCTGGACCAGAAGCTGGAATATTATCCGCTGATCCGCAGTTTTGGCAGCTATCCCCACGCCGATGGCATCCAAATTTATCCCATCCGCGCCGGGGCCGAGCTTGCCCGCGACCTTGCCATTGCACAGGGGGACGAGGTGATCTGCATCAAAAAGCGCATCCTTGCCGACACCACCCCCGTCATCTACTCCATCGATTATCTGCCCCGCGCGCTGTTCGGCAATCGGGACTACACCCGCATCGACCTGAGCGGCGGCGTGTTCGATATCTTGGAGCAGGAGTGCAGCCAGCAGATCTCGTCCAACGTGGCGCACCTCAAGGCCAGCTGCGGCGACGAGTCGATCCGGGCGGCCATGCGGCTTGCTCCCGGCGAGGCCATGCTGCTGCTCGACGAGATCTGTTTCAATCGGCTGTGTCACCCGGTCATGCGTTCGCTGAGTTATTACACCAACTTCTTCGATTTTTCCATTCTGCGAAAATTACTTTGACGGAGGTAAAAAATTCATGCGCCATCTGATCGACCCCTTGGATTTCAGCCCGGAGGAAATCGAATCCCTGCTGAATCTCGCTGACCGTATCCGCTCCGATCCTGCTGCATATCAGGACGTTGCGGCCCACAAGAAGCTCGCCACTTTGTTCTACGAGCCGTCCACCCGCACCCGCCTTTCGTTCGAAGCAGCCATGCTGAACCTCGGCGGCCATGTGCTGGGCTTCCCGAGTGAAAACGTTTCCAGCGCCTCCAAGGGCGAAAGCGTTGCCGACACCATCCGCGTTGTCTCCTGCTACGCTGATATCGTGGCCATGCGCCACCCCAAAGAAGGTGCGCCGCTCCGCGCCAGCCGCTATTCCCGCATCCCGGTCATCAACGCGGGCGACGGCGGACACCAGCACCCCACCCAGACCATGACCGACCTCATGACCATCCGCACCCGGATGGGCCGCTTGGACGACCTGACCATCGGCCTGTGCGGCGACCTGAAGTTCGGCCGCACGGTCCATTCCCTCATCAAGACGATGGCCCGCTGCAAGAACATCCGCTTCGTGCTCATCAGCCCCGAGGAGCTGCGCGTGCCGGACTACATCATCAAGGACGTGCTGGAAGCCAACGGCATCGAGTACCGCGAGACGCGCAGTCTGGAAGAGTCCATGCCCGAACTGGACATCCTCTACATGACCCGCGTGCAGAAAGAGCGCTTCTTCAACGAGGAAGATTACATCCGCCTGAAGAACAGCTACATTCTGACCAGCGAAAAAATGGCGCTGGCCAAGGAGAACATGGCGGTGCTGCATCCCCTGCCCCGCGTGAACGAGATCGCGCTGGATGTGGACGACGACCCCCGCGCCGCTTATTTCGAGCAGGTGCAGAACGGCGTGTACGTCCGCATGGCACTGATTATGACGCTGCTGGGTCTGACCGACCCCAAAGCACCGAAGGAGGACAACTGATATGCTGAACATCGATGAAATTCAGAATGGTATCGTGATCGACCACATCAAAGCCGGCACGGCAGTCGGTTTGATGGACCTGCTGGGCATCAAGGGCAACCGCACGGCCAATGTGGCGCTCATCCAGAACGCCCGCTCCCACAAGGCGGAGGGCGGCCGTAAGGACATCATCAAGGTCGAGGGCGACGCTTCGTGGCTGAACCTCGACGTGCTGGCCTACCTCGACCCCGACATCAGCGTGACCATCATCAAGGACGGCAAGGCGGTCAAGAAGGAAAAGCCTCAGCCCCCCAAGCGTCTGGTCAACATCGTGCGGTGCAAGAACCCCCGCTGCATCTCCTCCATCGAGGAAGAGTGCGACCAGATCTTCGAGCTAAGCTCCAACGGCAAGTATCGCTGCATCTACTGCGAGCAGGAACTGCAGGTCAAGCCGGAATAATAGAAAACCAAAAGGACCCTCTCCGGTACGCGCTGACGTGCCCGAGAGGGTCCCTTTTTCTTACACGAAATCTTCCCGCATGGGGGTGAAGATGTCCAGCAGGATGCCCGCTTCGGTGCAGACACAGCCGTGCTCGACGCCGTCCTCTTTCAGGATGGTGTCGCCCTTGTGGACGGTGCGGGTCACGCCGTCCACGGTGAACTCGAACGCGCCCGACACCACATAGGTAATCTGTGTGTGCAGATGATGGTGCAGCGCACCAACTGCGCCCTTTTCAAAGGTGTTCTCCACGCACATCAGGCCGTCGGTGTAGGCCAGCACCCGCCGGGTGACACCCGCCCCTGCGGGCTGCGGGAGCGTGTCCTCATGCAGGACCCAGCGCTGTTTCTTTTCGGGAAGTTTCATCACAGTTCCTTCTTTCTGGGGATTGTAAAAAACCTCTCAGTCTCGCTTGCGCTCGACAGCTCTCCTAGTAGGAGAGCCTCTGGCGAAGAGAAAAAGCTTTCCGCCATGCCAAGGCCTCTCCTATCAGGAGAGGTGGCAATGCGAAGCATTGACGGAGAGGTTACATCCTCTTTTTTACCATGATACCGCACTCCCCGCTGCTTTGCAAGAAAAAAGCCCTCTCCGCCGCAGGTCTGCAGCGAAAAAGGCCTGTTCCAACCAAAAAAGTCCCACCGAAGCTCTCACCGATGCCACAGCTGAATGGGATGGACATCCCGTTCCCACATAACGATGTCCACAGCCGTAACATGCTAGAGTCTCTATGAGCAGCAATCCCCCGATCACCGTCAAGAGCTTCGTCAGGACTTATCAGAAAAGGCGGAAGGAACGGCACACACGCTCAGCCGCTCCTGCATGATCCATTCAGCGCACCCGAATCACTTCGGCCCGCAAACGCACCGCCTGAAATCTCTATGCCTTGTTCTGGGTTTATTTTACCAAATCCGGCCCTCGATTTCACCAAAAATGTCATATTCTGCTGGGGATAATGTCATACTTTGCGGGTAGGGACCGACGTCGTGAACCGGAACCAGCAGTCCCTGCAGCTGAGGGTATATTCGGCCTGATATTTTTCCAGGACCTCGCAGACATTCCGCAGTCCCATGCCGTGGCCCGCTTCTTTTTTGGTCGAGCGCGGCAGCTGGCCTTCGGGGATATCGAAGTTCTTTTTGACCCGGTTCCGCACCGAGAGCAGCAGTTCCGTCTCTGTCTTGCGCATCCGGAAATGCACCTCCGGCGGGGCGGCCTGTGCCGCCGCATCGATGGCGTTGTTCAGCAGGTTGGACACCACCAGAACGAGGTCGGTCTTTTCCAGCGGGATGTCCCGCAGGTCGGTCAGATCAAAATAGAGCAGAACGCCTTTTTTGCTTGCTTCTTCGTACTTTTTACTGAGCAGCGCGTCCAGCAGCGGGTTGTGGGTGTCCATGATGGTGGTCGTCGCCGCAATGTTTTTGGTCACCGTGGCGAGGTAGGCTTTGGCTTCCTCATACTCCCCCTGCTGAAGCAGCATGGCCAGCGCGTCGGTGTGGTTGGTGAACTCGTGGGTCAGCCGCCGCTGGGTCGTGTAGGACTCCATCAGGGCCTCGGCGCGCTCCTGTTCCAGCGCGGCCTGAACGTGCAGTTCCTGCTGCTGGACCATCTGTTTGTTGAACATCTGCACGATGGCCATATGGACCAGCACAGCCACGGTCAGGCCCAGCGTCAGCACCAGCATCATCGGCGTGGCCGGAGCGTCATTGGCGGAGACCATCAAGACCGTGTTCAGCACCACGACGATGGCCGGAAAGAACGACATGACCAGCGCCTGTGGGGATTCCAGCGCCCGTTCATCCTTCCACTGGCGCGAAAAATGGGCCACGACCGCGCCCACGATGAGGTTCGTGATGACCATCGCCACCAGACATTCTGCCCGATGCCAGACCGTCAGCAGCGAGGTCTGCAGCACCCACGACGCCACATAGCGGACCGCGTTTTCTTCCAGCAGACACATCGTGCCGTTGATGAGGCCCGCCGTCAGCTTCTGCGAGAGGGACCCGCCGAACAGCAGCGTGGACAGCAGTACAAAGACGACGTTGATGAAAATGCTCTGTGAAGAGAAAAAGTCGATGTGGAACCCGGTGCTGATGGCCATTTCGCACGCTGTCAGCACCGCGCCCCAGACCAGTGGATGCTTCAGCCGCCCGACGCCCAGATAGGCGTAGTCCACCCAGATGAACGCGGCCCACTGGGTCACGCAGACGACATGCCCCAACAGGAACCATTCCAGCTCACTCATCGCCGAACTGCCCCTTCCATTCCAGATAGGTCGTGCGGATGCCCGCGTAGCCGTTCCGGCTGACGCTCAGCTCCACGCCGTTGCGAAGCATGACCTTATAGTTGCTGATCTGCCGGATGTACCGCATATTGACGACATAGCTCCGCCCTACCCGCAGGAAGCCGTTCTGGAACAGCGCTTCGGGCAGCTCGGTCAGCTTGCCGTAATAGGCGCACAGCGGCTGATGCACCACATCGCCGTAAACGTTGATCTTCCGCAGGTTGCTCTCGAGGTAATAGATGCTGTCATAGGGCAGGTCCATCTGGGTGCGGTTGAGGTGGATGGTCAGTACCTTCCGCCCGCTGTCGGACGCTTCGGACAGGATGGCGTCCAGACAGCTGGGCAGCATCCGCTCCAAGTCCCGCTTGAGGATGTAGCGGAACGCATTGACCGTGTAGCCGTCCGGTGCAAATTCCAGATAGGCCGAGATGTAGACAAGGTAGATGTCCGGGCTGCGCTGGCGCAGCTGGCGTCCCAGCGAGATGCCGTTCATGGTGTCAAGGTCCACATCCAGCAGCGCCACCTGATACAGGTCCAGCCCCGGCAGCGCAAGGACCTCTTCGCCGCTGGTGCAGACGGTCATCTCGACCGGGATCTCGCGCTGGGCCAGATAGTCCCGGGCGGCTTGTTCCACGCGCGCAGCAAAGCGCGCATCGTCGTCACAGATCAAAAGGTGCATGGTCGTTCCTCCGTGTCCTTTCTGAATTTGAAAAAACAGGCCCTCCGCAGCGAAGAGCCTGTCGATTTTTCGCTGTTACGCGAAGAATTTGTCGTAAATGCCAAAGGCGAAGATGAACAGCACGATGACGGGCAGACCATAGGTCAGATAGCCGCGCATCCAGTCCTGCACCTTGGGGCCTTCGCCGGTGTTGACTTCCTTTTTATAGTTGTCCCAGCCCCAGCCATAGCGGGAGACGCAGAACAGCAGATAGACCAGCGAGCCCAGCGGCAGGAACAAGTTGCTGACGAGGAAATCCTCGAAATCCAGCACCGCACCGCCGAACACGGCAAAGCCGTCCCAGCTCCAGATGTTGTAGCCGAACACGCAGGGCAGCGACAGCAGGATGATAAGGAACAGATTCACCAGACTGGACTTTTTGCGGGTGCAGCCGGTCAGCTCCATGCCGCAGCAGATGATGTTCTCGAACACCGCCAGCACGGTGGACAGCGCCGCGAACGCCATGAACAGGAAGAACAGACTTCCCCACAGACGGCCCATCGCCATGTTCGCGAAGATGTTGGGCAGGGTGATGAAAATCAGGCTGGGGCCGGCGGTCTGGTCCACGCCGTAGGTGAAGCAGGCCGGGAAGATGATCAGACCCGCCGTGATGGCGACGAAGGTATCCAGAACCACCACGCGGATGGACTCGCCCAGCAGAGCGTGCTCTTTGCCGATGTAGCTGCCAAAGATGGCCATGGCGCCGATGCCAAGGCTCAGGGTGAAGAACGCCTGATTCATCGCACCCACCAGCGTGTTGACAACGCCGACTTCCTTCATGCGGGCAAAGTCAGGCACGAGGTAGAAGCTCAGGCCCTCTTTGGCCCCGGGCATGAACAGGCTGTTGATGGCCAGAATGACCATGATGATGAGCAGCGCGATCATCATGATTTTGGTGACCCGCTCCAAGCCGTTCTGCAGACCCTTGGCGCAGACCAGAATGCCGAACGCCACGACGAAGATCATCCAGAAGGCCATCGTGCCCGGGCTTGCCAGCATCTCACTGAAGGCATCGGCTACCTGACCGGCATCCAGACCGGACAGCTTGCCCGCCGCCGTCATGTAGAAATAGTGCAGCATCCAGCCCGCGACGGTGGTATAGAACATCATCAGCAGATAGCAGCCGATCAGGGTGAAGTAGCCGTGGATGTGCCACTTCTGCCCCGGTTTTTCCAGTGCCTGATAGGCCCGCACCGGGCTTTTGCGGCTGGCACGGCCCACGGCAAACTCCATGGTCATGATGGGCAGTCCCAGAATGACGAGGAACAGCAGATAAAACAGCACGAATGCGCCGCCGCCGCCCTGCCCCGCCATATACGGGAACTTCCACACGTTGCCGATGCCGATGGCACATCCCGCCGACAGCAGGATGAACCCTAGACGCGATTTTAGGGTCTCACGTTCCATGATCGAATATTCTCCTCTATAATCCTTTTCCCCGCCCGCATCGCACACCGACAGGCAGGGCATAATGAGAATATTATAGCACAATTTTCCAGAATTTGAAGGATGTTTTAACTTTTTGTGTCAAACATGGAAATTTTTCCTGATTTGTGGTACTATGATGAAAAATATTTGTCATACTTTTCCGCAGTTTCTGGAAATTTGGAAAAGGAGGTCACACCATGGAGATTTCCATTAAAACCAGCTTCAACGCCCTTCACTTTGATACCGCAATGTATTCGCGCCCAGCGTCTGAATGCTTTACCTGCCATACAGAGCTTTTTGAAGGCCAACCAAGCCTGAGTCGTGACTACCACCACGCCGATTATGGCCACCAGCACAATGACAGCAGCAATGCACTGGCTCACGCCGCCGGGGTACTTTCCACTCTAACGTCTATGTTAGAACAGAAAAAGCCAAATACAAACCTTACGAATTCTGACTTTCAAGAGCAGCTTCACCAGCTGACTCAGGATTACCGCAATTTCATGCGCTGCTTCCAGCTTGGCACAGCCACCGAATGGAATAATCATTCACCAAAAGCCATCGCCCGTGATTTTACGGAAACGATGCTCCGTTTTTCTCAATTCAAATTCGTCTATTTTGCGTTACAGCCTTTCTATAGTGTAGGATTTCTGACTCCCGAACGTCCTATTTCTGCGGAAGATTTTCCCGATTTCTATGATCTGATCCTCCGTGTCTCAGACTTTTTGATTCATCAGCAACATGCCGATTTTGGCCTCACACGCATGTTTTATCAGATTCTTTCCTCTGGTACAGAAACTCCTTTTGAAGGTTTCACTTCTGTGGATAGGGTCGTCTTTTCTCACTGGAAAGAGCATCGCAATGTTTACTTTGATATTCTTTCCGGTTATCCTGTCGTGCCAAGCTCTTCAGCAGCCTCTTCTCGTTTTGCTGGTATCCGTGAACAGTTCAATCAGCTTCTCCCGGATTCCAACCGCGATACGCTTCAGCAGAGTACCTTTGACACTTTGGACCACTTTTTTGAAGCCCCCGTCGATTCCCTTGACATGAATGAGCGGCGGGAATATTTTCTGATGGCAAACGTTCTTTTGCAGCGTTATATCGTCCTTCTGCTGTATCTTCTCTGGGCCAGCCCTGCCAGCATTCAAAAGAAGGAGAGGTCTGCCGTCTTAGGTAAACGGCAGTATCTTCTCCCCTATCAGTATTTGTACTTTTACGCGAAAAAGCTCAGGGACTCTGAAACCGATTATCTTAGGCTTCTGGATTATACCGCCGCTGCTCAGATTTCGCGTTTCCTTCTGCACAGTCTGTCTGCAGACGACTCCACCGAGACGGTTTGCTATTATACTTCACTGGACAATTTTGCATTCATGCTTCCCGACCATTGCACCGACGACCTTGCCGACCGCTGTGCCAAATTGACCATCATGCATTTGTCCTATATGAACGACCCCAACGAGGGCAAAATGCTTCAAAAAGCCCTCTATAAAACCGCAGATGTCCGTTCCGGGAACGAGCGTCTGGACCTCTCCACGCCGTATGTGTTTCTTAAATCCTTCTCACCACATCTGGACTATCTGCCCATGTGGGAAATGTACGGCGGCAAAGCACAGGGCTGCTGTGTTGTGCTGAACTGGAAAGAGAGCCTGTCCGATTCCAAACGCGCTGCTGTGCCGCTCTACCGCGTCTGTTACCTCAACCATGCGAACAATACTTACCGCATCAACGCTCTTGACAATCCCGGCCTGACCAACTTGCCACAGTTCCGGAAGTGGTTTTCCCAGCTTCGACGCATTGCCCGCAAGTCCGGCATTGACCGCACCATTTTCAACCAACTGCTCGGCTCCCTGCTCTATCTGTTCAAGGATTCCAGCTACAGCTACGAGCGGGAACTTCGCATTGTGTATTCCTACAATCAAGCTCCGGAGAATCTGCTCCACACCAATCAGAAGCCGCCCAAGCTTTTTGTTCAGCCAGATTTCCACGTCCAAATCGACGAGCTGATTTTGGGTCCGAAGTTTGAGAACATTGCCGATCATCTTCCCTATTTGCAGGAACAGCTGGATAAGATGGTCGAACCTTATCTGCTTCGCTCTGCGCCCCGCATTTCTCTTTCTAACATCGATTACCGCTGAGGCCTTTTTCAGAACGTGAGCCGCATCTGATACCACGTCACGCCGCCGTGGACCGACTCGGAAACACCTTCGTTGACGAAACCGAACTTCGCGTAGTAGTGGACCAGCCGGTCCTTGCAGGTCAGCACAAGGCCCTTGCGGCCCTGCGCCTTTGCGTCTGCGATAGCGCGTTCGAGCAGCCGGCCAGCAAAGCCCTGCTTCCGATACGCCGGAAGGGTGTTCACCCCGAAGATCATCTGCCATGCCCCGTTTTCGTTGTGAAAGGACGTATCGGCGTACATTTCATCTGTCAGGTCGGGCAGGTCCGTCACCATGCCGTCCACAAAGGAGACAAGCGTTTCCCCGTCGAACAGGAGCCAGAAGTGGTCCCCGTAGGCTCGCAGACGTTCCGCAAGCTCTTCGCGGGTCGCGGCCTCTGCCGCCGGGAAGCACGCGGCTTCCACCGCTGTGAGGGCGTCAAGGTCGCGTGCGGTTGCAGTTCGAAGAATCATTTTTTAGAATTCCTTTCTTTTATCGGTTCAGTAACTTTACGCGGGAAATGTTCCCAGCTAGATCGATCCATGCATCGTAAGGGGAAAGCGTTGTATTCTGATAGCTGTTTTTCAACGCATCCGGCGCTGCAAAGCGTCGCTGCATCATCATATTTCCAAGCAAGATCCGTTCTCGGAACCGGAATCCCGGCAGGACCTCATACCCATTCGCTTCGGCGGAACAGGAAAGCACAAAGTGCACATGACGATTCGAGGTCCGTTGGACATTGAGCCACCGATAAAATCTATCGTAGACACTTTTATCTTTGGCTGCGGCCTTATCGTAAAGCGCTTGCAGATCATCCACAAGCACAACGGTCTCCCTTTCTGCTTCGAGCGAAATATTCTCGATTGATTTCAGGAACACAAAAAGGTTTTCCGGTCCAATATACGTTAAATCGGGTCCGCTTGGCATTGGATTTTGACCCTTTCCATCCAGGAAAAAGACCATACATTCTCTCGGCATCCGTTTCAACTGTCGGAGAATTTGCGAGATGAGGAAGGATTTTCCGCTTCGGTCTGTTCCTTCGATAAAAACGCAATCCATCTCGCGCAGAGAAAGCCCAACAGGCTGCAAGTCTGCATAGTCCAAGCCAAAGAGAATATTGCATCCGCTGCCCACCGCTTTTGCACGGACCTGTTCCAGCGAGAGCACCTCCGGCATAAATGGGATCGCCTTTGCACGATACGAATTCTTATCATAATAGGATCGCGCATAGTCCTTGACTGCCGCCAAATATTGTTCCGGCGGCACACAGGCCGGGAAGCTGAGCTGCATCTCAAAATACCGCCCATCCTCCGCCGCCACGATGCCGCGTCCAGCACACAGACGGCTGGCCTGATTTCTGCGGGTCCCTTCGGAGATCAGATCGGCGTCCAGATCTTCGCTGCGAAGCAAGATCCGCTGCTGCAAAGAATTCCGGACCTCACTCGGGATCGTGCGGAACTGCCGGTTCGCAATCACCAGCGAAATACCCGCCGCTTTTCCTTCGACCAGAAGCGTTTGCATTTCCAGTTCAATCTTTGGGCAGCTGTCCGCAAAGGCCGAATAGCCATCGATGACAAGCAGAAATTCCGTTTTCTTTTCCTGTGAAACACTCGACTGGTTTCGGATGATCTGTCGTAAAATCGTTGGAAGGCGTTCCAACTTTTCCCGGCTCTCCCGCTTGGCCCCAACACCAAGATCCAGCACATCGCAAAAATGCGGGAGATCCCGGTACTCGTCAAAACTGCCCGGTTCCCCAAAATTCAAGACGATGATATTGCATTTTTCCGGGGAAATGTTTTGGGTCACGCCGAACAGCACCGTTTTCAGCGCAGTCGTCTTTCCGCATCCCTTATTTCCCAGAAACAGAAGATTTTTCCGGAACGGCGCTACCGTGTAGAGCCGTTTTTCATTTCGAGTCGTATCATCCAGCAGACCAATCGGAATATTTCCATCTGTCCGGAACAAATACCGTCCGGACCAGCCGCTATACCCCCGAAAGAATTGCCCTGCATCGCCGCAATAATGGGTCGGAAGCAGGTCCGAAAGCACCCGATGGGCTGTAACGCCCCGGCCCTCGTACTTCTGTTTGATATAGCTTCTGTATTCGTCCAGCTGGCTGCGGCCTCCTGCGGTCTTGGCGCGGACAAATGGAGCCTGAAACAGGACCAGCGTTCCGTCAGCTGACAAAACACCACGGCCCTGAAGGCCCTTGCGAACTTCATTTTCAGCGGAGGTATGGCTAAAAATCGTCTCCTCTGCCCGCAGCGAAGCATCCCATGCTTCCCGTGCGTTCTGCAGGTCCGGAACGCCGACCCGAATCTGATAAAAGGTATTGTCCGTTCCTGCAAAGGTCTTTACCGAGTTGTCGATTCGAAGCAGATACATAAACTGACAGCGGCCCTGCTTTGCGATCGTGTTGAGCTGGTCATCAAACGTGCTGTCGCACTTTTTCAGCTGACCATATTCGTCCACAACGATCAGTAGCAGCGGCAGCGGAGGCAGCGAGGGATCTTTTTTTCGCGCTTCACGGTACTCCGAAGCTTCCACTTTGGAGATGATCCCCTTTCGGACGGCATCCATCAGAAATTTCTGCCGACGGGCACTTTCCGCTTTCAAAAGTGCAATGGTCCGCGCGATAGCGTCCGGACTTTGCAGGTCGGTCGCTGTGCCCGCACAATGCGGGAAGTCCGATACCAGCTCGCTCGTTGAACCAGACTTGAAATCGATGACCACAAAATTGACTTCTTCCGGCGAATAATACATCGCAAGGGACACAAAAATCGTCAAAGCCAACTCCGACTTTCCGCTTCCGGATTTGCCGCCAAGGACTCCGTGGGCTGCGTCATCAGTCAGCGTCAGGACGGCCGGTTCCAGCTGACCATTGCGGACCGTCTGCCCGATGGGGAACGAAAATCCCGTGCGGCTCTTTTTCAACTGCTTCAGGTGGTCTGGTGGGCCAAAGAACGAAAAGGCATCCAGCATTTTGGGCAGGGTGACAGCCTGTTTTTGCGATGCAGCTGCCGATCCTGAACGGCGAACCGAGTTCCATCGGACATAAGCTTCCGAGACTGCGAGTGGAAGATGGTCCAGCTGGACCTCATCCATCTCCACCCGGTCGCTGAATGCCACGCTCTGCTCCCCAATGATCACATCACAATCACTGGTCGGCTTGCCTTCGCATAATACGAGAAGTACCAGATGTTCCAGCTTTGCAAGTTCGCGGACACGCCGGACTTGTAGGAATTGGTCGCTTGTCAGGACGAGAAGGTTCTCCTTTCCATCCTTTGACGCAGCCTTTTGGGCCAGAAGCTCGATCAGCCGATAAATTTCAGACGGTGTTTCTGCATAAAGACAGCCCTCTGGGTCGTCGTTCGCCTGTAAAATTTTTCTGCACCACGAAAACGACCGCGCAGCTTTCCCGGCATTGAGAATGCAGACCCGAAGGTCCTCTTCACTGTGGAACACGACCGCATTCATGAGGACGCTGTTGAACACTGTTTCTTTCTGCGGACCATATACCCCGATGATGTGATGTTTTTTCAGATCCAACGAATATGGAACATTGGAAAGGGTCTGCGTCTGCTCAACTGCAGTTTGGAATTCTGGCGCGAGCGCACGTTTTGCCGCCGCATCCTGAAACGCAAGATGGGCCGGATTCTGTTCTGAGTGCACGCCCAGCCGCACGGTCCAAAAGCTTTTCTGCAAAGGAGTCCGCACCCAGTCCCAGTTCATGGTCTGGCTCAGCGATGGATAGCACTCTTCCATGCCCTTCTTGAATTCTCTGCCATTCCGGAGACTTTCAGCTTTTTTCTGTTCGATGATTTGTTGATTTTCGCGTTCAGCTTTTTTGCGTTCTTTCTTCCAGCGGCCCCATTTATCAGCATAGCGAAGCATCGACATTACGATCCCCACAAGTGCGGATGCCACAAAGAACGCATAAAAATTTCCAGCGCTCGGGAGCACATAGCGGAAGAGGGCCAGATAAAGACCAACCGTAATCAGCGGAAAGATCAAAACATCCAGCACCGAAAGTTTGGGCTTCGGCGGAAGCGGCTTCAGCTCTTGAAGCAGAACGGGTTGAAAATTTTTCAGCTTCTCGCTTTGAAAGGTCTTTTTCATCTTCTGTCCCTCTTCCCTCGGCTGTTCCTACATCCTCAGCCGCCCCACCTCGTCGGCCAGCTGCTCCACGACTGTCGTCAGCGCGTCGATCCTCCGCACGGTTACAAGGCTCGTCACAGCGCACCCGAGCACACATCCGATCAGAAATGCTACCGCGACCAGAAAAAGCACCCTTTTCAGAACGACATCCTGTTGTTTGACATGACTTCGTTTCTGCTCTCCGGACTCTGCATCCAAAGCTTCTGCTTCATTCGGCGCGGTTTCCTCTGACTCTTCGGCTTTTTTCAGCGGTGCTTCTTCCGATTCTTCCACAGAGCGATACAGGACCGAGACCCCGATATCATCGCCCTTCAGGTCTCGCGGTGAATCTTTCCATGCAAGGATGCACTCGCGCAGTTCTTCTTCGGAAAGGTCCCCTGCCTGAAGTTTCTGGGTGAGCAGTTCCAGCTCAGGCCCCACCTCGCCGTTATAGAATGCTCCCTGCGGATGCTCCACACCGTCGGTCATTAAGATCAGGGCAACATCATCTTTTTCAAGTTCAAATCGTTTCAGTTCGCTGCAGCGGAGGACCGTCAGCGGCTGTGCAAGGACCACTTGTTTCGTCGGAGACTCCGTCGAAGAAGTGGACAGCACCCTCACCCCGTTTTTCCCTAGAATAAGGGCCGAACCGTTGCCGACCTTATAGAAAAAGACCTGTTTTCCCTGAACTGCAACCGCCTGCACGGTCGTGCTGTATTTGTGCAGCTCTGCCGTGATGATCGTGCGGTCGTTCAAAATCGGCACGCCCGTGGCTTCTTCTGCACGTTTTGACAATTCTACCAGAAGGTTCTGGTGATACTTCGTCAGCAATTCGTTCAGGCGTCCATAGCCCGCCTGACACAATTCCTCAAAGTTGTTTTTGAGGTACTGCACCGTAAATTCTGCAACGCACTGGGCGCCCACATCCGAATGCTCCGCGTCGCTTGTTCCATCGCACAGAGCCATCACATCCAGCGTTCCGTCCTGCTCGCAGCAGCAGCGGTCCTGACAGACGCCCTGTCGATGCTTCTTTCCCGCTTCACAGCATTGTACGATTTTCCAACTCATGTCGCTTCCTCGCTGCCTTTCAGTCCTCATCATACAACTTTTTCAATTCAATCCAAGGGTCCTTTCCCGCATCCGGCGGATTTTTTGGTCCCGAACCGGACCCATAGACCTGAAATACATCGTCATCCGCTTCATCCGAATCAAAATTCTCTTCCTTGTCCTTCTGATACGCCACCGTTGCCAGAAGTTCGTGGAAGAATTTCTCCAGCGATTCGGCAAACTCTTCCGGCTTTCCAACGACGATTCCATTCAGATGTTCATTGTAGGTCTGATCAACTTGTCCCAGCAGCATCTTGACGAGGCCCAGCTTTTTGGCCTCCGTTTTCGCATTGAACAGATCGAACATCTTCTGCACAAGATATTCCCCATCATAATGGGTTTCTTCGGTGTTTCGAAGGTCACTGATCAGCACAAAAACCGGCTGCTTATATTCGTCCTCGATTCCCGCATCCTTATACATCTGCTTGCGCGCTTCTGCCAGATACCACGCCACAAACAGTCCACTTGCCATCGAGGTCATGCCGCCCATTTCATCATTTCGAATTTCGCAGCTTTCGTTCAGGTCTTCCTCCGTAATATACCCGAACGACCGGCGGACTTTCACTTCCGATGCAAAAGTAACGGTTGCAAAATCGATTCGTTTAGTCAGCGTCTCTCTGCTTTCCAGAACCGTTCGAACAAAGTTTCTCGTTGCACGATTCAGTTGTTCCCGTACAGGAACAATGCTTCCGCTAAAATCAAGCAGCATAATGACCGGGTAGAGGTCCGCACCCGAGGTTACATCAAAGTTCTTTTTGAGTTCAAAGGCGGATTCCGACACGATCCCCTCTCGAATCAGTAAATTTTTGATTTTTACCACTTCCGGCTCATAGATCGAGGTATTTTCGTTCCACATATTGATATCCTCCTATTTTTATGTTGTGATCGTGACATCGACCGTCCGATAGGCAAGCACCTGCGGTTTGTCCGATCCATTATCCATGAAATAAACTGTGATCGTATAATTGCCCGGTTTCAAAGCTGTCACTGTCAAGGGATTCGTGATTCCATCTTCCATCCATTCACCCCAGTCCGTGCTAATTACATCCGATGGAAAGCGAACCCTATACGTCCATATTTCCGGGAGATTTCCAGCTGCACTCACTGCAATCGTTGCACTTTGCCCAACACTAAGATTGACCACATCCACGTCGGTTGTAATGCTGAGATCTTCCCGCAGTCCTGAGAGGTCCTCTCCGTAAATATCCGGTGGAAGCTCTTCGCTGGCTGCCGCAGACTCCTGCACCTCCGGAGAGGCTGCCATCTGGGTCTGTCCGCTTTGATACGACAGCCACAGGAAAACCAGAACGGCCAAGACCGTCGCAGCCACAAACAGCCAGATGCCTCTGGACGACTTTTTCTTTTCCATCTTCTGTCCCCGACTTGGCTCTCGGCTGGGGTGGGATTTTCTCTGAGGAGAATGAGCCCCCTCCGAAGGCATATTGATCTTCCGTTTGGGAGAACCGGACGCTTCCGATTGAGATGCCGGATTCGGCGGCTTCTTGTCTGCGGTATTCTCTTTCGGTGTGTCAAAGGCCGGACCGGTCCGGTTCCCGCTCGCATCCGCCTTTTTCAGTTGGATCGATGCAAAAAGCTTGGGCGGTTTCGCGCTTTCTTCCCGCAGCGGACATACCCTTGGCTTCTGCTCGGCCCACTGTTTCAGAGCCGCATCCTGTGAACCTGTCAACTCCAAATGATGCCGCACCAGAAGCTGCAGCATTGCTTCCGCCGGGAGCGGCTTGTTCTCGACCAGCCCCTGATAGAGCGCATTCCGCAGATACTCGGGAAGCTCTTTCCACCGCTTCACCAAAAACTTTCCTCGTTCCGAATTCGAAATGCTTTCCGGATCATTCTGAATCGTTTTCAGCGGAAACTTGTTCTTTGGAGTTTCGTTCGGAGCATTCATGTTCATCAAAAAACGGTACGTCATGACCAACAGCGAATAGCTCTCGATCTCCGTATTCTGCAAAAAGGCTTTGCGGCGGTCTTCCTTTGGCGAAAACACCATTTCCTGTCTTGGGCAGGAAGAGTAATGCGCACCATATGAAAATCCGTCAGTGTCGATCGGAATCACCCGGCCGTCCGATGTGACCAGAAAATTGTCGCCTTTGATATCGCTGAAATATGCTCCTGCAGCGTGATATTCCCATGCTGTCGCAAAAAGCCGGATCAGAAGATACAGCTGATTTGCCGAACTGGGCCAACACCGATTTTTCTGCAAAAAGTTTTTGCGCACCGTATCATCACACAAGCTCTCGAAAGGCATCCCATCGATCCAATGGACCGCAACACCGCGCATCGCTCCGTCTTCCATGACGATCTTTTGCGGCAGAGCATTTTCTATCCCATTGCCTGTGAACCACTCCTGCAGCCGAAGAAGCTTCTGGACCTTGATTTGATGGTCTTTCGGCAGTGGGAACTTGTCCACCCTAGCCGATTTCAAGATCATTTTTTGCGTTCCATTTTGGTATGTATAAATGCGTGAAGAGGGTGTATCTTCCTTTGTGCACGGCTCAAGCTGCGGAAAGTCCGCCCGATTTTTCAGCGTTTCCACATCCTCTAGTGGTTTATACTCAAGCGAGACATTTTTGATATCAAAAAAACTCAGCTTTCCATCGCACTTTACAAGGTCGATCGTCGAAACTTCCTCGGCCTCATCAAAAAACACCGCCGCCGCGTTTTGCCCGCTGTGGACAGAACTTTGCAGCACACAGCAGAGCGACCGAAGTTCCGGATATGGAAATGCCATCAGGCAGACACTTTTCCCATGCTGAAGATACCTTCGTGCACTGGAGAAAACAGACTCTCCGATAATTTTCCCGAAGCAGCGCGGGTTTGTCAGCGCATAGACATCCACACACCGCACAAATTCCCGATAGTGCTCTGCCAGCGGCCATTCTTCCGGAAAATCATTTGGGTCTTCCAGCAAGATCATCGCCTCTGGGTCCTGCACCAGCACATTTCTCACAAACTGAACGAACTCTATCCGATTTCCGTTCACCACGATCGACGGATGGAGCAGATAAAAATCGAATCGCATGAGTTCCCCCTCCCGTACTCAGTGATCCATCAACGTCTCAAGGTCCATTTTCTCCAAGTCAACCCCCTCCTCCATCAGTTTTTTCATGCGGGCTTCCACCTGCTTCATCAGCCGCCGCTTGGCTTCTTCCTGCGTTTCCGCATTGGCCCGCTTCGAGCGGCTGGCGGAGTCCAGCAGGTCTTGATAGGCCTCTGGCTGAAACTCAAGATTTTCGCGGTTCTGCATCAGCCGATGCAGACTGGAAAGAAACGCTTTGTCTTCTTCCGGGACCTCGTCTCTGTTCTTTTTGCCATAGAACAGCATCACATATTCCATCAACTGTCCCAGAAAGGGGTCTTTGCGGTAATTACGGAGCACTAAATTAAAGAATGTGTACACATTCCAATCGGCGTCTTTTTTGCATAGGTCCTTCCGGACTTCCTGCATCATCATCGACAGGATATAGGATTGCTTCACTCCCATCTCTGACGAAACGCCCAAGACCTGTTCCTGCTTCAGAAACAGCGCATTATCATCCAAAACCTGCCGAAACTCATAGCCATCAAGCGGCGGCTGTGTGAACAGCTTTTCAAACACGACCTGATACCGTTCCTTTGGAATTTTCTCCTGATTCTGGAACAGCTGGATATAGGTATCCAGAGTTGGGCGGGATAACCCCAGCCGGTCTGCCAGCTCTCGTTGGGTCATGTGGATGGTTTTTAGATATTCTTTAATTTCCATACGTTGTTGTTTAACTTTCTATCCTTTGTTCGGTTCCACGATCGAGAACAGCCTATGCAGCCCCCAGTTGGTCACACAGCCAATGCCTATTCCGAATGCCATCGCGGTTCCTCCTGTCAGGGCAACGCCAGCCACAGTGAGTCCAGTCAATGCCGCGCCTGTGATTGCCCCGGTCATTCCGCCGATCAGGGTTTCTTTTCCAACGGTGTTCAAATATTCTTTTCCCGTGATTTCCTGATTCAGCAGCAGCCCAAGGTTTGCGACGGCTTCGATTCCACCGCTCAGTACCGCACTCACCGCACCCGATGCTGCAGCACTTTTCACGACCGCACTTTTCTTCAAAACTTCCTTCGAATTTGAGAGGGCTGCATTTGCAACTTCACGCGTTTCCCCGTAACTGATCCCGCCCGCCTTTTGGCCCGTTTCCTTTGCCATCTCGTCGGTAAAAACCAGTGTTTTGCCTTTGTATGCGCCATTCAATTTGTCGATTGCTTTTTTCGCATACTCCTTGAGCTTCGTCGCCTTTAGCTCAAAGACCTCCAGGACCTTTTCTCCCTTTTTGAGGAGCACATCGGAACCCGTCTTGTTCGAACCATCTACCACAGCTTTCGTGAACAGCTTATGGTTCAGGCCCATATTGAGTTTGTCTGCATACATCACCTCAAACGCAAATCCATGCAGCTGCGCCGCCTTTTTTCGGTACAAAGCCGATCTCCAGGCATTCAACGAAACAGACGCCGCCGAATGTCCGACCACAGACGAAAACATGCCGTCCAAGCTTCCCTTGATCGCATCTCTTCCCCAGATGGCCGCCCTCACATAAAATGGGTCATAGCTTCGATCCACCTGTTTCAACGTCTGTGTTGTTTCTTCAAATGACGATGCTGCATCATTTAACCGAACCTTACAACTTGCCAGCCGCTTTGCTGCATCCGTACAGCGAAGGGAGCCAGCAGCATTGCCCGACGTCAGGAAGATCAGATTTGCGCTGTTCAGTGCGCTGATCGCTTCCCCAACGCTGGCCTTCGAAGCATTGAGGTAAAACTTCACTTCATCCGACTCGCTCACGCTAATCATGGTCTTCCCTCCTTCATCACGCTGCCCTCTCAGCGATACAGTCGATTTCTTACGGATGAGATCTCCTGATACAACTGCTCGATCACCTCTTGATAAGCCTCAAAGCTCTGCCCCGAAAACTTCACCTGAAGCTCATTCTTCGCGCGCAGAAGGCTCCGCATGGCCTCGCACAACGCTTCGTCAGCTTCCGCGACCAGCCGTTCAGCTTTTTCCTGTTCGTAGCTCGGATTCACGTCCATGGTATCATCTCTCTTGTTCGATCTGTTTTTGGAAGAACGTAAAAAAGGTTGTGAGCTGACGCTCGTAGTCTTTTTCCGGAAGTTTTTGCACGAGGATCGGACGCTGATCTTTGCTGAGTTTCTGCCGCATTGCTGTCAGCCACACTCGACCGTCGCTGCCCGGAAATGCCGCAAACATCGAAAGCACTCCATCCTCTGGGTCGTCGCTGTCCGGTGCATGAAGTGTTACTCGAAACAAACGGTTCCTTTCCAACGCCCGATGGTAACTCTTCTGGTATTCTTCCGGAAGGTGGTCTGGGTCGAAGCCTTCCGCCTTTTGGTCTGCATCCGTTTTGCCAAGTCCTTTTCCCAGTACTTCATATAGTTTTACCGGCGAACTTTTCGTATCAGAAATCGCAGCCTCCACCAAGCTGTCCTCGTCCTGTCCCAAATGAATGAGCACCAGCATATGACGGTGGTTTGGCAGATAATACAGGCTTAAAACGGACTCCATTTCCTGAACGCGAGGCGCTTCGATGCTGACAGCCACCTTGCTTTCCAGAAAGCTCTGGATCAAAACCTGCCAGTTCGGCGACAGACGAAGTCCCTCGACTTCCGAATCGTAAAAAACATACTCTTCGTCGATCAATTCTTTCAGAACTTTCTCGGTCGGAGAGCGTCTTGTCTGCGGGTTGAACATCTCCAGCAATGCCGCAAGATGCTTCCACTTCAACGTATACGCTTGCTGATACAACAACAGCTCAAACATCGTGTTCTCCTCCCAGCGAAAAGAATTCCTGTGGTGTGGCTACCGTGTCATATTCCTTTGAAGCAATCATCTTTGCCAGCGGCAGCGAAATTTCTTCTTGAAAAAAACGCTTCAAAAACACGTTCAACTGTTCCGTGCCGCCTTTCTGCGTCTGTCCAGACCCCGTCCGATAGGAAACGGTAAAGTAAGAACGTTTCAAATGCTTCTCCGGAACGGGCAGCTGTGCGCCGATTTCCTTTTCCGCGCCTTCCTGCCGGATGGCAACGAGATGAATCGGCATCATTCGGAAGCTTTGGCTATCCCACTGTCTGATTTGCGCGATCTGCTGCGCCAATACAGAGCTGAGCAACGCATCTGCATCCATCCCTCGGGCAAAAAATTCTCCGGAAATGCACGGCTCCATAGCAGGGATCGTACAGAAATTTTTCGCACCGATTTTTTCCGTCGTGTTAACGATCAGATTCAGCTTTCCGTGCCGACTCACAAAATAATCGCAGCATTCGCTGAGAAGATTCCGAAATTCCGTCTGCTGTCTTTTCCAGACCTGCTCTGTCGGCACTTCATAATAGAGAAGAATGATCGCCAATGGGTATCTCTGATACATTGCTCCGCTCCATCGACAACGATCCCCTCATCCAAAGATCAGGGGATCGTCACCTTGTTTTATCGTTTATTCCACACTAGAAATCGGCGTCACACCGCCAAACTCAGACGAAACCGACTTAGCGATCTCCTGATCCTGAAACACCAGCTGCGATGCACCCTTTCCGATCGCATCCGCATAGGCATGAAGCAGATTGCCCATAGGCGTCACCACACATCGGTTCATCTGGTTTGCCACATCCAGATAGGCATTTGCCGCGTATCCGTGCCAGAACGTCGTCAGTGTGTTCAGGTCCCTTACAAGCGTGCTCTGAAGCTCCATCAGTTCTGTATAACAAGCATTCAGCGCCTCGATATCCGATTGGATCGTTTCTTCCGGCAGATTGATATGTCCCGTCATCTCTTACTTCCCTCCTTATAGACTAAACCGCCAACGAATCCGCTCTGCTTCGTGCTTATCTGCTTCTGTCATCGTCACCTGCGTACGTTTCAACGACGACGCCATTTCCTCCAGAAGTTCCTTCATCTTGATGTAGTTTCCCTGATTGCTTTCATTTGCCGCATTGAATGCCGTCTGCGTCTGTGATACAAACGCGGTATTCATTTCGGCGATGATGCTGTTCAGCTTTGTGTAGGTCCTCACCCATGTCTGTGCTTCGCTTTCCAGCCGAACCGCAATGTTATTGGCTTCTTCCGGTCTGTAGATCATCTTTATCCCTCCGATCTTTTGTCTGCCGCTTCGTTCTGTAGCCTCACTATACATCAAAAAGAATCAAGAATCAAGTAAAATTGTAAAAATTAATAGCTTTTTTTACGATTTGGCATCCTTCATAATTTTGAAAGTCAACTATTGTGACATCTGCCGCTTTCTTTCGACAGACATAAAATTTTGCTGGAAAGATTCAGAGAATTCTCTTTATGAAACTATCACGGCCTGTTTTGTGATGTCATGATGTCAAAAAAACCAGAAAGTTTGGAAAGGCTTTTCTTTTTGAAACGCTCTTTTTTGCACTTTTGTTCTTGCGCATGGACTGTTTTTGCAGCGAAAACACTTTCGCTCGATAAATCAAAAATATTTTTCGTTTTCATCGAAGGTTGCATCCAAGTTTTCGCCGTTCTTCACAAAATAAAGGTCATACTTTCTCGTTCAAACTCGTCAAAAAAGAGGATTTTCTCTTGACAAGCCCTATTTCGGCGCGGTAAAACTATATTGGAAAGTTTGAAACTGGTTTGGTAGGAATACACTTCAAAATTGAAATTGTCCGTCCCATAACTTCATTTCACAAAAGTTCCTGACCGCATCACGACACTAAGGCAAAGGAGAGAGTGAATATGACGATCGCAATTCTCGCACACGATTCCCGCAAAGAACTCGCCCTCCAGTTTTGCACCGCATACAGTGGGATCCTTTCCCGCAACACAGTCATTGCCACCGGGACCACCGGCCGCATGTTGAATCAGACCACCGGCTTGCCGGTCCATTGCTACCTCTCCGGACGGCTGGGCGGCATCCAGCAGATCACCGCCCGCGTCGCCTGTGACGAGGTCGATCTCGTCCTGTTCTTCCGCGACCCGCTCAAGGCAGACAATGGCAATTCTACTGAACAGAACCTGCTTCGTCTGTGCGATATGCACAGCGTACCCATCGCCACCAACATCGCAACGGCCGAAGTGCTGCTGCGCGGACTCGATCAGGGCGACTTGGATTACCGCGAGGGGATGCACCCCGCGGTGGTCGAGCCGCTGGCCGAGCGTCCCCGCGCTGTGTGCTGACATCCGACTCGTTCGTTTTGTGTATAGAGGGAAAGAACAACGCCGCAGAGGTCTTTCGACTTCTGCGGCGCTGCGTTTTTATGTAGGATCTATGGCGGAGCTTATTCCAGACCAGCCATCTGCTTGATGGCCTTCATCGCGAAGGTCAGGGTGCGGCCCATGGCCACGCCCGCCATCAGGCAGGGATAGTTGTTGGCGAAGAAGCTGCCGGACATATCGCCGGTAATGTACAGGCCCTCCATGGGCTGGTTGTTGGTGTCCAGAGCCTG
>OIYO01000383.1_pt1 | contig 38737 bp, 60 predicted proteins | sample 1588191 | NCBI WGS metagenome assembly OIYO01 (sample SAMN03283275) | human gut metagenome | biome: human-associated habitat; material: feces | host: Homo sapiens | place: Peru | collected 2012 | reverse complement strand
TCCTCCGTGCGGGATTTTTTCCCCACGGGAGATTCGGCGGCAGTCCGGCGGCAGGACGGCGGGGCGATCCGGCAGCGAAGCCGGGAGCCGGGGCGCTGCGGAAGTGCAGCGGGATTGGCCAAAGCGCTGCGGAAATGCAGCGGGAAGGCGCAAAACGCTGCGAGGGCGCAGCGAAAAGTAAATCACATGGCATAGACCAAAAGCCTCAAAGGCAAGAGTCAGCACGCACCGGAGACCGGTGCGCGTCGGCCCTTGCTTTTTTTGTTTTCCGGTTCATGACCCGGCCCCTGTGCCGGTATTCATCCTTTCTTCCCTTCCCTTCCGGTCTCCGTGCCCTACCACGGAGGCCGGGTCATGAGCCGGAGCTGCCGCCCTGCCTGCGCCGAAGGCCTGCGCTGGATGCGCGGGGTATTGACGTAGACGCGGTGGGGCGGCACGGTCCGAATCGGACACATTTCCCCGACGCACACGGCGGCGTTCGCGCCGCAGCGGGTTTGATCCTCCTGCGGCGGCCCTGTCTGCCATGCGAGGGTCGCCGTGTGCGCCGGGTATCACAGGAGGATCAACATGGCAAAGAAAAAGACACCCGGCGGGACTGCCGGAAAGGGCGGCGTCAACCCGGCGCCGACGAGAGACGATCAGACGGTGCGGATCGCAGCGGAGCAGCTCACCATGGTCCCCATTGACGATCTCATCCCCTACGCGAACAACGCCAAGAAGCACGGCGTTAAGCAGATCAACCAGATCCGGGCCAGCCTGCGGGAGTTCGGCTTTGTAACTCCCGTGCTCATCGATTTTGACAACAACATCATCGCAGGCCACGGCCGGGTGGAGGCCGCCAGGGCGGAGGGCATGAGCGAGGTGCCCTGTGTGCTGGTGACCAACCTAACGGAGGCCCAGCGCAAGGCATACATCCTGGCAGACAACCGGCTGAGCGAGACGGCAGCATGGGACACGGAGCTGCTGAAAATCGAGCTGGAGGGCCTGGAGGCTTTGAACTTCGACACCGAGATCGCCGGTTTTGACGCGGAAGCGATGGAGGAGCTGGGCGTAGAAATCGGCAGCAGTCATACGCAATCCGAAGCCTACGAGGACGATTTTGACGAAGATCCCCCGGAAGAAACCTCCGTGCGTGAAGGAGACATCTATCAGTTAGGGCGGCACCGTCTGGCGGTCGGCAGTACTGCCGATGAGGCGGCTATGACCCGCCTCATGAATGGTGCTCTGGCAAACATGGTTTTTACAGACCCGCCTTACGGCGTGGCTGTGGGATCCAAAAATCAAATGCTGGATGATGTTGCCGGGGGGAAAAGCGGACGCTGCACCGAGGACATCTACGGAGACACCATGAGTGAAAGCGATCTTCACGATATGCTTTTGCAGGCCATGACCAACATTCGGCTGTCATGCCGGGACGATGCTTCTTTCTATGTCACCAGTCCACAGGGCGGAAGCCTTGGCTTGATGATGATGATGCGGGAAGCCGGCCTGGAAGTCCGGCACATGCTGATTTGGAAGAAATCTTCTCCGACGTTTTCTATGGGCCGTCTGAATTACGAATACCAGCACGAGCCCATTTTCTTCACGTGGACTAAAAAGCATATCTGGTACGGAAACGGCAAATTCCACACGTCCGTGTGGGATGTGGATAAACCCCGCAAGTGTGACTTGCACCCCACCATGAAGCCGATAGCCCTGGTTGAAAACGCTATTCTGAATTCTACCACGGAAGGTGACCTTGTTTTGGATGGCTTCGGCGGCAGCGGGACAACGTTGATCGCCTGTGAGCAGCTGGGGCGGACGTGCTACATGATGGAAATCGACCCTAAGTATGTCCAGGTCATCATTAACCGGTGGGAAGCTATGACCGGAGAAAAGGCGGTGCTGCTGAATGACCGTGCAAGAAGCTGAGCGGATCATCGCGCGAACCAGCAGCCCGCATCTGAAACGGGATATGCAGCGGTTTATCAGAAACCAGAGGAGAAAGGAGGGCCGGAATGGCAGGGAAAAGACAGCCGACGGATGTGGTGATCTCAAACGGGCGAAAGCACCTGAGCAAAACCGAGGAGGCGGAGCGAAGGGCCGGTGAGGTAAAGGTCTCCCCCGCCAAGACGGCCAAGCCGCCTAAATGGCTGCCGGAGACGCTGAAAAAGGACTTCCGGGCCATCGGTAAGCGGCTGATTGCCTCCGGTCTTTACACGGAGCTGGACGCCGACACGCTGGGCCGCTATCTGGTAGCCCAGCACCAGTGGCTCATTGCCACCGGCGAGGCAGAGAAGGCGCTGGCCCAGCGGGATCAGGAAGGCGCAGACAGCTGGGGCAAGATCCAGGAGCGCTATTTCAAGCAGGCCCGGAACTGCGCCAACGATATGGGCCTGACGGTTACCAGCCGCTGCCGCCTGGTGGTGCCGGATACCGGCAAGCAGGCGACGGAGGACAGCAACCCCATGCTGGAACTGATCCGGGGAGGCATGGATCGGTATGCCTAAGATGTTGACGCTGGCGCCGGGTATCGAGGTACCGACGCCGGATGACGGCGCGGAACTCCGGTACAACCAGGCCGAGGTGAACCGTGTGGAGAAATTCTTCTCCATGCTGGTGTTCGGCCAGAACCAGTGGGCCGGTCAGCCCTTCCACCTTCTGGAGTGGGAGCGGCGGGCCATCCGGGAGTTCTTCGGCATCCAGATCCGCAACGATCGCGGCCAGTGGGTGCGATACCGCCGGTTTCTGTATGACGAGATCGCCAAGAAAAACGGCAAGAGCGAGTTTGCGGCAGGGCTGGGGCTGAATCTGCTGGTGAATGACGGCGAGAGCCGCCCGCAGGTGGGCATTTTCGCCGCCGATAAGACCAACGCGGATATCATCTACCAGTGCGCCAAGTACATGGTGGAGCACACGGCTCTGGGCCAGCCGGCCCACCGGCCGCTGGCATGGTGCCGGGACAGCGTCCGAGAGATCCGCACCCGCTTCGGCGGCATAATGAAGGTCTACAGCAGCGACGCCGACACCAAGCACGGTTTCAGCTTTTCGGCCATTATCATCGACGAGCTGCACGCCCAGCCAAACCGGCGGCTGTGGGACGTCCTGACGGTGGGCTCCAACGCGGCCCGGCTCCAGCAGGCGGTGATCGTGCTGACCACGGCGGGCGATGACCCAGACCGCAAGTCTATCGGCTGGGAGATCCATGAGAAGTGCCGCAGGCTGCTGGCATGGCGGCGGGGTAAGCCGGAGCGTCCTATGGATGAGGACGATCCGCAGTGGCTGCCCATCATGTACGGCATCTCCACCCTGACGCAGGACGATCCGGACAGGATTGCGGAGCTGGACATCTATGACGAGGCACTGTGGAAAATCTGTAACCCCAGTTATGGGGTGACGATCCAGCCCCGGCAGTTCCGGGATGACGCCCGGGCGGCCAAGGCCAGCGAGGCAGCGGAGCGGAATTTCCGGTGGCTGCGGCTCAACCAGTGGATCAGCACCAAGGACGTGGGGTGGCTGCCCCTGACCCTTTACGATAAAACTCAGATTGGCCCCTCCGCCAAGGCGGAGCGGGAGACGTGGGTGGAGGAGCACCTGACGGGCAAGACCTGCTACGGCGGGCTGGATATGTCCCTGCGGACGGATCTCAGCGCTTTGGTGCTGGTGTTCCCGCCCCAGCCGGGACTGGATCAGGGTGTGGCCCTGTTCCGGGCTTGGCGGCCCCTGGAGGGCGTGACGGAGGCGGAGCAGCGGGATCATGTGCCCTACCGGGACTGGGAGCGGGCCGGGTTCCTTACCCTTTGCCAGGGCGACATGATCGACAACCGGGACGTGATCGCGGCCATTCTGGACGCCAAGGAGCGGTATGACCTGCGGGCGCTGGGCATTGACCAGTACCTGACGGCCACCATGACGCCGCTTTTGCAGGACGAGGGCGTGGAGATCATCGCCATCCCCCAGACTATGGCGGGCATGAGCCCGGCCATGAAGGAGCTGGAGGGCCTGATCCGGGAACACAAGATGCTCCACGTCCACAACACCTGCGCCCGGTGGTGCTTCGGCAACGTGCGGTGCGCGGTGGACGGAAATGAGAACCAGAAGCCCATGAAGAACCGGAGCATCGGACGAATCGATATCACGGTGGCGTGGATCATTGCCGTGGCGGCGTGGATCGTGAAGCGAAATCAGAAGTCGGATCTGGCGGCGGCGATGAGCCGTCCCGGTTTTAGCTTATAACGCGGTCCGATTCGGACCGGAAAGGAGACCGCATGAAAAAAGTAAAGAGCGCTCTGGCCCGGTTCGGCCCGGACGTGCTGCTGGTCTGCGGCGTGGGCACCGTGGCCGTGGGCTTCGGAATGATCTGGCTGCCGCTGGGCGTGATCGTGGCCGGCGGGGCGCTGATCGCCTTCTCCCTGCTGAGCGATCCGGGAGGTGATGAGCAGTGAGCATGACCAACAGGCTGCGGATGGCCGTCAGCCGTCCGCAGCAGGTACGAAATGACGTGACCGTCAAGACGCTGGCAGCGTCCGGCGGGCTGGCCGTGGGCGAGCTGACCGAGACCACCGCCCGGAAGCTGAGCGCAGTGGACGGGTGCATGGAGATCCTGAGCAACTCCATCAGCAAGCTGCCCAACTACATCATGAACAGCCGGACGCGGGAGCATGTAGACCACTACCTCCTGCGGCTGCTGAATGTCCGGCCAAACGAGGCCATGACGCCCAGCATCCGGCGGAAGGTGCTGGAGAACAGCCGGAACGAGGGCGGCAACGGCTATGACTGGATCATCCGGGATCCCCGGACGGGGCTGATTCGGGAGCTGATCCCGGTGCCCTGGTGGCTGGTGCAGCCCTGGCGGGATGAGGCCGGGCGAGTGTGGTACACCGTGGCCCATCCGGTGACCGGCACGCCCATGGTGCTGCCCAACGAGGACATCTGCCACTACAAGGCCACCACACGGGACGGCCTGACGGGCATCTCGCCCCTGCGGCGGGCCAGAGAGGTGCTGGCAGCTGCCCAGGCGGCGCAGGCATATGATCTGGCGTTTTACGCCAACGGCGGCCAGCCCAGCGGCGTGCTGGAGACCGACAGCGATCTGGGCGGCTGGGCGGAGGACGTCAACGGCAAGCACATCCAGGCGGCGGACGGCAGCTATCTAACCCGAAAGGATCAGCTGCGGCACGAGTGGGAAAAGGTCCACGCCGGCCCCAGCAACAGCCACCGGGTGGCAATCCTGGATCTGGGGCTGAAATACACCCCCATTGCCGCCACCAACAAGGACGCCCAGTTTGTGGAAAACAAAGAGGTCTCCATCCGGGATATCGCCAGATACTTCGGCGTGCCCCTCTACAAGCTGCAGGAGGGCAAACAAGCCTATGGCAGCAACGAGCAGAACGCCATTGAGTACGTGGTGAGCACCCTCCATCCCATTGTCAACCAGTACGCGGAGGAGCAGACATGGAAGCTGCTGACAAACACGGAGCTGCGGCAGGGCTTGGAGATCCGGATCAACATGATGGCAGAGCTCAAGGGCGACACGGCCAGCCGTGGCGCCTGGTACACCAACCAGAGGAACAACGGCGTGTTTTCCGTCAACGATATCCGGGCACTGGAGGACCTGCCGGATGTGGAGGGCGGCGATGAGCGCCGGGAGAGCCTGAACTATGTCCCTTTGAAGGACTGGGCACGGCTCAGCGAACAGAGAAACGGAGGGAACGCAAATGCGGGTAACACTTAACGGCATCGTCGCAGCCGATGACGATTTGGAAATCTACCAGTGGTTTGGCTTCACGGCTTTTTCGCCCAAGGCGGTGCGTGACGCGGTGGCGTCCACCCCGGAGGGAGAGGAACTGGTGCTGGAGATCAACAGCGGCGGCGGCAGCGTGTTTGCCGGATCCGAGATCTACAGCGTTTTGAGATCTTCCGGCATCCACACGGTGGCAGAGGTTCAGAGCCTCGCTGCCAGCGCGGCCAGCTACATGTGCCTTGCCTGTGACGAGGTGCAGATCTCCCCGGTGGCGCAGATGATGATCCATCTGCCGTCCACCTGCACCAGCGGAGACCGTGGAGATCATCTGCGGAGCGTGCAGATGCTGGACAGCACCCGGGAGGCCATCCTCAACGCCTACGAGCTCAAGGCCGGCGGCAAGGCCGACCGGGCGGAGTTCCGGCGGATGATGAACGCCGAGACGTGGCTGACGGCTCAGGAGGCCGTGGACTGCGGTCTGGCGGACGGCATTATCGGCGAAACGGCCAGTATTGCTCCGCAGAACGTGATGAATGCCATCGGCAGCGGCATCCGGGCGCTAGGATGCGCCGGGATGCCGGACATCACGGAGCTGCGGGCCAGATACATGGCAGAGCAGCACCCCACGCCGGAGACGGACCCGGCACCCACAGCATCAACGGGCGGTGAGCCCGATGCAGATACCGGAGACTGGCAGGCACAGGCCCGCCTGGATCTGGAAAAAATCAGATTTTAAACGGAGGTAGCAAAACATGAACAATCTCAGACGCGATCTGGTGGATCTGACCACCCAGCGCACCGCCCGTCTGGAAGCCGCGCAGGCGGCTCTGGATGCGGGCAACCAGGCGGACTACGATTCCGCCATGGCGGATGTCCGTGATTTCAACGGCCGCATCCAGAACATTCAGGATCTCATCACCGAGCAGGACCGCCAGATCATGGCCGCTCCCGCTCCCGCCGGTGCAGAGGCCCGCGACATGGCCGAGGAGCGCGGCCATGCCCTTATGGCTGGCAAGGCCGTGACCTTCACCGCCGACGAGACCCGCCGGGCCGTGATGAACTCCATCACTCTGGCCACCGGTACTGTGGTGGAGCCCACCGGCGCCGGCAGCAACATTCGGGACCCCCTGGGCAACGTGGTCTCCTCTATTGTGGATCAGGTGTACGTGCAAAACCTGACCGGCATGGGCAGCTTCCTGGAGCCCTATGTGATCTCCGAGATCGACGCCAAGGGCGGCAAGGTTACCACCAACGCCGGCAAGGCCCGCACCACCAGCACCGACCCCAACTTCGGCGTGGCGAAGATCAGCCCCTACGAGCTGAACGTGACCCAGTTCGTGGATCGCAACATCTCCCGCCTGAGCCCTGCCGACTACTACGACAAGATCTACAACATGGCGATGCGTGCTATGCGCCGAAAGCTGGCCGGCCTGATCGTCAACGGTGACGGCCAGGCATCCCCCGACATGTTCGGCATCAAGAACGCCAAGAACGTGGCGGGCGCCGGGATCGCGGCCAGCGTGGACGTGTCCAGCATCGACGAGAACCTGCTGGATGACCTGTTCTTCTCCTATGGCAGCGACGAGGCCATCGGCCAGAACGCCCGGCTGCTGCTGAACAAGGCGGATCTGAAGGCCATCGGCAAGCTGCGCAACAGCGACAAGCAGCGGGTGTTCAAGATCAACCCCGCCACGGGCAACCCCAACACCGGCACCATCGAGGACGGCGGCAACATCGTGCCCTACACCATCGTCAGCGACCTGACCGCCCTGTCTGCCTCCACCGCTGGCAGCGCTGCCATCCAGACCATGCTGTACGGCGATCCCGCCAACTACGAGCTGGGCCTGTTCGGCGACTACACCGTGCGGGTGGATGACAGCGTCAAGGCTGTGGAGCGCATGGTCACCATCCTGGGCGACGCCATGGTGGGCGGCAACCTGATTGTGGACAAGGGCTTCGTCATCGCAAACCTGCCCAAGTCCGGCGGTTGATCGGAGGGGTGACGGATGGCGGCGTTTAGTGACCGGCAGGCCAGCATCCTGAGCTACTGCCGGATCGACGATCCCACGCCGGAGGACCTGAGCCTGCTGGAGGGCTTCCATGCGGACGCCGTCAGCTACATGCGCAACGCGGGCGTGGCGGAGCCGGAGGCCGGTTCCGCCCGCCTGCCCCAGTACAATGCCTGTATTCTGGCGCTGGTGCTGGACGCCTGGGACAATCGGGGCATCCAGACCGCCGACAAGTCGTTTGCAGACAATCCGGCTTTCCGGCGGCGGATCAACCAGCTGAAGCTGACGGAGCCGGTGCGGTCCGATTCGGACACGGGAGGCTAAGCCATGGACGTGAATGCTGGAAAGCTGAATAAGCGGGTGGAGATCGTGCGGATCTCCACCTCCCCTGACGCTGACGGCTACGCAGACCCCACGGAGACGGTGATCCGGCGCCCCTGGGCGCAGTTCTCCCGGGTCAGCGGCTCCGAGGCGCTGCGGCAGGGCGCGGACATGGGCGACGTCAAGGTACGGTTTCTGGTCCGCTCCGGGCATACGGCCATCAGTCGGAAGGACCGGGTGCGGTACAATGGCGCGGACTACGAGATCGAGTACGTCAATGACTACGGCGACAGCGGCTTTTATACGGAGCTGATCGCCAGGCTGCTGACGGCGGGAGGCTGAGTATGAGTATCAACGAGACCATCATCCAGGCGGTGACGCCCATCGTGCCGGTATGCGTTCCGGATGTGTACCGGCCCGACGCCGGAGAGACTCCGGCAGAGGTCTACTGCGTGTTCAACTACACGGAGTCGCCGGATGTGTTCGGCGACGATGAGCCGCAGGCCATCCGGTATCTGATTCAGCTGCACCTGTATCTGCCGCTGAAGCAGACGCCGCTCCGCCTGAAACGGCAGCTCCGGCGGGCCATGCTGGACGCCGGGTGCGCCGTGGGCGACGCACTCAATCTGACGGATCTGGAGGGCCAGCACTACGTCCTTGAGTTTGAGTATGCGGACGGCGAGGTGGGCTGATGGCTGAGATCGGGTTTGTGGGTCTGGATGATCTGATGCTGAGCATGGAAGAAATCGCCCAGATCCCGGACAATGTTAAAGATGAAATGCTGGACGCTCAAGCCGACGTGGTGGTTTCCGCGCAGCGCGCCAAGGCCAGAGCCTACGGCGTACAGGACACGGGGTTGGTAATTTCCAGCATCAAGAAGGGAAAGCCCAAATGGAAAAAAGGCGTCAGGGTCATTTACATCACCCCCAGCGGTACGCGCCGGCGCGGCAAGCAGACGGTGCGCAATGCCGAGATTGCATTCATCAACGAATACGGCACCAAACGGCAGAGCGCACGACCTTTTGTCCGTGACGCCAACGAGGCCAGCGCGGAAGCCACAACGCAGGCCGGGTTTGAAGTTTACGACAAGTGGCTGAAATCAAAGAATCTTTAAGGAGGTTTCCTATGGCAAGTTACGGAGCCAAGTACATCCAGTGGGCGCCCTTTGCGGAGACGGCCCCGGATGCGAGCGCCGAAGCGTACCCCAAGTACGGGGATCCCATCAATCTGGGCGCGCTTCAGAAGGCGACCGATTCCCCCTCGTACAACGAGGCGAAGATCTATGGCGATGACGCGCTGGACGAGTACGTCAGCGAGTTCAAGGAGTGCCCCATCGACGTGGAGATCACGGAGCTTTCCAACGCCGTGGCGTCCGCCGTCACCGGCGCGCAGATCGACAGCAGCGGCGACAAGGATCTGCACTTCAATTCCAGCGACGAGGCCCCCTACGGCGGCATGGCGTTCTTCGTCAAGAAGATGGTCAACAAGAAGGTGGTCTATCAGGGGATCTATTACCCCAAACTGAAGGCCACCATGCAGGGGGAGGAGTTCAACACCAAGGGCGATTCCATCACGCTGGCGGGCGGCAAGCTCCATTTCCTCGCCAGCACCTGCGCCATGGGTGACTGGAAGGTAAAATCCGAAAACCTGACCACCGAAGCGGCGGCCAAGGCATGGGTTGACGGCAAGGTCAAGAAAGCCGCCAGTTAAGACGAAAAGGCGGGGATACTTCCCCGCCTTTTGGGGATTCAGGAGTTTTTTATGAAGCTATGTAAAATCGACATCAACGGGCAGACGTTCCGCCTGTGCCTCAACGGGGCGGCGCTGTTCGACATTTACGATAAATTCGGCACCAAGGGCTTTGTGACCGACCCCATCGAGGGGCACACCCGGAAGGCGTTCAACGCCACCTGCTGGATGTTCGCGAAGCTGGCGGAGCAGGGAGAGCTGGTGCGGCGGCATCAGGGCTACGACAGGCAGGAGATCAAAATGCCGGAGTATTTCCAGACGTTTTTCCGGCCTGCCGATGTGCTGATCGCCCGGGAAGCCATTAAAACCGCCGTACAGGTTGGCTTTGCCCGGGAGATTACGGACGGGGAAGACGAGGAGATCGATCTGGGCCTTCAGGAGCTTGAAAAAAAAAACGGAACCGGACTGACCCGGTCCCGGTATTTACAGATCATCACCCAGTTCCTCGGGCTGAGCGCCCGGGAGGGCCTGCTGCTGACGGTGGGTCAGGTGGCTGATCTCCAGACGCTGGAGATCGCCCGCCGGGGGTTAAAACGTAAGGAGGACGGCTGATGGCCACGAGAGTTATTTCCACCCGTCTGGCCGTGGACGGCGAGGCGGAATTTAAAAAGCAGATGTCCTCCGTCAACGGGGAGCTGCGGAATCTGAAAACGGAAATGCAGCTGACCGACGCCCAATTCAAGGGGCAGGCCAATACGCTGGATTACCTGACCCAGAAGGATAAGCTGCTGCGGGCCGAGGTGGAGCAGCAGACCGAGAAGATCCGGGCGCTGGAGACGGCGCTGGAGGACGCCACCACGGCCTACGGTGAGGCGGACAGCCGCACGGACAAGTACAAGCAGCAGCTGAATCAGGCGAAAACAGCGCTGACAAACCTGAACCGGGAGGTGGAAACCAACGCGCAGTACATGGACGAGGCGGCCAAAAGCTCCAAAAACACGGCGAAATCCATCGATGGGTTCGGGAAGTCCACAAAGGACGCCAAGGGCGGCGTCAAGAGTCTGGGCGACCTCATTAAGGCCAATCTGACCGCCGAGGCCATCATCGGCGGGGTCAAGGCTCTGGCGGGGGCCATGAAGGAGGCCGCCAGCGCGGCCATTGAGCTGGGCAAGGAGAGCGTGGAGGCGGCGGCCCAGGTCAACGCGGAGAACAGCCAGTTTGAGCAGACCTTCGGAGAGCTGGGAGACAACGCGGCGGCGGCCATTCAGCGGGTGGCGGACAGCAGCGGCATCCTGGACACCCGGCTGCGGCCGGCAGCGTCCCAGATCTACGCCTTTGCCCGGGCCTCCGGCGGCGACGCCGTGGAGAGCATGGATCTGATGGAGACGGCCCTGCAGGCGGCAGCCGACAGTGCCGCCTACTATGACCGGTCTCTGGAGGACACCACGGACAGCCTGATGAGCTTCCTGAAGGGCAATTTCTCCAACGACGCGGCGCTGGGCGTCTCCGCCACGGAGACCACCCGAAACGCAGCGGCCATGGAGCTGTTCGGGCAGAAATACAACGATCTGTCCGAGGTGCAGAAGCAGCAGACGCTGCTGAAGATGGTGACGGACGCGCAGGAGCTGTCCGGCGCCATGGGACAGGCCGCCCGGGAGGCGGAGGGCTGGGAAAACGTGCAGGGCAACCTGAATGAGGCGTTAAGACAGGCCAAGGCCGACATCGGGCAGGAGCTGCTGCCCTCCGTGACGGCGATGGCGCAGGCATTCACCGGGGTTCTCTCCGGCGAGATGGACACGGAGCAGTTCGCGGAGACCGCCGCAGGGATCGTGGCGGAGCTGACCACCAGCTTCGCGGATCAGGCTCCGGAGATGGTGGAGGCGGGCGTCCAGCTGCTGACGGCCTTCCTGGACGGCCTAATGAAGGGCGACAGCACCGAGCAGATCGCGGATTCCATGGCGGAGATCATCATCTCTCTGGTGGATGGCGGCGTGGAGATGCTGCCGAATATCGTGGAATTCGCCATCCGGCTGATCTCCACGCTGGCCATCTCTCTGGTGCAGCACATCCCGGATCTGGCGGCCAAGGTGCCTGACATCATTTTCGGCATCGTGGAAGCACTGGTAAAGGGCATTCCGGACATCTTCAACGTGGGCGTGGCGCTGCTTCAGGGCCTGTGGGACGGCTTTTTCAGCATGATCGACGGGTTTATCGGGAAGATCAAGGGGTTTGCGTCTAACGTTGTGGGTACCCTCAAAGATGTGCTGGGCATCCACTCTCCTTCCACTGTATTTGCCAGCATTGGCGAATACATGATGCAGGGGTTGGCCTTGGGCATGGAGGACGGCAAGGGAGAAGTGATGAACAGCGCCGACGATATCGTGGACGAAATAAAGCGGCGGTTTAACAGCCTGACCGACATCCTCGACATCAACAAAGATGTCAGTGACCTGCAATATCAATTGTGGGAACTGACCGGCGGACAGGATGCAACAGACGCCGAAAAATACGAACGACGGCTGGAAATGCTCACGGAACAGCAACAGGATCAGGCGGATGTGGTGGCGGCAGCCCAGGCGGCCTACGAGTCCGTTGCGGAGCAGTACGGTGAGAACAGTGCTGAAAGTCTGGAATACCAAAAGACCCTGTTGAAGGAACAGATTGAATATCAGAAGCTGTTGCAGAGCATCGAGGAAGTGATCGAGGCAAAGCAAAAGCTGGGCGCTCTGGATGCAATGGAAAATTCCGCGATGAATGCGCTCTCTCAGAGCATTGGCACTGAAAAGCCGGGCGTTTCCAGTGATGAGTTCCGCACAGGGCTCAGCGATGCCGTCAACGCGATTGGCGCCATGCAGCCGGTGCAGAGTACAACCGCAGCCAATATTACCATCAAGACCCGCGACGGCATCGAGATTGCCCGGGCGTTCGTGCCGGACATCCGGACGGCCATGCGGGAGAGCCCGGAGGTGTTGGATGACTAAGCAGCTGATTTTAAACGGGATCCTGCTGCCGGAGAGCAGCAAGGACCGCTTTTCCTGCTGGGAGGAGGACCTGTCCGTGCAGGTGGACATGATCTCCGGCCGGCGGGTGGTGGAGACCCGGGGGAAGATCTGGAAGGCGTCCTACTCCTTCGACTACATGGGCAATGAAAAATTGCGGCAGGTGCTGGCGGTGCTGCGGAGCGGCGGCCCGTTCCTCGCATCCGTGCTGCCGGACAACAGCGACGAGATGGTCTCCAGCTATTTTCTGCTGGATTCCATCACCCAGCCCACGTTCGCCTTCTCCAAGGGCGGCGTGGGGCTGTGGCACAATCTGGCGTTCACCCTCCGGGAGGTGGAGCCCCATGATTAAGACATCCGCAGCCTATCAGGCGGCCATCGTGGGCAGTCCCCGGCGGATCGAGCTGCTGGCGGTGGTAGACATCTCCGACCCGGACATGGTCTACGGCGAGGTGACCTCCAGCGGGCTGGCCCCGTGGAGCAAGCCGGAGGAGCTGCATGACAAGAGCTACGATCCCCCGGCCCGCTACGCCACGCTGGAGCGAGGGCGGTGGCTGCTGGACGGCTCCTTCGACATCTTCCCGGAGGACTTTCAGGTTTCCGAGCCGATGGCGGTGACCACGGAGGCCATAAGCGGAGATGACGGCACGTTTGCCGAGCCGGTCTGGGTGCAGCAGAATTTCTCCAAGGTGGACGTGATGCAGGCGTGCAGCGTCTTTTTCTCCACGGACCCGGCGGACGGCGTACCCGCCGACTTCACCGTGGAGGTCATCACCGCCGGGCAGGTGTTCCACACGCAGGCGTTCACCGGAAACGCGGCCACGGAGGTGGCCGTCACCGGATTTACCGTCCAGACGCCGGACGCCATCAAGGTCACCGTGACCAGATGGAACCTGCCGGGACGGCGGATGCGGGTGGTGGAGATCCTGCCGGGGGCGGTGGAGCGGTGGTCTCCCCGGATGCTGGCCAGTTTCAGCGTGGTGCAGCAGGGGGACTTCTCCTGTCTGGCCCTGCCATACGGCAGCATGAGCCTTGCCATGGACAACAAGGACCGGCGCTTTGAGCCCCGCAGCAAAAACGGCCTTTTCCAGAGCATCGAGGAGCGGCAGGGCGTGGACGCCTTCATTGGCGTCCGGACGGAGAGCGGCGCGGTGGTGCGCTGCAAGGTGGGCCGGTTCTACCAGAGCGGCAACGGCTGGAAGACCGGCGACAACAGCCTGACGATCCAATGGTCTCTGGTGGACATCATCGGATTGCTGACGGATCGCACCTTTCTGCCGCCCTCCCCGCTGCCCACCACGCTTGGCGGGTGGATCGGGGCGCTGGCGGCGCAGCTGGGGGTCAACTTCAAGGATCGCTGGCACGTAGACCCGGCCTACACGGCCCTGCCGGTGACGGTGCGGACGGCGGCGGACATTCAGGGCAAGAAGTGCGGAGATATCCTCCGGTGGGTGTGTCAGGCCACGGGCACATGGCCCCGGGCGGACGCCTCCACCGGAGACCTGACCGCCGAGCCCCTGTGGCGGGAAGGCAACAAGGTGACGTTGGACAACCTGACGGCCTACCCGGTGATGAAGGCCAACGACCAGTTGGCCAGCCTGATTTTCAAGCTGGCGGACGGAGCCGACACGGAGTACGTGGTCTCCGGCAACTCCACCAGCAGCGAGAAAACCGTGACCATCCAGAACCCCTTCCTGCACACCACGGCGCAGGCGCTGGCGGCGGCGCGGCTGATCCTCAGCTGCTACGGCGGAAACGTGATCGAGACCACCGGACGGGGCGACCCTGCCGGTGAGATCGGGGACGTGGACACCATCTGGCTGGATGAGAGTCAGGCCACCACGGCGCGGCGGATGATGCAGAATTTCCAAATTCAGGGCGGCGTGCTGCAAGGGTGCCAGAGCAAGCTGCTACAGGCGGACGGCTCCTATCTGTACGCGCGGTCGGTGGTGCTGACGGAGAGCGGCAAGTGGACGGCCCCTGCCGGGGTGACCCACATCCGGGTGGCCATCGGGCAGGGCGGTCAGGGCGGCGGCTACGGCAAGGACGGCTACGTCCACGGCTCCGGCGTTCTCCCCGGCAGCGGCGTGGCGGCCGGATACGGCGAGGACGGCGCACCCGGCCTCGGCGGAAAAGTCTGGTACGATTCCATCACCATCAACGCGGGGCAGACCTTCGCCGTGCACATCGGCAAGGGCGGCGAGGCAGCGGTGCGGAAGGGCGACGCGGGGCTTGAGGGCGAGGAGACCACTTTCGGCGTCTACTCCTCCGCCAACGGCAAGCGCTACGCCAACGGCTACACGGATATCAACAGCGGCGACAGCTACGCCCGCACCGGCGTAGCCTCCCCGGCAAATGGCACGTCTGACGGCGGGGTCGGCGGCAAGGGCGGCGATCCGGGAGACGGATATTACACGCAAGTATTCTGGACGCCGGACATCCCCGGCTATAACAGCGGAAATGCGGGAAAGCCCCGCGGATGGAAATTTGTTGTGACGGAGCAACCCGGGCCGGGAAAGCCCGGCAAGGCCGGGGCCAGCGGCTTTGTGCTGATTGCATGGGATAAAGCGGAGGAGACGGCATGAGTTTTGACTATTCCACCCTCATCATGGACCGGACGCGGTCCGATTCGGACACGCTGAAAACGCTACTGGGCAAGCCCATGGCAGAGTGGACGGCGGAGGAGCGGACGGCCTTTAACACCGCCATGCTCAAGGGCAGCTACGACTACACCGACCTCAACCGGGTGGGAAACTGTCTGGAGGATCTGGTGGCCCGGCTGGGCCGAGTAGGGTGCAACGTGCCGGGGTACAAGCGGCTGAAGATCGAGCGGACGGTGACGCCCAGCTCCCGCCTGCCGGAAGGGTATACGGAGGTACAGTATATCCAGAGCACCGGGACGCAGTATGTGGATACTGGGGTCCGGCAGAACCAAAATTCAAGGGTTGTTGTAGATTTTCAGCTTGTTTCACCCCCTGCCGATAGCTACGCATGGATTTTTGAGGGGCGGGATACTGGGCCGAAAAATCGGCACAGTGTTTATGCAACAAAAAGCAACGGCAACTGGTATGGCGGCTATGGGTCGGCTTCCAAAAATACAAATATTCAGTATGATCTGTCAGCGCGAATCACGGCAGATTTCAACAAGAATGTATTAAAAATTGGGAACACATCCATAACATTTGCGCAAGAAGTGTTTCAGAGTTTGACCAGTACAGTGCTTTTCGGATGCAGCACCAGCGGAACGATTGCCCACTATGCGCAAGCCAAATTGTTCGGCTGCCAATTTTTTGATGGCGATACCCTTTTGCGGGACTTTATTCCCTGCGTCGATTCCGCCGGAAACGTGGGGCTTTACGATCTGGTGGGTGCGAAATTCTACGGCAACAGCGGCACCGGAGTTTTTCTGGCAGGGCCGCGTAAAGTGACATTGCCGGAGGGCTACACGCAGCTGGAATATATCCAGAGCAGTGGGGCGCAGTATGTAAATAGCGGGTTTAACCCGAAGTCTACTTCTCACGTTGTTATGGATTTTGAGTTTACAAAAAATAGCGTTGCTGCTCCGTTTATGAGCCGTGACCTCCTCAAAAACTCCAATATGTTTGGAGTTTTCAACATAAACGGCAGGCTTCGCGCTGATTTCGGAGCAGAAAGAAAGGAATTTTCAACAGGTTTATCTCCGTTAACTCGCATGATTTACGATAGAAATCAAAATGTTTGCAGAATTGGCGCAGAAACTGTTACAAATGCAGCAGCTTCATTTTCTACACAGATCCCATTATTTCTGTTTGCATCCAGCGATAATGGCAATGCAGATTATTTTACTTACGGAAAATGCTATTTTTGCAAAATTTATGACGGGAACACATTGCTTCGGGATTTCTTCCCCTGCAAAAATGCCGCTGGGGCTGTTGGGCTGTACGATCTGGTGGGGCAGAAGTTTTACGGCAACGCCGGATCTGGCACCTTCGCCGCTGGGCCGGTGGTGACATGGGAAACGGAGCCGGATGAGCCGACCGAAACGCTGGACCCCTACACGTGGTACGAGAGCGATGTGCCGGTGCCGTCCCAGATGGCCCGCTACCGGGCCAACGTGGCGGCGGTCCGGGCGGCGCTGCGGATGCCGGAGGGGACGCCGGAGCCCCCGAAGACCATGCGGCGGCTGACAACGGCGGAGGCCAACGGCATCGAAACGATTCTGCTGGTCCTGAATTTCATTTTAAGTAAAATCCCCGCAGCCGTCCGCCACTGCGGCGTGACGGTGTGCGGAAGCAAAGGAGTGAGAGCATGAGAGATCGGACCCCAACGCGGGCGCTGGAAAACGGCGCACTGCGCTACGGCGTTTACACGGAGGACGGCAGCCTGCTGCGCTATGAGTATCTGGCGCTGGAGGATGACCCCACCGACCCCGGCACGGAGCTGAGCAAGGCCACGCTGCTGCAGGATTCCACGGAGGTCTCCCTGTTCGGCAGCGCGGCGGACCGGACGGTGGATGATGCCTTCGCGGGCATCGCGGGGCAGCTGAAACTGATCAAGTCCGACATGGCGGCCATCACGTTGACGGTGCAGGATACCAACGGCAAGCCCATCCCGGAGGTGCTGGTACAGGGCATCCTCAGTGAGAGCGGACAGGCTGTTTACACCAACGCCAGCGGCGTGGTGACCGGCTACATCGGCGAGGGCACTCAGGTCATCAAGGTCAGCGGCTATGCGGATCTTGTGGATTACAGCGAGACCGTGACCGTTGTGAAGGGCACGACCATCAACAAGACGATCAAACTGACGACCCGGAATTTTCTGAAAATCACGAGCAGCCGAAGCATTAAGTTTTCCGGCAATGTTTCCGCAGCAGATGTAACTGCTGTCGGCGGCGGCGGTGGCGGCGGGCGATCCGGGACAGTCGGGAGTGATGACAAGGTCGGCGGTGCTGGCGGCGGCGGCGGATATTGCACTGTAAAGGAAAATATCAAAACGAATCCGAACGAGCTGTATAAAATCGTGATCGGGAGCGGCGGCACTGCTGGCTTGAGCTATAAGGATCCGAACGGAAAGTCCGGCGGGACAACAACTGCGCTTGGTGTTACAGCCAAGGGCGGTGGCGGCGGTGAAGGACTTCCGGAAAATTTTACAGGGTATTCTTTAGCCGGCGGAATCGGAAACGGAAACGGCGGCCATAACGGATACCGCGCTGGGGCGCGGCAGGAAGCAGAAAACGGCCACGACGGCAGCGTTCTGGGATATGCATCTTTTACAGAGATGGTCCGATACGGCGGCGGCGGCGCTGGCGGCGGCTATGGATATGACATCGTTGGCGGCCAGGCTTTCGGCGCTGGTCAGGGTAAAAGTGCAAAAGCCAACACCGGCGGCGGTGGCGGCGGCGGAGATTTTCTCGATTCAAGCTCGAAAGATCCCGGAAACGGCGGCAGCGGCGTAGTTGCCATCCGGATGCACCTGAAATCGGCGGCGTAAAGGAGGACCTATGGAATACTGCATTGTTGAGGACGGCGTGATCGTCAACATGATCGTGGCCGAGGCGGACTTCGCCGCAGAAATCGGGGCGCTGCCCTCCTACGAAGGCGCGGCCATCGGCGGGGCGTACACACCGCCTCCCCCGGAGCCGGAGCCACCTACCACAGACGAGCGGGTGGCGAAACTGGAGGCGGAAAACAAGCTGCTGCGGGAGCAGGTGAGCGCTCAGGCGGATCAGGCGGAGTTTTATGAGGACTGTATCGCCGAGATGGCGGCGATCGTCTATGCGTGAGTTCTGGGCGGAGGCCGCCCTGACCCTATATTTTTTACTATCGAAAGGAGCAAGAGACATGATGGCAATGTTGTTTGCGCAGAGAGTGATCCTGGGGAAAACCGAGTTTGAGAAGGTCCCCGCGAAGCTGAAACAGCAGGTGGCGGACATCCTGATCAACGAGTGCGGCCTGCCGGAGCTGGTGCCTGCGGAGTTTGGGGGAACCGCAAAGGCAGAGTAACAAAAGAGCCGCCCAGCGGGCGGCGCGGAAAATTGACAAAGCAAGGCGAATCGTGTATGATGGGGTTCGCCAGTAAGAGCGGTACGGTTGTTTTCCCGTAAAGGGGGGGTGACCGCATGAGCACAGCAGAAACCATTGCGTTACTTATGCTTGTGATTGCGGCTATCAAATTAGGCGTTGACCTAAAGAAATAACCGCCACCTAAATCGGCAGCGGCTTTTCTACGGATTCTAAATCTGTTGGGGAACGACCTGCACCGACCAAAGTGAGCCGTCCTTACTGGCCCTATTATATACATGCTCACGCCGCTTTGTCAAGGATGACAAGGCGGCTTTTTTGATTGGGGAACCATATAGACGCCTTAAAACTGCAACTTTTAAGGAGTGTGTTATGACGGAGACGATAATCTGCGCCCTCATCACAGGGGGGCTGACGCTGATGGGCGTGCTCATCGCCAACGGCAAACAGCAGGCGATCACCGACACGAAGCTGGACGAGCTGACCCGCGAGGTGCGGGAGCACAACAGCTTCGCCCAACGGGTGCCGGTGATCGAGGAACAGATCAAGGTGATCAATCACAGGATCCAAGATCTGGAGCATGTGAGCGACCGCTGAAAGGAGGAAACATGGAAAACGTTAAAAGACGGCTGGGGAATTTGCTGTCCGTGAAATCGCTGGTGACCATCACCCTGACGGTGGTCTTCGCGGTGCTGGCGCTGCGAGAGAGCATCAGCGGCAGCGAGTTTCTGACCATCTTCACGGTGGTCATTGGGTTCTATTTCGGAACCCAGCGGGTCAATGAAGACAAGGCCTGACTGCTCCCGCAGAGGGCCATTCCCATGGCAGGGACGTGGGGCGCATTCTTTTCTGGAAAAGAACCCGCCCCACACCCCGGAAGAAAAGCACCAGGGCGTTTCGACTTCGCCCTGGACCCCCAACGACACAAAGGGCGAGGGCTGCGGCCCTCTCCCTTTGGAAACCCTCTTCCGGGGGATGGGGGACAGAGAACGTTGAAACCGGTTGAGGAATCAACCGTAAATTTGAAAGGAGTACATTTTATGAACAAGACTTTTGAGAACATCATCAACGAGGGCAAGAAGAACGGCAAGAAGCTCAGCGAGATCAACGCGGAGCTGAAGGCGGCGGGCGCGACCTTCCATCTGGACTACACCATGACCCCCGACGGCCCCCAGACCGGCTGGTCTGAGCAGGAAATGAAGGAGGGCTTCATCCCCGCCGAGACCGAGCCGGAGGACGTGAAGCACCTGCATGACTACATGCGGCGCGACCCTGCCAAGGCCAACACCGAGGAGGAGGTCTGGACGCCGGAAGGCCATTACCGCATTACCTTTGACGAGGACGGCCACGCCACCAAGGCCGTGCGGATCTGATGGAGACCATCCAGCCCCGGACCCGGGCGGCAGTGCTCCGGATTGCGGGTTGGCAGGAGGGCGTCGTTGAGATGCCCTCCGGCTCCAACAAGGTCAAGTACAACGATGCCTATTACGGCAGGACGGTGAGCGGTCGGGCCTACGCATGGTGCATGGTGTTTGTCTGGTGGGTATTCCGGGAGGCGGGGTTCAACCTCTACAAAACCGCCAGCTGCACGGCCTTCGTCAACCGCTATCGGGCGTTCTCGCCCGGGCAGATCGTCACGGGGGGCTACAGGCCGGGGGACATCGTGTTTTTCGACTTTTCCGGCAGCCGGAGGAAAACCGAGCACTGCGGGATCGTGACGGCGGTGGACGGGGACAACGTGTTCACCGTTGAGGGCAACACCGGCACCGGCAGCGACGCCAACGGCGGAAAGGTCATGCGGCGGACGCGGCGCGTTGGGCTGGTGACCTGCGCGATCAGACCGGGCTATCCGGATTAAACGAGAGGAGGGCCAGAAGATGGCAACATCCACGCTTTTTAGCGCTCTGCAAGTCTGGGGAACCCATGGAAAAAACAAACCGAGAGATCCGGGCGCTGTTGTCATCCATGGCCCCGGCCCGGGCGGCGCAGGCCGTCCGGCTGGTAGGCCTCCCGCCTGACGAGGAAGCAGCGGTGCTGGCGGTGGACGTCCACGGCCAGAGCTGTCTACAGGCGGCGGCGCTGCTCCACGTCAGCGTGGACGGCCTCGCCAAGATCCGGCGGCGTGCCTACGCCAAGATCGCGGATGATATGCAGGGATGAGGAAAGCCGTGTCCGATTCGGACACGGCTTTTCTTCAGGCAGTTTAAAGGCAGAATACAGGCAGTTTCCGGGCAGTTTGGCTGTCCGGATTTTTTGTATCATGAGGGCAGGAAAAAGGAGGTGCGCTATGAATTATTTCGCGAATCCCTATCAGGGGTATGGCAGCCCCTACGGATACCCCTCTGCGGCCCCGCAGGGCGCCGCAGGAGCGCCCCAGGCGTTTGGGGGACAAGTTACCCGGGTCAACGGCCGGAACGGCGCTGACGCCTTCCGGATGGCCCCCAACAGCTCCATCTTGCTGATGGATGAAAATGACCCCATCGTGTGGCTCAAACAGACGGACGGGGCAGGCTACGCCACGGTGACACCTTACACGGTGACACCGTATCAGGCAGCGGCCCCGGTGGACGTGGCCGGTCTGGAAAACCGTGTAAAAAGATTGGAGGAGATGCTGAGTGGCAAACCCGATGATGCAGATGCTCCGGGGAAGCGGAAGCAGAAGGCCGAATAACCCCATCGCCATGATGGCGGAGTTCCGGAAGTTCGCGGCCAACATGACGCCACAGCGGGCGCAGCAGCAGGTTGAAAAGCTGCTGGCGGACGGAACCATGTCTCAGGATCAGTTCCAGCAGCTTCAGCAGCAGGCCAAGGACTTCCTGGCATTTCTCGGTAAATAAGCCGGTGCGCAACGGCTTGTTTTAAATTTCGAAAGGAGATCAGATATGGATAACTATTCTCTGAGCGATCTCGCGGCCGTCACCCGTGACAATGACGGCGCAGGCACCAGCGGCGCCTGGTGGATCATCATCCTGTTCCTGTTCGTTCTCATGAGCGGTGGCGGCGGCTTCGGCTTCGGCGCCCGGCAGGGCGAGCTGGGCCAGTACGCCACGGCGGCCAGTCAGCAGGACATCCTGTTCGGCCAGCACTTCGGTCGGATCGATGACCGCCTGACCAACATCGGCAACGGCATCTGTAATCTCGGCTACGAGATGCAGGGCAGCCTGGGTCAGCTGGGCAAGGAGATGGCCCTGGCCCAGAACGGCACCAACATGGCCATCATGCAGAGCACCAACGGCATCCAGGCTCAGATGGCGGAGTGCTGCTGCACCACCCAGCGGGCGCTGGACGGCATCAACGCCAACATTGACGCCAAGTTTGCGGCTCTGGAAAAGAGCCAGCTTGAGGGTCGGATCGCGCAGCTGGAGCAGGCCAACAACCAGCTCTACATGCGTGAGCAGCTGTGCGGCGTAGTCCGGTATCCCACCGGCTATACCTACAATGCCGGTCCCTCTCCCTTCTGCGGCTGCAACAACGGCTGCAGCGGCAACATCTAAGCAGCTATTTCCGAATCGGAAACAGTTCAGGCCCTTCTGGCCGGGTGACGGGCGGGGCCGGTGCCCCGCCCATTTATTCTGAAAGGAGAAATACTATGAGTTGTAAATCTGCACTTTATACCGTCATGCAGACCCCTACGGCGATCCCCGTTGACGGGATTCTCCCGCTGGGCAGCATCATCCGCCGGTACGGCTGCGACGCCAACCTCAACGGCAACGCGGTCAACATCACCAATGCCGGCTACTATGACGTAAACGTGTCTGTCACCGTGGCCCCCACGGCTGCCGGCACCGTTACTGTGACGCTGGTCAAGGACGGCGTCCCCATCCCCGGAGCCACCGCCTCCGCTGCCGCTGCTGCCGGTGCTCCCACCGTGCTGAGCTTCCCGGCGCTGGTGCGCCAGCCCTGCTGCGCTTCCGGCTCCGCTCTGTCTCTGGTGCTGACCGGAGCCGCCGCCACTGTCAACAACGTGGCCCTGCGGGTCCAGCGGATCTAAGGGGGTAGCCCATGGGTGCTATGACAAAAGAAGCCCTGCTCCAGTACAAGGACAAACTGGAGCAGGGGATCCTGGAGTATATGCGGATGCCGCCCGGTGACCGCTCTGCCAGCGGCGTCCGTGGGATGCTGGAGTGCTGGACCATGGTGGACGCGGCTGCCAAATCTATCGGCGGCAGCCATGGAAACTTTGACCGGGCCGACGCAGAGGCGTGGGCGGACCACATGGAAAACGAGGACGGAACCACCGGCCCGCACTGGCCCATGGAGCAAACCACGGCCCTGGCGGAGAGCATGGGCCTGTCTTGGGACCATATCACCCCGTGGTGCTGGTGGATTGCCATGAACATGATGTACTCCGACTACGGCAGCGTGGCCATCCACTACGGCGTCAGCACGGCGGAGTTCTTCGCGGAGTTGGCCCAGGCGTTCCTCTTTGACAAGGACGGGCCCGGCCCCAAGGCGAAGCTGGCGGCCTACTACCACGGCATCGTCAAGGCGGGGGAGCAGGGCTGACTGTGTTCAGGACTGTGTTCACATATCCCATTATAACCGTTTCTATCCGCCTCTAACAGCCAGTTAAAAACAGTGAAAAACCGTTGAAATTGCAAGCATTACAAGCAATTTCAACGGTTTTTCGTTTGGCGCGGAAGGAGGGATTTGAACCCTATTCTTTTTGGCTGTTTTCAACGGTCTGCGGGCTTCTGTGTTCAGAAGTGTGTTCAGCCGGAAAATATGTGTTCAGAAGCCCTTTTCCATCTTTTCCGCAGCGGCCTTCAGCTGGCCGTCCCGGACGTGGGTGTAGATGTCCATGGTGGTGGACAGCTGGGCGTGGCCAAGGAGCACCTGCGCCGTTTTGGGATCCACGCCACTTTCCAGCAGGGCGGTGGCGTAGCCGTGCCGGATCTGGTGCGGCGTGACGGTGACGCCGCTGGCGTCCCGGTAGGCATCGTACAGCGAGGTGAAGTGATCGTTTGTCAGGAGGCTGCCGTCCGACTCCGCGAACAGGTAGCCTTTCCCCAGCTTTTTCGGGAGCAGCTTGGCCAGCGCTGGAAGCAGCGGAACGTCCCGGCATCCGGCGTCAGACTTCGGCTGCTTGATGTGGGGCGAGTTGCCTACATGATACACGGATTTTTTGATATGCACAAGATTTTTCTTTCGGTCGATGTCGGCGCCGGTGAGGGCCAGCGCCTCACCCCGGCGGCAGCCGGTGTAATAAACGAGGTAGGCGAACAGGCCGAAGGGGAGGCCTGCGCTTTTTTTTATGAGTTCGATCTGCTCCGGAGGGGGCGCGTCCCGGTGGGTCTGCGTCAGGTTCCGGGGCGGCTTCACGGCGCTGGCCGGGTTATAGCTCACAACGCCGTCCACTTCGGCCTTGCGGAAGATCTGGCGGATGATCTGCAACTGGGTCACCACGGTTTTCCGGGCACGGGTGGCGGAGAAGTCCTTGATATACTGGTCGATCTCTTTCGCGGTGATCTCGCCGGGTGCCCTCCCGGCAAATTCCGTCTTGGCTCGGGCCAGCGCCGGACGGTAGCTTTTTTGGGTGTTGTGCTCCAAGGTCGGTTCGATCTCCGCCCACCATGCGTCCGCGATTTTCTCAAATACGGCGGCCTTTTCCGTTTCGATGCGGTCCGCCTCCCGGTCGAAGGCTTTGACCTTCTCCCAGACCTCCTTGTCGGTCTTCCCCCGGAAGGCCTTACGCTTGCCATTGATCCGGAGGATGGTCTCGTGGAGGCCGTCAGGCCGGATGTAGTATTTTGGGTATCGTGCCATAGATCACCCTCGCCAGAAGCCGAACTGGATGCAGTGGAAATCCAGGTAGATGGCATACACGATGGTCAGGCACAGAAGCACCAACAGGGCGGCGATGATCCGGTTCCGGGTACGGACGCCATCCATCATGATCTTCATGGTTTTGCCGTTATCAACCAGATGCTTTTCCAGCTCCTTTTTGTGGGCGCGGAGCATATCATTTTTAGAGCTAAGGACCTCCTCTGACATGGTGAGCTTGTCGGTGATGCCAAAAAACTCATCTATGGAAATCCCCAGGACAGCGCAGATTGGCCCAGCGGTATTGATGGACGGCGCTTTTGACGCATTTGCGAAAAAGTTGTTGACTGTGGACAGCGGCACGCCCGATTGATCCGCGATGTCTTGAGACGTCATGTGCAATGCGGCTTTTTTATCTCTGCATAAGTCTTGGATCGTCAAAAAATAGCCCTCCTGTGTCAAATTTCCCAATATGGGCAGATAAAGTCTCAAATCTGATTCGGCAGTATACTACCCATTTCCCCAATTTGGGCATTGCGCTGCCAAACCCATTTGGAGTACGCTTTTCTTGCGGACAGGCAGACGCCCCCTCTGCCGGAAACGCAAAGTGCCCCCGCCGCTTGTTGCAGAGGCGACGGGGGCACTTCATATTTTTATAGGCCGTTTTGAGTTACGCCATATTCGGCTTGCGCGGAAGTGAAGCCCTCGAACACCAGCTGATCAATCAAGCCTTGCCGTGAAAACGAAGACACGGACAAATAAGTTTTTGCGCATTTTGCAGCTTGTTCATTCCAGTCGGCTCCGCAATTATCAACGCCATAAGTGGCCTGTGCCGCAGTAAATCCTTCAAATTCCAACTGCTCCACTAAGCCGCTGTAAGAAAACGCAGACGAGCTTAAATAGATCTTTGCTGACGCTACAGCTTGCTCATTCCAGTCCGCACCACAGTTATCAGCGGCCCAGGTGGCATCTTCGGTGGAATATTGCTCAAATTCCAGCTGTTCAATCAGGCCGTCATGAGAAAAAGCGGAAGATCTGAGATACTGCTGTGCGCTTTTCAGCGCGTTTTTCTGGCCAGCTGTCGCACTTTGCTCCGCTGTATCTGAGGTTTCGGCGGACGGCGTGGACGTTGTTGTGCTGCTGGGCTGGCTGGGAGTCACTGCTTCGGGTTTGGTTTCTTTCTTTTCATCCGTGCTTGGGGTTTCCTGCGGTGTGCTCACTTCCTGTTCCGAAGGTGTTTTTTCCACTTTTTCTTCCGGACTTTGGGCCATACCGGCCAGAGCCAGAAGCACAACAATCAGCCAGACCCACCATTTTTTATAAAACGGTTTTTTGACTTTAGATCCACAATGTGGGCATACCTTTGTTCCCTTTTCAAGCTCGTTGCCGCAGAATTGGCAAGAGACGTTCTTCCCCATATTCAATCACACAGCTTTCAGATTTTTTCGAATACCATGGTGGCCTGAATGCGGTCACCGCCAGCAAGGCCCTTGCTGCCGCCGTTGGACGTGGAGATGGTATGCAGCCGGTAGCCTTTGGCCGCCTGACCGTTGATGACGTCCTCCAGCTCCGTCAGATTGCCGGATCCGGTTCCGATAAATTTTTCTTTCAGCGTCACCTGTAAAACAACATAGGGACGATCCGCCCCGGATGCCGTGGAAAAAGAGCCGGCCTTGTTTAAGTTATCAATGAACCCCATGAAAACCCCTCCTAATTTTTGAGAAGCGTCAGGCGAACGTGCACCGGTGGCCGCTTCCCATTTTCTGTGCCAGAATTAAGGCCGCAGTGATCGGCCTTTGGGATATGATTGGAGGTACTTATGAGCAGCCAGACCACCCGCACCGTGTCCGATTCGGACACTACATACGCATTGGACCTGTTTGCATCTCTGTCCCCCGCAGATCAAGCGGAAATCATGGCTCTTGCCGTCTCCGCTTTAGCATCTCCGCAATGATCTCATTCTGAGCCTGCGGAGATAGCTGGTCGAATATCCGGGCAAATTCCTGCACCAGTCCGGCTCCTTCAGGAGCCGGGCTTTTTTCTTCTTTCCCGGTCAAGATGTACTCCGTTGAGGTGTCCAGCGCTGCCGCGATTTGAGGCAGGTATCGGGTGTACGATTGTGCTTTTCTCTTTTTCCACTCGCTTACCTTTGACGGCGCAACACCAATTTCGGCGGCAAATGCCTTTTGTTCTTTGTATTTTTGCTCAACCAGTGCAAAAATACGGTCTACGGCATCCATTGGCACCACCTCCACAAAATATACAATTATTGAAACGATAATTGTATAAAGCTACAAATTCACGAAATTCACGAATTACGCATTGACAATTATTGAATCAAGAATTATGATATAGCCACAAACTAAAAAGCCAAAACCTAACAAACCAAGTAAAAAAAGAAAGGAGGCACGAGGATGTTCCGATACTTCGCCGTTGAGAAGGATCCCGGAATGCTGATATTCCTGACAGACGCCAATATGTCGCTTGATGGCCATAGGGAGCAGCTGGAGGATAAACTCACCAAGCGGACAGGCGTTAAATGCGTGGTCGTTGACTGCGTAGACGATCCGTCGTCAACCCTGCTTTACGAGCGCACGAATCAGCTCCGAGAGCTGCTGGAAAAGCAGGCTAAAGAGAGCAGAGAGGAAGCCCGTCGCAACAGCGCCAATGAGCACAAGTTTTATCTGAAAATGATGCTCTCGATCATTTTGAGCTGCTTTTTCGGCGGCCTCTTTGCGGTGCTGCTCATGTTCTAACAGTGCAGCCTTGCCCTTGTCACTGATGGTATACACGCCAGAACCGCTGCGGTCAATTAAGCCGTCTCTGGTCATGGTCTCTACCCGGTGGCGAGAATAGCCGGGGGCATTATTTATCTGCATCGTGGCTAAGTCGGCACCCTGCGGCTGGGAATCCAACCAGAAAAGGAACTTGATTTGGTCGGGAGTGAGCATAAGGCCCCCTTGAATTTAGTTTACGCCTATTTTATCACATTCGCGCCGCGTATGCAAGCGGAAGGAAGGAGTTTTTTAGTATGTCGATCAGAGCGCTGCGGGAGGCCGCAGGTATGAGACAGTATGAGCTGGCGGCCCGGATGGGCGTGAAGCAGGCCAGCGTGAGCGCTTGGGAGAGCGGCGAAAGTAATCCCAGCGTGGAGAACCTGAAAAAGCTGGCGGACATCTTCCAGTGCAGCATTGATGAACTGCTGGGTTATGGACGCCCCAGCGCGTGAGAAGGGAGGAGCGGACATGGCACGAGAGCGTGAGAGCTTCCGGGATCAGCTGCAATCCTTACAGGCCAAATTCCCGGAGCAGGAGGTTCTGACCAAGGATGAGGCCTGCAAGCTGCTGGGCCTTGACTGGGACGCGCTGCTTCACAATGACGGTTTCCCGGCCAAGAAGGTGGGGAAGCGCTACATCATCCCCATTATCCCATTAGCACGTTGGATGGTTACATGGTAGCGCAGGAAGGAGGAAAAGACAATGGACAAGAAATGCCCTAATCTGTACCAAAGGGCAAGGCTGAGTACCGGAATGAGCCAAGAACGGGCAGCGGAGCTGCTTGGGCTGTCCCCGGAAAGTTTGAAGCAGTACGAGGGCGGCAAGACGGTGCCCAAGGACGAGACGGTGGCGCGGATGGTGGAGGCGTACAGCTGCCCATGGCTGGCGCTGGAGCACGCGCAGGCCACGGACACGCTGGGCGTAATGCCGGAGGTGACGCCAAGGCCGCTACCCATGGCAAGCATCGCCCTTCGGAACCGTCTGCAAGATGCAACTGGCCGTCTGGACGCCCTGCTCCGTATCGCGGAGGACGGCGTGATCGACGAGGCTGAGCGGCCGGAGTTCGACTCCATCGTGGTGGAGCTGCGGGAGACCATGGCGGCCATATACCAAGTCATCTACTCAGGCGCAAAAAAAGAACGCCCCGAGGCTGGCACCTCAGAGCGTTCAGGGGAAAAAGTGTGTGGTATTGGATCAACCACTGGATGTATCAATTATAGCACAAGATCCACGCTACACGCAAGCCCTAATTTTCGCCGGGAAGGGGGCGCATCCCTGTGACCGGTTGGGCAATGTTTTTCATGATCGTCGGCGTGGCGACCGTGGCGGCAATCCCGCTGCGGATCGTGGATCGGATGGAAAGATAAGGGGGCAATATGGCAGAGCATGAGATCAGGTCTGGCCGTGGAGACGGCTTCACGGTCCTGTATAACTCAATGGTCAAGGATGACCGTCTGCCGCTGGAAGCAAAGGGCCTGTTTGCCTATATCATGTCCCGCCCGCCGGACTGGAAATTTACGGTTTCCGGTCTGGCGGTCAGCACCAAGACGGGCAAGGATAAGATCCGGCGCATTTTGGCGCAACTGGAGCAGGTGGGATATCTGCTGCGAGAACAGGGGCACAAGGAAAATGGCACTTTTGGCGGCAACGTCTACGTTTTACAGGACTTTGCGCCACCGTTGTCGGAAAACACCGACAACGGTGAAAACCGGCAACGGGGAAAGCCGTTGACGGCTTTCCCGACACAACCCAATAAAGATTATAACCCAGTAAAGATTAAATATAACCCCCCTATAGTCCCCCCAGAGGACCCGGCGTTCGACGCCTTCTGGGCTGCTTATCCACGGCATGTGGATAAGCAGAAGGCCCGCCGGGCGTGGGCGAAGCTGAAACCGGACGGGGCGCTGGTGGAGACCATCCTTCGGGCGGTGAAGGCGCAGGCAGCCTGTGAGCAGTGGACCCGGGACGGCGGGGCGTACATCCCCTATCCCGCTACCTGGCTCAACGGCCGCCGGTGGGAGGACGAGCTGCCGGGGCGGTCCGATTCGGACCGGAGTGAGAGCTGGGAGGCAGGTGACACGGATGGAATTTAAAGCAGCTATGGAGCAGGCCAGCAAATACCTGACCTTCTCACCGGCTTTTATTGATCCGGAAAAACCGCAAGGTCTCTGGATCTGCGATACCGTTGTGGAGGCGGCGGCTATTCGGGAGAATGCCGTGTGCCTTGGACTGGGGTGCAGTTGGGATGATGTTGTGCGCTGCCGTCCGTTTTTAGAGGCGTTCCCCTATTTGGTGATCGTCACCGCCAACGCCATCGCCAGAGAGCGGATGGTGGCGGAACTGCGCCCCCGGCTCCCGGCCAGCTGTATATACGTCGTTACCGATGCCGGCTGGCGGAACTGTAAGACCGTTGAGGACTATGTGGCCTTGTACGGAGCGGCCCACCTCCCGGATATCCTATCCGGAGCGGAGGAGCTGCCCGCCTATGGCTTGTTGAATCTGGCGGAAGTCCCCCGGCGGGACATGAGCAAGATTCCCCGGACCCTCTCCCGGTTTTCCGTGCTTGACAGCAGCATCGGCGGGTTTTACTCCGGGGAGTTGTCCGTTTGGACCGGCAAACGAGGCATCGGCAAGAGCACACTGCTGAGCCAGATGCTTTTAGAGGCTGTGGATCAGGGACACACTGTCTGTGCGTATTCCGGCGAGCTGCCGAAGGAGCAGTTCCGGGAATGGACATATCTGCAAGCGGCTGGGCCTGAACACATCCGGTACATCACAGATCAGGCCACCGGGAAAAAGCTGGCATCCGCAGACGCTTTGGCGGACAAGCAGATCTCCGAGTGGCTCAACGAGCGATTCTGGCTTTTTGACTTGGAGCGCAACACCCGGCATGATCCGGAAACCATTCTGCGGCAGTTTGAATATGCGCACATGCGTTACAACGCAGATGTATTTTTGGTCGATAACATCATGTCCGTGGACTTTGACAGCTCCACAGAGCGGGACTTCAACCGTGTGCAGTCAAAATTTACGCAAATGCTGGTGACTTTTTCCAAGCGCCGAGGCGTCCACACCCATCTGGTGGTGCACCCTCGGAAATCTACCAGTGACAATAACGCGAAAATCTCCTCAGACGATGTCAGCGGTTCCGGAGACATCACCAACCGGGCGGACAACGTGTTTTTTCTTACCACTCACCAGACGGACGGCAAGGAAAAGCCTCTGCTGCAGATCCTGAAGAACCGGGACTACGGCTCCCACAGACACCAGTGGCTTGACTTCGACAAGAAGTCCCGTCGTTTCTTTCAGGATCAGACCGGGGACCCAAAGCGGCCTTACGGCTGGGAGGGGTGCGGCGTCCAGATGAAGTTGGTGGAGGATCGCAGTGACATTGACGAGGTTTTCCCGGAGGAAACGAAGCCATGAAAATTGGAGATATCTTGAGCATCGAGCCGACATTGGAGGCAACCAGCGGACTGGGCACCATCGGGCCGATCCCGGCGCGGGTGATCTACATCCACCCGGCGGGGCGGTACTACACGGTGGAGTTCCGCAGTCCTATTACCGGCTACAACTGGCGGGAGGCTTTTTGGCCGAAGTTGGCACTGCATACGGAGCCACGGCGGGAGCCGCATTTTGACTACACGAAAAAACTCAAGACTTGAGCGATAAAGGGGAAAAGGTGAAGTATGAGAGCAATCGCGATTATGAACAACAAAGGCGGTGTCGGCAAAACCGTCACCGCCATCAACTTGGCCGACATCCTGGCCGATGATTATAAGCAGCGGGTGGCGCTGGTGGACTGTGACGGACAGGCCAACCTGACCAATTTTTACCTGCCGGGCATCGAGGCGGATGTGACCACCACGGCGGACGTGCTGACCGGGGATTGTGAGCAAGTGTGGAGCGACAACCTGATCCCGCTGCGGCACAACATCCAACTGCTGCCCAGCTCCTCCGGGCTGTATGACCTGGACCTTCAGGCCATCAAGGACGGGGCCAGCGCCCCGGAGCGGCTGCGGGGATTTGTGGATGCCGCCCGGGAGGACGGCGACACGGACTGGATGATTTTTGACTGCCCGCCGGGGTATACGGTCTCCAGCGTGGCGGCCCTGCTGGCAACTGACGAGGTTTTGATCCCGGTGCTGGCGGACAAATTCAGCCTGGACGGCGTCCACGCTGTGGCGGAGCAGGCGGGAAAGCTTGCCGCCGCACGGCCGGGGCTGCGGGTCCGGGCACTGATGACCCAGGTCCGCACCTCTGACGTGGTGACAGAGGCGGAAAAGGTCCTGGAGGCCATGGGCGTGAGGGCCTGCCGGACCAAGATCCGGCGGACGGACAAGGTGCCGGAGAGCACGCTTACGCTGCTGCCCCTGCGGCAGTACAGCCCCGGCAGCAGCGCCGCCCGGGATTACCGGGCGCTGGCGGCGGAGTTGATGGAGGAGGTGTGAGCAGCATGGCGGGCAAAAATTTTGACATCTCCAAGTTTGCTGCCGGCATTAAGCCGGTGCGGTCCGAATCGGACACCATGATGGAGATCCCGGTTGACAATATCCGGGACAATCCCCGGAACTTTTACCCAACGCCTGACCCTCAAGCACTGCGGGCCTTGATGGACTCCATCCGGGCCAACGGCCTTTTGGAGCCGCCTACGGTGGTCCCTGCCGGTGACGGCACCTATCGCCTGATCTCCGGCCACAGCCGCATGGCTGCCATTAAGGCCCTGCGGGAGACGGAAACCCCGGATCAGTGGGCAACCGTGCTTTGCCGTGTGCTGCCTCCCATGTCGGAGGGGCAGGAGCAGGCGGCGGTGATTGAGGCCAACCGGCAGCGGGTCAAGTCCCCTGCTCTGCTGGCAGACGAGGTGGAGCGGCTGACCAAGGCCTACATCAAGCGCCGGGAGGCGGGTGAGGACCTTCCCGGCCGCATCCGGGACCGGGTAGCGGAAACTCTACGGATTAACGCCACAAAAGCAGCCAATGTGACAGCCATTAAAAACGGCCTCAAGGTGCCGGGACTGGTGGATCGATGGAAGCGGGACGAGATTCCAGAGGCAGCGGCCTTGCAGATCGCCCGGATGGACATTGATGCGCAGTACCGGCTGCTGGACTGGATCATCGACAAGAGACGGAGCCTCACCATCAACGAGGTGCGGAAGTTTTCCACCTGCTACACAGTGACGCGCCGGAAGTGTGAGCACACCGGCCGGATGTGCGAGAACGCGGAGCGGATGTACGATCATGACTACCGGTACGGCGAGTGGCACGGCTCCAACTGCTGCCTGCACTGTCTGGACCGGGACACCTGCCCGGCGGCCTGCCCGTATGTGGAGAAAAAGCCGGTGGAGGAGCCGGAAAAGCCCTCCCTGAATCCGGCGGTGAAGGATCCCCGGCTGGACTACAAGGTGATGGTCCCCACCTTCTGCCAGCGGGTGCGGGCGCTGCGGGAGCAGACCGGCATGAGCCGGAAGGAATTTGCCCAGAGCATTGACGAGTTTCCCGGAACGTACAGCGCGTGCGAGAACAACTCCATGTGCGGATCCGAGAAGATCGCCAAGCTGGCGCTGTGCTTCGGCGTCAGCACGGACTACCTCTACGGCCTGACGGACGAGTTAACACCGCCGACGCTGCCGGAGGGCCAGCTGATGATCGCCGGATGGATGCCCGGCAGCACCAACCCGGCGGAGCCGGGAGAGTTTGCAGCCTATGTGGATCTGGGTAACGGGAAACTGCTGAAACGGTTTTTTGACTGGGATGGCCAACACTGGATGATGCCGGGCGGCATCGAGGCACAGGCCCCCGTGGCCTGGTGGATGCGGCTGCCGCCTGTCCCAGCGGCAGGGAAAGGAGCGGACACATGAGATACACAGGACGCGGAAAACGCCGCAGCCGGGTCCTCCCGGTGCTGACTCTGGCGGCCGCCGTGGCTGCCGTGATCCTGCTGACGGTAGCGGCCAAGGGCGTGGCCCTATGACCGCGCCGCCGTGTCTAAACTGCCCGGATCGCCGGATCGGATGTCACGATCCGGCAATCTGCCCCCGGTGGGCGGCCTACGAGGAGATCCATAGTGCAGAGCTGGCGGCCATGCCGTCCCGTAAGGAGTGGGTGGACATGGTGGAATACATTCATGACCGGCGGCGACGCTATATGCCGGGCCGCTGGAAAAAAGGAGACAAATCATGCTGAATCATATCGTACTGATGGGCCGTCTGACCCGTGACCCGGAGCTGCGGCATACCGGCAGCGGGCTGTCCGTGGCGTCCTTCTCTCTGGCGGTTGACCGGGACTACAAAGGCCAGTCCGGCGAGAAGGAGACGGACTTCGTGGACATCGTGGCGTGGCGCTCCACGGCGGACTTCGTGAGCAAGTTTTTCACCAAGGGCCGCGTGGCCGTGGTGGAGGGCCGCTTGCAGCTTCGGGATTGGACCGACAAGGACGGCGGCAAGCGGCGCTCCGCCGAGGTGGTGGCGGACCATGTGTATTTTGGCGATAGCAAGCGGTCCGAATCGGACACAGCGTCCGCACCGCCTGCGTTAGGGGACTTCCGGGAGATCCCGGAGGATGAGGAAGGAGAGCTGCCATTTTGAGAGATCAAGAACTCGTAAATAAGCTGCGGACACATTTGGAGGTAACGCGGAAAATAGGACTTTACCCGGGCAAATCCGGGATATGGGCAGTGATTGAGCAGGCATCCGACCGGATTGCCAACCAGAGCACACACATCGCAGCACTCCAGCAGGAAATTGAAAAGCTGCGGGGGCAGAATAGACAACTGATGCTTGAACGCAACTATGTTATGTCGATCATTGAGGATGTCAGAAAAACCGGAAAGACGTGGATGTGCCAGTATTGCGCTCATTGCAAGGGCATCGTAAGCGGCATGGCTGACTGCGATTCCAAGAAGCTGTGTGTTATGCCATATAGTCAGTTTGAGCTAAAAAGACCGGAACCGCCGGAGGAGGAAAGGTAAATGAAAAGATTGACAACTAATTGCCCGGATAACAACCTTGATGCCGCCCTGAATCTGTTTTACATCAAAGACTTCGAGACGTTGGTGCGGGGCGGAGGTGATGGCCCGGATTACCCAGACATCCGGCTCTACGATTTTATCCGCAAAGCCGCAAAGATTTTGCTGCCGGACTTGGACTTCCCAACAGATGATGACGGCGTAGACTATGCGATGGGTGAGCTTTTGCTGGACGGTCCTGATGAGCCGACAGGCCTGCTTGCCCTGCTATATACCGCAGCATGGTCATACGCAGAACTGCGTGGCAGGCTCATGCAATATGAGGACACGGGCCTGGAACCTGCGATGTGCGCCAATTACAAGACGTTTGAGGATGAGGCTATCAGTAAGGGCGTGACATTTAAGCGCATTGTTGCACTGATGGAGGCCGACAGAGCCGGTCGGCTGGTGGTGCGGCCGGAGCCGCCGGAGGTGGAATGATGGATGCGTTGGAATTTTTAAAAGCAAGAAAACGGATGTGCGAAGCAACGAAATGCGCTAGTTGCAAACTGTATCATGTGCAAGGAGGTTGTTGTATCGTTCCGGAAAAAGAGGAGATTGACGCCTTCGAAGAAGCTATTGCCATTGTAGAGCAGTGGGCCGCAGAACACCCCATCAAAACCCGCCAGAGCGAGTTCCTGAAGCATTACCCTGACGCACAAATTGATTCTGGCTGTCTTAATGCCTGCCCAATGGATATATTCGGCGATATGGGTATCAACTGCAACAAGCAAACTTGCTATGAGTGCAAAAAGAAGTTCTGGCTTACGGAGGTGGAATTATGAAAAAGTGCACTGGTGAAAACTGCCCCATGCAGATTGGCTATGACGTTGAAAAATGCGCCGCAATCGAAAAGTGCCCGTATCGCACGTGGCCCGTTACCATTGCCGACCGGATCCGGAGCATGACAGACAAAGAGCTGGCCGGGGTGCTGTGCGATTTCCGGATGGATATCATCGTGAAAGACCTCTCTGGTGTTTCGACAATGCCGGCAGATTGGCATGAAATTAAAAAATGGCTTGAGACCCCGTGGGAGGGCAAGCCATGAGCGAGGCTCAGAATGGAGGGGATGAAGGATGCTAAATAATAACTGGACATGCCGCCTGCGGCGGGAAATTTGAGGGCGTATGAGCGACTTGGAGCAGACCGCCATAGAGCGGCTGAAAGCGGCATCGGATATGAGCCTGCGGCTTTTTGAGAAACCGTTAGTGATCACCTACTCCGGCGGGAAGGACAGCGATGTGCTGTTGCATCTGGCAAGGGCCAGCGGCATCCCATTTGAGGTATTGCACAGCCTGACCACGGCGGATGCGCCGGAGACGGTGCGCCATGTGTACGATACGTTTTATCGGCTGGAATGCAAGGGCATCAAGTGCGACGTGGACAAGCACGTCCAGCCGGACGGCTCCCGTATGACCATGTGGAAACTGATTCAAAAGAAGCTCATGCCGCCCACACGCCTGATGCGGTACTGTTGCACTGCCCTTAAAGAGGGGGGAGGAAAGGATCGGTTTATCGCTACGGGTGTTCGCTGGGCGGAATCCACGGCCAGGAAACGCCGTGGCGGTTTAGAGGTATTAACGTCTAAGCCACAAAACAAACTGATCCTATCAAACGATAACGACGAGGATCGACGATTATTTGAAACGTGCCAGCTCAAGGGGAAGCGAGTAGTAAACCCCATTGTGGACTGGCAAGCGGCAGATATTTGGGATTACGTCGGCGCAGAAAAAATACCCATGAATCCGCTGTACTGCGAGGGATTCTGCCGGGTTGGCTGCATCGGCTGTCCCATGGCATCCAAAACCAGAATCATGGAATTTGCCCGCTATCCAGAGATCAAGACGGCGTGGATACGTTCGTTTGACAAAATGTTGATAATACGGATTGCGAGGGGTATGGAGGCGTACTCCTGGCGTTCCGGCGTGGATGTATTCCACTGGTGGATGGAGGACGGCGTTCTGCCGGGGCAGGAAGTGCTGGGAGGGTTTGAGGAATGACAAACTTTGAGTTTTACACGAAAAACGCAGCCAGATTGGGTGAGCTGATCGAAAAAGCCGTGGATGACGCGCTGGAAGCAAAGGGCTGCTCCCTTGACCTGAAATACCCGGAAAAACTATCCAATGCCGATGATACCTGCATGGTGACATGGGCAAGCTGGCTGAATGAAGAAATGTGAGGATGAATTATGGCTAAACAATCCGCTTATTTGCAGCGGCGGGAGGCGGAGCTGGATGCCACCTTCAACGCCGGGGCGGCGATGGCGATGCAATTCGCCATGGATACGCTTCAGATGGCCCTCCACCAGACGGAGGGCTGGGGCTATGACCGGATTATGCGGATCACCCATAACTGGGTTGCCGTTCAGCGGGAGTACAAACCGGCGCTGGACTGCCGAAACCCAGAGGCGGACGTCCGACAGGAGCACATGGATCGGGTGCTTGCGGAGATCATCAGCGGAAAGGCAGAGCTGATCCGGTTCCCAGATCGGTATCCAAACGCGAAAAAGATCAAATACGGGAGGTAACCTATGAGCCCTGACGAAAAAATCCTGAATATAGCCGAAATCGGGACTGTCCCGTATCTGGGGCTTCCGGAATGCAAAAATTGTCCCGAAAAGCGGTCGGAAGTGATTGAGCAGCGGATCTATTGCAACAGCTCAGCTGTTGTGACCAACACGCACCTGCAATGCTCAAAGCTTCCGATTTGCCAGAACCTAAAAAGCCGTTGGCTGATAAACAATGGAGAGGAGTAAATTATGAGTGCACTGGCGTTTTTTTTAGTTCTGGTAGCACTGATCATTGATGCCGTATCGTTTTTTACTATAGGCGCGATTTATGGGCTTGCTACCAGAATCAATCAACTTGAGAAAATCGGCTATAAAGTAACAAAAAACGATGAATGATCCGTTTGTGTGCGTCAGGCAGCGGGCGGGGCCGTTGGTCAAGGCGCTGGTGACGGACAACTACGGATATCTCCGTCGCTACGGGCCGGGGGCGGTGCGGGGCCGGTGCGGGCCGGCCCTCAGCCGCACCACCGTTGACAAGTTGGAGCTGCGGCTGGCGCTCTTTGGCTATGACGGCATTTTTTACACGTTGACTTTTGACGATGACCACCTTCCGCCGGATCGGGCCGGGGTGGATCGGATCTGGGACGCATTCGCGAAGCGTCTCAGGCGATGGAAGCGCGGGCCGGTGGACTACTACGTTTACCGGGTGGAGGGCCTCCACGGCGACCACCGGCTCCACATCCACGTGTTTCTGCGGGATCAGGACTTTCCTCCGGCCGTGGTGCAGTACCTCTGGCGGACGTGGGGCAGCGCCTACGATGTGCGCTGGGACCGTGCGCGGGTGCTGTCAGAGGGCGGCTACCGTGGGCTGGCGATCTATTTCACCAAGGAGGTCCCGGAGGTGGGGCGTCACCCGTGGGGCTGCTCACGGGCGCTGAGTAAGTACCTTCCGCCTCCGGAGGTGTCTACCTGCAAGAGCGGTATGGTGCGGCTGCCCAAGGGCTCCACGCCGCTGCCCATGCAGGGCCGGGACCGTCCTCAGCTGGGCGGGTGGGGGCTATACGGATACAGCCGGTATCTGCTCCCGGAAAAATAGCGCTTTTATTTTAATAACAAAGTTTAGTATATCTATCTATAGATAGCGTATCTTCTTGAAACCTACGGAATATCTACGGACAACCGCAAGAAAGTGAGGGAAAAGCCTTGCAAACGCCTAAAAACGGTGATAAACTAACAATAAAGAACGGATGGTTAACTTGCCCGATCTGCAAGAGGAACCATCGGCTGAAGCGGATCCTGCCGGACACGAGCGGCCACAGCATTGTCGAGTACTGCCGGACGTGCCACAGCGAGGTGATCCTGGATATCGAGAAAGGCCAGAGCGTCAAGCGCCAGAGCCAATGACTCCCCGAAGGGGGCGTTGTTGGGTCCGGCGCTTTTGTTTTTCCCGGAGGTGATAGCCCGTGGCAACAAAGCCGCTGAGACCGTGTTTATACCCGGGCTGCTATCGGCTGGTGCCCGGCGGGTACTGCGCAGAGCACCAGCCGAAGCCCAAGGAGCGGAGCCAGGAGGCGCAGGCCTGGCGCTGGATGTACGGGACGCAGGACTGGAAGACGCTGCGCAGTGAGCAGCTCCTTCGGGAGCCGTGGTGCCGTGAGTGTGCTCAGCATGGCATTCGGACGAGGGCCACGGACGTAGACCACATCCAGGACCACAAGGGCGACTGGGCTGTGTTCACGGATCCCGGCAACCTCCAGAGCCTTTGCCACAGTTGCCACTCCCGCAAGACTGCGGCGGAAATGAGCAAAAACAGGCCGCTTCGGCGGCGCTGCTGACGGCGGAAATCGGCGGACGCTTGGGCGCACGAAGGCCCAGGCCCGCGCCTGCGGGGTTCCTTGCACCCTCCCCCCGGGCAGTTGAAGTTTTCATCGCGGCCGGGAATAC
>OIYO01000380.1_pt1 | contig 38794 bp, 34 predicted proteins | sample 1588191 | NCBI WGS metagenome assembly OIYO01 (sample SAMN03283275) | human gut metagenome | biome: human-associated habitat; material: feces | host: Homo sapiens | place: Peru | collected 2012 | reverse complement strand
GCGTGGTTTGGGACCATGAGGTCGCAGGTTCGATCCCTGTCACCTCGACCATATTATACAAATAGATAGGAAGTCCAACCTTAAATAGGGACATTAACAGCAAAGATATATTGGATTTCAAATACATCTTTGCTATTTTTTTTATATTTAATAGAATAATGTTGGAGGTTAAAATGTCAGTAAAAGAAGATAATGAAATTACAATTAAAGTCACTTGCTCAAATACGGAATTAATAAAACACCTGATTAATAAAGGATTTAATGAGGGTAGAAAATTCACACTTGATGATTATTATTTAATCCCAAAAGATATAAATATCGAGAAATTAACAACTAGAGAAATATTAGCAAAAGCTGTAATTATACGATATATTGTTGACGATGGTAGAATCGTTCAAAAAGTAACATTTAAAAAGAAAATTTTCAATGAAAAAGGAGAAATTTTAAATCAGAAAGCAATTAATTGTGATATATTAGATTTTAAAACTGCCATAAATTTATTTAATGAAATTGGTTATTATGAAATTATGAATATTAAAGAAAGTGATGTTATCTATTGTAAAGATAAGCTTGAGTTAGCTTTGAAGTTCATAGAAAATAGTAATACTCTAATTGAAATCGAAACAAATGACAATTACAACACAATCGATAAACTAAAAAAATTAGTAAATCAACTTGAAATACCTATAGAAAAAAATAATTATTTTGTAAAAAAAGCTGAAGATAAATTAAATACAATACTGAAGAGATAGTTAAGTTTAAACACAACAACCTTATTTTAAAATCAGAAACACTCAATACTTAAGTGTTTCTGACAGATTGTTGACAAAGTATACAAAAATATTTTGTCCAACAGTCTGACTATGGAGAAAATTTATATCTTCTCCATATTTTATCTTTCAAAATCACCTTCAATTACTTTATCTTTTTTTCTTGTATTATTATCATATTCAAGTACTTCACAATTTTTTAATTTATAATTATTGTAATTTCCGTCTTTAGGTTCACCTTCAAAATAGCATCTTACATATATGCTCACTCCAGCATGAGTTACAATCAATACATTCTTTCCTGCATACTTTTTTTCTAATTCATCAAAAAAGTTCGTTATTCTACCTCTAAAATCAGGTAATGATTCTATTCCTAATTTCTGCTCATTTTCATCTGTGAAATCTACCATATTTTCACATTCAGCTTTTAGCCTTCCTTCTAATTGTCCGTTGCATCTCTCAATTATTCTATCATCGATTTCAATTGGTTCATCTGTAATTATTTGTGCTGTTTCATAGGCTCTTTTTAATGGGCTTGAAAAAACCTTATCAAATTTAATTCCATCTAATTTTTCCTTTGTTTTTTTTGCTTGTTCTCTTCCTTTTTCATTTAATTCAATATCAATTCTACCTTGAAACCTACCTTCAAGATTCCAATCAGTTTGTCCGTGTCTAACTACATATATCATTTTATTTTTCCTCCTTTTCTTTTAAAACAAACACATATAAAGCTATTGGTTTAAATATTCTTTTTGGTTTTTTACAAATATCTATAAATCTATTATAAAACGTTTTATAGTGGTAACCTGTTTCTTTAATAATTACAGCATTACTTTTATTTATTATTTCTCTCCATTTATTTCTTTTCATAAATCTCTCATTGCCCAGCATTTTTTTCTCAAAATATGGAGTTGGAACACTAAAAACACAAATATCTGATACTCTCAATTGCTCATTTATAATTTCAACAATTTCTTCATCACTATAATGTTCCATAACACCACTACTATGTGTTACTGAAAAATATTTATTTTCAAATGGTATTTTTCTAATATCTCCTTGAAAGACATTTACATTATTTTCAGGACTTACCTGTTTTGATAGTTCTTTAGCTTGTTCCACCATTGCTTGCTCTAAATCCATCGCATAAGTATTTACTCCTTTTGAAGCAAGATATGCAGAAAATTTACCGGTTCCAGCACCACATTCTAGTACAGGTTTTTCTCCATCATAATATTTTAAAACTTGATTTAAAAATCTCTTTTTTAATTTCATTTTGGTTTTAAAATATTGATCCCAGTTTTTGAATTTTTTATTTATATAATTCTCATATAATTTATTCTATTGATTTTCTTTATCTTCCATATATATTCCTCTCTAATCTCTATACTTTTCTTTTATTTCTTTCTCACTTGTACCTGATTTGTAAATTAGTGACATTAGTTCAACAGACATTTTATGATCTAAAATATTAGATTTAGTTTCTTGGGCTTTTTTCTTGCCCTTCATATTGTTTCATTTTTGTTCTTAAATTACCTAGAGCTCTCCCTAATCTTTTTTCTTCTTCATTCTTGGCAGTTTGACTTGGTAATTTTCTTTTCCATACTGGCATTTCTCCATAATGTTCTTTACACCAATTTTCTATCTTTAATGCGTTTTTTAAAGAAGTATTTCTTGTAATACTAGCATCAATATCATCCTTAAATTCAACAAAATCTTTTAATATTCCTTCTACTGTAAATGGATCAAATTCATCTTTATTGCCTCTCGCTTTAGGAATTGGTGGCAGTTCAATATTCCACAAGTCAACTTCTGATGCTAAATCTATTATTTCTAGTATTTCTGATTTATCTTCATCGGATAACTCTTCAAAATCATCAAATCCATCTAAATAATTACTGTATTTATTTTGAATTCTTCTTAAAACAGCATAATAGTGTTGTTCTTGCTTATTTGAACTTTCTCTGTTTGGCATCATTCCATCATGTTCATTTATCCATTCTGTTACAATTGTTAATGCTTCTAAATCATCTATTGGTTCAACATTTTCAAATTCTTTTTCCATTCTGACAGTTAAAGAATTATTTGCCAAATCAATTACAACTGGTCTTTTGTCATCTGGTAAAGGATTATCTTCATCTAAAGCATATATTGTTCTTCCTAATTGTTGTAAGTATAGAATTCTAGAATTTTCATCTAATGCTCTAAGCCAAACAATTCCATCTACTCCATCTATATGTAGTCCTTCATTTGCTTTATTCATTACAACCATAAATTTAGTTTCTTCTGAATCATCTGATTCAAATGCTTCTAACTCTTCTTTGTTTTTATCTTTACTATAACTTCCAAGTAATGAGTGTAATTGTGGTACAATGTCTGTTTCTTCGAAAACCTTACTTAAATATTCTTGATAGCCTAAAATCTTATCTTCCCCTCTTTTAGCAAGCAATCCTGAATACGTTTCAAATGTTATATTTGGAAATACCTCTGCAATTATTTCATCTTCTGTTTTCCCCACAGTACCTTGCTTACCATGGATATAATTTATAATATATTTTTTTCTGAAGCCTAGTTACTAATTCATTTCTCTCTGCAACTTTAAATTCTTCTATTCCAATATCTTGCCAATTATATTGCGAAACTATTGCCTCTGCATAATATCTCTCTTTATCTATTTTTTCATTTTCTCTAACATTTCCAAATGTTTTTGTTATAATATTCCTGGCATTATCTAATCCTCCATTTTGAATAACTCTATCCAATTCTTCTGGCGATAATCTTTTTACTTCATCTACTAATGCTTGCTCTTCCTTTGATAGATTCAAATTCACAGATTCACTTAATTTTATTCCTTCTCCGCTTTTTCTCGAAATTATTTCAGGCTCTATTCTGAATCCATTTTCCATTATATATTGAATTATTTCTTCAAACTTTTGGTCATTTCCTAATATTTCACTCAAAGCATTTGAAAGAGCAATTGCGTTTTTCCTTGATTTGCTTAAATAAAACATATCTTTAACAACAGAATTAGCCTTACCATATTCTACTTTTCCCTCAGTAAGCTCATACATATCTTCTATTGATATATCACTTCTCACCTGAGAATCTATTTCTGGTATTTTAGGAATCTTCGTGCCATCTTGCGCTACTGCTATTAATGCTCGTTTTAATTCTTCTAATTTATTTTTATCAACACCATTTACTTGCTGTACTAAAGCAAATATATCAACCATTTCTTTAGGAACTTCCATTATAGATTCTTCTTTTATGTCTCCATAATGAATTATTTCAGCAGATGAAAATGCACTTCCTATTGTCGTCCTCAATTTTGAATTTGAAGAATGTGGAATCACATGTTCTAGTACATGTTCATTTTCTAGAACTGCCATTTTTGCATATGCTTTATTTACTTCCAACAATTGTTCTTCGTTCAATGATTGATAACTACTAATTCTTGTTCTAGGGAAATTATATATTATCCCTTTTCTTGAATGTGTTTTGTGTGGATTTAATTTTTCATTTTCAGCAGTGTATCTTTGAGCAATTATATCCTTTAGGTCTTTAATTTCCTTAGCACTTTCTATCTGAGTAAAAATCTCTAAAATTTTCTGTTTCTTTTCCTCTGGCAATTTTTCTATAGCTTGTTCCACTCTAGAAAGAATTTCTCTTAACATATATTGTCCTGCAACTACAGTTTGCTCTCCAAATTCCTTTTTAGGGATTTTTATCATAACATATTTATCCTTGTATGAGCCTCTTCCGTAGTTTACTGCAACGTTGCTATTGCTTGTAAGTGAGATGCAATTTGTATCTTTTCTATAATGCATTTTTATATGGTCATATATCTCTTTCAACGAAATTTCAGAATTTTCTGTATACTTTGCTTCACCATCAAATCTTTCTCTATCAGTTCTTATTCTCTCTATCTTTCCACTTTCCGATACAGTTACTTGTTGTTCAACATCAGCATTATCAGCCATGTTTAATGCTCTAAAGAAATAATAGTTTTCTTCATCTTGTATTATATTAAATTTATTTACATCCAATAAATTTTCTTCCATATGTTTCTCCACTTTTTATACACTTTTCTATGCATATCTTATCATAGTTTAAACTTTTTCACAACAAAAGTTTCTATTTCCAATTTACTTATAACACATTTTTTTATCTTCCACTTAAGCTGAAATTAATATCTTATAATAATAATATTGTTTTTTTCCTGTTGAAGTTACAAATTCAATCTTATATAACACATATGAGCCAACATTTATTTTTGCATTAGCCCTTAATCGCACTTTACATTCTAAAGTTGTTGTTTGTCCACTTGTAATTGTTGCACTTGATAAAGTTTGACTTTGAGGATTAATATATCCTTGCGAATCCTCTTTTCCATATGTAACCTTTCCATCCGTATAAGTCATTCCAGAATTATTCTGTATTGTCAACGAAAATGTTGCTGTCATATTAGTAGTAAGCCATGTCTTACTTCCATTAGCTAATTTAGTTGTAATAACATTTCCCTCTACCGTATCACCTACAAGTGTAAAAATTTGATAACCAAATGCTCCTGCAGTTAATGATGTATTAGTTGTAAATCTGTCCGAATCCTCGCTTGGCTTAACTGGATCAACTGGCAACTCGGGCTCTTTACCAATCACATTTCCTTCAACTATTAATGTGCTTTCCCATTTTGCATATGATATTGCAATTAATAAAATTATAAGTATAAATATTACAAGTGTTAATGGAATACTTGCAATTTTATTTTTCTTTTTGAATTTAAATTTTTCTTTCTTCATAATTTTACCTCTAACTATAAATAATTTTTTCCAAATTATTCATTTCTATGTCCATATATAATAATTAAGAAAGATTGTTTATAATAAACTAATCTTTCTTAATTGCATATTTGTAGATTGTATTATTACTCATTACTATAAACCACGATTCTGTTTTTTCTTTATTTTCCCAGAATAAAATTGGCTTATACAACTCTTCTGATAACTTCACTAATTCTCCAAAATCTTTTACCTCTATTAGTTTATCCTTATTCAAATCTGGTCTACTTTTAACTTGAACAATCTTATCTTGACATAGTTTTAAGATTCTGTTAATTTCTTGCCTATATTCATTTCTTATTATCACTGTTACTTCTGTTTTCGTAATTACATATCTAAGTGCAATCACGGCAATAACAGCCACTACTCCATAAACAATTAAATACGAATCATTTCTTCTATTGTTTTCTGCAACTTTTATTGTCACATATTCTGTATTATTTTGATTGTTTTCCCCAGAAATCTTTGTTGTTTTCTTTCCAATATCTATAACTATTTTTGGATTTATTTTATTTTCAACTTTTTCTCCTTCAATATTTGTAGTAGTCTCCAAATTTAAAACTACAGTATATGTTGCATCAACCGACATATTCATATTTTGTTCAAAATCTTTTATCAAACTATTTTTATCTTTTAAATCAATTTGAATTTTTTCATCTATCTTTACTTCCTTATTATCTGATTTTCCTTCCGTTTCATCTAATAAGTTATAGTCTTTTTCTAATATTTTCTGTTCTTCACCATCTCTTGTATAAACAGCTGCTAGTTTTCCCACAACACTGTACTTGTATTCAACTTCTGATGTTTCTGAACCAGAATACATATATTTTAAATCTAATGTTATATTATCAATTAAATCTGTTATATATGCTTGCTCATTCATTCCTAATGATGTCTTATCAATATATTTATTTTTTATCAAATTAACTTCATAATTATATCTAAAGTCATTTGTGTAATTATATATCTCTTTCTTTTTATAAGTTAATTCATTTTCTTGAAGCATAAGAATGAATTGACTTATTGCAAAAATTAATATGAACATAAGTAATATTATATATGTTGCTTTGGTAGATTTTCTTATTCGTCTTTTTCTTACTCTACTCATTCTTTGCCTCACTTTCTTTAGTTATTTCCTGTTTCTACCTCTATGTTGTTATTAGTTTGCACGATATGTAACCCAACCGCTGGATATCCAATATATTTAATTTTAAAAATACATTTGCCTATTATTTGATCTTCCAATACAGCCTCTTTGTCAGCAGTTTTATTATTATCTCCTTTTGTTATAAAAATATATTCTCCATTTTTTTGTTTTTTCTCTATTACTCTATGGATTACCGTATAACCTTCCATTTTATACTCAACAATATCCCCTACAAAAATATCATTAGGGGTACATTTTTCTATTATTGCCACATCACCAACGCTCATTTCCGGAACCATACTGCCAGATGCAATTGCAACAGGCCTTATTGGAAAAACTCCTACGGCAAACCATATTGCCAATACCACAACTACTATAAAAGGTATCGCATTTTTCGGGTCCGACCTAATTAAATCCTCCCTTGTTTTATATAGAGAATTTTTTGTTTTCAAATATTGTATATACATAAATAATATTATAGGAATAGATATTTCTAGTATGCTTCCAGTCATCCAATTTAAATTTGGCAGTATTGGGCTAATCCACAAATAAATATTTATTGTAATTTGATATATTATTGATGCTCTATAGTCTGCATTTATAGCCATATATGAAAATAGGATATTCTTTACAATTGATGGTATAAATGTTTGGAATATTTGTTTTACCAGATATATTGTTGCAATCTCATCTGTAAAATATCTACTCAAATTTATGTCTATAAGTACATATACTATCGATATTAAAATTGCAATATTTATTTTTTCTTTCTCATATACATTATTTATTAACTTGTTTCTAATATATTCTTTTGCAATTACTACACTACCTAAAACCCAAATATTAATTATTAGTCCCTTCAATGTAGTAGAGTAAGGATTTCTTCCAAAGGTGACAATTAGCCCTAGGAGTAAACTTATTATAATATACGCCATTGCACCTATTATCGCATACTCTTTGGACTTATTTGCTACTTTGTTATTTCTATTTTTTATTTCTTTTCCTAATAACGCTCTTAACATTATAGCTGCAAATATGTAAAACAGTGGATTAATTATATATAAATACCAAAAGCTAATTTTAGTACTTAATATACTATTTGCTACCATTCCATATATTAATATAATTAGAGTTATTAAGATCGTAAAAATTTTTGATTTTTGCATTTTCTTTTCCTATTTTAAATTACACAACTATAGAATGAAATGTAACCATTTCATTCTATAGCCAATTTCAAATTATTTCGTGTGTGCTCCATGACTTGGTGCAACATTAACTGATGTTGTATCTTGCTCATATGTAAATAATACTTTAAATTCCGCACTCACATTCTTTGCTACTGAATTATCATTCCATTTGATTGATATTGTGATAGGACATGTTTCTCCAGCTGCAATAACTTCACTTCCAACATCAATGTTGTCTGGGTATCCAACAGTTATATCTGAGCTAGTAAAATCTGTTGTTCCATCTTTTGACTTTAATTCTAGTCCTGTTAACTTAGCTGGTATACTTCCGTTGTTTTTTATTTCCACAGTAACTGTACATCCGTCACCAGGAAATGCAAGTTCAGCATTTACAGTTACTGCGTCATCTGTAAAGCTTACGGTTCCATGGTCTGCATCACTCATTTTTGCACTTACAAATTTAACTTCCCATGTTCCTGTACCTGTAGCAGTACCATTAATTGTTAAATTAGCCGTAAATGCAGCATAACCAATCGCCAAGCATAGTAGAATAACCACTAATGCAACTATTGCATAATTCTTTTTACTTTTTCTCATGCTAAAATCCTCCTTACTCTTTAATTATACTAATTTTCTTTGTTCTATTCAATTACAAAATTGTTACTTTTTTATTACGTTTTTATTGCATTTTTTCTCTTTTTTGTTTTTTTGTAACAAAAATGTAAACTTTTCTACCTTATTTTTATGTTATAATTAGTTAAGTGGAGGTTTTATTATGCTTAAAGTCGACTTATTGGAAAACAGTTCTTTTTTAAACAGCTATTTAACTGAAAAGGACTTTTCTTTTATATCTAGCTTAGACAAAAATATACAAGAAATAGATTCTCAAATTAATCTATTCCAAAAACTCAGAGATTCTCTAATCTCTTTAATAAATAATCTTCCTGACTCAGCAGTTCAAGAACCTGTTGAAAGTTTTTCGGGCCTTGTTGACAGTACAACTAAAGCATTTACTTATGTAAACGAATGTATAAAATTATTATTGTCTGCCGAGGAACGTACTAAATCTCTAAATTCTAACATTATCAGTCTGCTTATAGATATCTCATCTCAAAAGTTTTCTTCTGAGGAATCTGCAAGTAAGACCCTAGTAATAAAAAAGGATATTGTAGATTATTCATCTTTTATAGAAAAAACAAATTCAGAAATTAATGTAAGAAAATCTTTCATCAACAGTTTCCTTGCTGATTCTACAACTCAGTTTTATTTTTCTAAATTTAATATTGATATTTCTCAAATAAATTTAAGAGAAGAAAAGTCTACAAGGACTACAAATAGCAAAAATATAGATATAGGATTTCTTCCTGATAATAATACACTTCTTATATCAGAAAAACAAAAAAAAGTTTTTCTACCATACAAAAAAACCGACATTGAAGATTACTTAGAACAATATCCTAATAAATACAAATCTTATTCTGATGTTATTAATAATGAGTTTATTATTCCTTTAAGTTATTATCAACATTTCCCAGTTTTAGCAAGATTCAGGGAAACATATTCTTTAATTAGAGATAAGGAAGGAAAATCTATTGTAGAAGCTTTAAGATTAGCTATGGATCTTATGTTTAAATCAGAACTAAATCCAGCAATCATTGCTGGTTGTAAATATCAGGAACAATTGGATAATTATCTTAAATGTTTAGAATTCAACAATCTAGAGAGTTTCAACGATTTTGAAATAAAATTTGACGTAAATTTAATATAATAAATTTAAACCCGATATTATAAAATATCGGGTTTAATAATCTCCTTCTCCCATCTCTATTACTTGTTTTGATAAGTCATATATAAAGTTTAGCATTGAATAATATTCTTTTGTTTTCCCTCTATCTATAACATCTTTACTATTAACCTTCGCCTCAAACATATTTTCCACATGCAACCTTATGTATATACAATTATTTATCACATCAATGTCTATTGGTTTATCTAATTCTTTTCTATAGTTTAATAATAATTCCATTATATCCGATGTTAGCATTTGCATACCCACAATATTGTTTTCTGACTTAACATCAAAATACTTTTCAAATTCACTCGAATCCATCTCTAATCTTTGTTTTTTTCCTATGCTTTTATCTGGTCTTATTTGTAATGAATTTTTCGTAAATTTATTTATTTCAATTTTTGCAAACAGTCCCCAAAACACCGTAATTTTCTCAGTTCTAGTATTTCCATCGCTATCAATATACGTAGTTTCTTTTACAGTTTTTACTTCCGCCATTTTCATATCATATTTATTATCTATTTTAGCTTCTATATAATCATCTGATACATACTCATTATAGCTCTCATTATATGAAACTTCATTGTAAATATCCATTGGCATTTTTTTCTTAGGAACATAATCTACCTCATCAAAAAAATTACATATTAATTTTTCAACTATATTTTTTTTATATGTATCATTGTACATTGTACTGCTTTTATTAAATATAATTTCTAAAATAACCAATGCAAATATATCCACAAATATCATAATCTTTGCCACAGGTAATAATGCCTCTTGCTGTGTTTTTATTACTATTGCCAATATTACTATGCTTACAAGCAAAACTAATACCATAATTATATTTTTCGTTTTTCGGTCTTTATTTGCCTTATTCCAAATTTCATAAAAGTCACTTTCCTGACTTGTTAATTCATTATATAAGCTTTCAAAATCTTTCTTCATATACATACCTTATTTAATTGTACAGACAATGTCTTACAACTTATTCTCCAAAATTAACTTTAACATTTTCTTTTTTATATTCCTCTATTTGGAACAATTCTGCTTTCTTAAATCCAAACATTTTTCCAATTATATTACTTGGTATTGTTTCTAAACTATTATTATAATTTGTTACATCATTATTATAAATTCTTCTCGCTGCTTGAAGTTGACTTTCCAATTTAGTAAGATTGGTTTGTAAATTCAAATATTGTTCACTAGATTTTAATTCTGGATAATTCTCAGCTACAACTAAAATTTTATCAATATTATTATTCAATTCAGTAGCTTTATTTAAGTCTACACCTTTAGTCTTATTATATTGATTTCTTAATTCTACAATTTTATTTAGCGTTTCCCCTTCATATTTTGTATATGATTTTACACATTCAACCAAATTTGGTATTAAATCAAATCTTTGATTCAAGTATACTTCTATTCCAGATTGGGATTGTTTTACAACATTTCTTTGCTTTACCAACTTATTGTATGAAGCTAAGATCAAAATAAAAATTAAAACTAAAATTGCTACTATTATTATCGTTCCCATTTTTTTCTTCCTTTCTTATGGCATTAAATTAGTACTTACTATGCCCTCTACATTTTTAGTATACTATAATTTTTCGTTAAAGTCTAGCAATATTTAAATGTTAGTTTTTTTATTTTTTCACAAGCACTACTTCCACTTGAAGTTTCTTATTGTTTCTTAAATACTCTATTGTCACCTTATCTCCTGGTGATTTTGAATATATATATGCCCTCAATTCGCTCATTTTCTTTAATTCTTTTTCATCTATTTTTAATATAACATCTCCTTCTTTTAACCCTGCATTACTTGCAGGGGAATTTTTAACAATTTCTGCGATATATATTCCAGATTCTAAATTCTGACTTATTCCAAGGTCTTGATTAATATATGGAATCACATTTTTGTCATATGCAAATACTCCTAGAGCTGCAGGTTTATATTCCCCAGTAGTTTTTAATTTTTCAACAATAGGCTTGATTATATTTATGGGTAAAGCAAATCCTATTCCTTCTGCGCTTGTTATTTTTACTGAATTTATTCCGATAACTTTTCCTGTATCGTCAACTAATGGACCTCCACTATTTCCAGGATTTATAGTTGCATCTGTTTGTATTAAATCTTCCATATAATAATCTTCTTCGTTTTCTTCTAATTTTAATGTTCTATTTAAGCCACTTATTATCCCCGAAGTTACACTTCTTTGAAATTCAAATCCAATTGGATTTCCTATGGCATACACTTTTTGTGCTATTTTGATATTGTCTGAATCTCCCAATTCCATGCATTCCAGTCCCCCAACATTAATTTTAATTACACTTATATCCACATCAGCATCTGCCCACACAACGTCTGCAGTATAGCTCTTTCCGTTTTCTAAGGTCACATAGCAATTACTATACTTGTTTCCTGAAACATGTGCATTTGTTACTATATATCCATTTTTTGAAACAATAAATCCTGTTCCCAATCCCAGATCAGATACAGAATCTTCCATAAATATTGTACTTCCTTTATTTTTTATTTTAGATATTCCAACTATGCTTTTATTCACTTTTTCTATCATTTCAGATATATCACTTTCTGTAACTTCAGTATTCTTCTCTATTTCAGCTGACAATTTCTTTGTCTCGTAATCCCCACTGTTTTTTGCTGAATCATCTATTCCCAGAGAAACATATATGCAATATATTAAAACAGCAAACGAGATAATTAATATTGTTAAAATAACTGTTTCTAAAAATTTAAGAACTCTACCTTCTTGTTTTTTTCCTTTTTTATTATATTTTTTCATCTTTTCTTTTCCTCCCTTTAACATTTTTCCCACATTCTTCCTTGTTTATTCATTACATTTTTCTGTCATATGTTGACGTATTTTGTCGAAACTGTTAAGTATTCAAACATTTTTTAACTTTTTAGTTTCATTTATAGTGAAAATTGTTGATAAAACTAGCCCTTATATGTTATAATAGAGAAGGTTTTAATAATTGACTTTTGTTCAGTTATTAATTTCAAGAACCAATTCGAAGGGACTAAGATTAATAGTTATGAAAAAAAATAAAATATATGAAGAAAAAAAAGTAGATACTTTTAGTGAACTTATTAATTCTTGTACAAAGCAATTCAATAACAAAATTGCTTTTACTATTAAGGACAAAAACAAAGAATTACATGATATTACTTTTATTGACTTTCAAGAGAATATTAAAGAATTAGGAACTGGTTTAATTAACTTAAATTTAAATAATAAAAAAATAGGAATTATTTCTCCAGATAGGTACGAATGGTGCTGCAGTTATTTTGCAATAGCAACAAGTGGCAACATTATAGTACCTCTTGACTGCTTATTGCCACAAAATGAATTAGAAAAACTAATAATACGTAGTGGTATTGAAGCAGTCATTTTTGATGCAAAATTTCAGCCTTTATTAGAAAAGTTATTTTCATCAAAAACAACCAATTTAAAATACCTTATATGTATGGATGCAGAAACAAATTCTGGCAACATTTTATCATATCAACAATTGCTTGTGGCTGGAAGAGATTTACTCAGCTCGGGAGATACTAGATATGATTGTGTTGAAACGGATAAAAATGCTTTATCTGTTTTAATTTATACATCTGGAACAACCAGTGAGCCCAAGGCAGTTATGCTGTCTCAATATAATATTTGTTCTAATGTATCAGCAATGACCACTTTAATAAAGTATGAAGAAAATGATAGCATTTTAGTATTTTTGCCTTTGCATCATACTCTAGCATGTACTGCAAGCTTTTTGTTTTGCTATTATATAGGCTTTAGACTTTGCTTTGCAGATAGTATAAAAGATATTGCTAAAAACATGAAAGAATATAATATAAGTGGACTAGTTGCAGTTCCTGCACTGTTAGACATAATGTACAGACAGATAATAAAAGGTGTAAAGAAAAGTGGTAAATACATTCCTTTTAAGATACTTTGTGCTATATCAAACTTTTTAATGTTCTTTAAGATAGATATTAGAAGGAAGCTATTCAAGGAAATACATGCAAATTTCGGTGGACACCTAAGAACAATTATATATGGCTCTGCTTCAACTGAAAAGAAGGTTATAAAATTACTAAATACAATTGGTGTTGATATGTTGCAAGGTTATGGTTTAACAGAAACTTCTCCAGTTATATCTTGCGAGAACGACAAGTACCATAATAAAATTGGTTCATCCGGCTATCCTTTGTATAATGAACAAGTGAAGTTGGACAACCCAGACGAAAATGGTATTGGTGAGATTCTAGTAAAAGGTCCAAACATCATGCTTGGATATTATGAAAATGAAGAAGCCACAAAGAAAGCCTTTAAAGATGGATGGTTCTGTACTGGCGATTTAGGTAGATTTGACAAATCTGGAACTTTATATGTTACAGGTAGAAAAAAGGATGTATTAGTTCTTCATAATGGGAAAAAAGTTTTTCCTGAAGAGTTAGAAGCAATACTCAATCAATTAGATTTAGTAGAAGAAAGCATGATATATGCAAAAAAAGAAAAAGAATCTGGCACTGAAAAAATATGTGCTAAAATTGTATACTCTAAGGATAATCCTTTGGTTAAAGATAAAACTGAAAATGATATACATTCAGAAATTGAAGCCAAAATTAAAGAAATAAATAAGACTTTACCACTTTATAAATACATTAGAGACTTTAACTTAACTACAGAGCCTCTAATAAAAACAACTACTCAAAAAATCAAAAGACATGAAGAAATGAAAAAAATTTCAAAATAAAATATATTAATTATTAAGGGTGAAAATTTATTATGAACAAAGAATTATACGAATTAACCAACCCACAAAAGTCGATTTGGGTCATGGAACAATTTTATAAGGGGACTGCCGTAAATAATATTTGCGGAACAGTTCTTATTCATGAACCTGTTAATTTTGATAAACTTTATGAAGCTATTTGTATATTTGTAAAAAGCAACAATAGTTTTAGGATAAAATTATGTTTTAATGAAAAGAATGAAATTTTCCAATATTTTGATGATTCTTTTAACGTTGCGTCAAGTGTTACAATGTTAAATAATGATATAGAATTACATTCACTTGAAAAGGAACTTGTTTCCGTTCCTTTTCAACTATTAAATTCTCAACTTTTTAGAATTCAACTTTTTAAATTTTCTAACAATCATGGTGGTTTTATAGTTAATGCTCACCATTTAATCTCTGACGCTTGTACAGCTAGTCTTGTAGCAAGTCAAATTATGTCTGTATATTCATCACTTTTAAAAAATGAAACTCCAGAAGATATTAAACATTCTTATCTAGACTATATAAATTCAGAAAAAGAGTATATAAATAGCGAAAAATTTATAAAAGACAAAACTTATTGGAATGATATATTTAAAGTGATGCCTGATATGGCCTCTCTTTCTAGTAGTAGTATAGACATGACACATAACTGTGCAGCCAAAAGAGCAAATTATAAACTAGATAAAACATTATTAACTAATATTAATGATTACTGTAGAAAATACAGAGTTTCTGTGTTTAACTTTTTTATGGCTGTGTATTCTATCTATATTGGTAAAATTCAAAATTTAAACAATTTCGTTATTGGCACTCCAATATTAAATAGAACAACTTTTGCGGAAAAAAACACCCCTGGAATGTTTATTAGCACTGTACCTTTTAAAATAGACTTAACAACAGACTTAATATTTAGGGATTTCGTATCTAATATAGCTAGTCAAACTTTAGGAATGTTTAGACATCAAAAATATCCTTATCAGGCTTTGCTATCTGATATTCGTGCTAATAATAACTCTATTCCTAATTTATATAATATAATGATTTCTTATCAAAATACTAAAACAAACCGAAATTCTAGTGATATTGATTATGAAGTTCGTTGGAATCATAGTGATTTCACATCTGACGAATTGGATGTTCACCTTTTTGATATGAATGATACTGGAGAATTAAATATATCTTATGATTATCAAACAGAAAAATATTCTGATGAAGATATTCATGACATACACCAAAGAATTTTATTTATAATAAGTCAAATTCTTTCTACGGAAGATATATATATTTCCTCTTTAGAGTTAGTTCTTCCAGAAGAAAAAGCATATATGTTAAAAACTTATAATACCAATAAATACATTAATATAAATAAAACAGTTATAGATTTATTTTTAGAGCAATGCCAAATACATCCAGACAGTATTGCAATATCAGATAAAACAACATCATTAACTTACGGGCAATTAAACGCCTTATCTGATAATATAAAATATTATTTATACAAAAATAATATACGTCCGAAGGACAAAGTTTGTTTGTTTTTTCCTAATTCAATTAATTTAGTTGCTAGTATATTGGCTGTTTTAAAATTAGGAGCATGTTACATTCCAATTGATGTAAATTATCCAATAGATAGAATAGAGTATATTGTACACAATAGTTCTAGTAAACATATTTTAACAAACTCTGAGGACATCGGAAAACTTGGAATATTACGTAGTTTATCTTTAGACATAAATTTTAAAGAATTTTTAAATAACAACATTTCAAAAGATACTATTGAGCTTTCGCTTCCTTTAACTAAGGATTTGGCTTACATTATTTATACTTCAGGCTCTACTGGTAATCCTAAAGGTGTTAAAATTGCACATGAAAGTTTGTGTAATTATATATCTTGGGCTAAAAGTGTATATGTAAAAAATGAAGTTACAAACTTTCCGTTATATTCTTCAATCTCATTTGATTTAACGGTAACATCTATTTATACACCTTTAATAAGTGGAAACGCTATATACATTTATAGCAATTCAAACCCTCAATTATTGTTACAAGATATATTAACAGATAATAAAGTCCAAATTATTAAACTGACACCCGCACATATGTCTTTACTGTTAGAATGTATACCAAATCCTAACGTTAAAAAGCTTATTGTTGGAGGAGATATTTTAAGTATAGAAATTTGTAAACAAATATCAAATTTATTTGCAAATAATATCCATATTTATAACGAATATGGTCCAACAGAGGCAACTGTTGGTTGTATGATATATGAATACTCTAACACAGACCAAAACAACTACGCTTCTGTACCAATAGGAGTTCCTGCCGCTAATACAAAACTATATGTGTTAAATAACGATCTAAACTTAGTGCCATTTGGTCATATCGGTCAATTATATATTGGTGGCAAATGTTTATCTAAGGGATATATAAAATTGAGAAATATGAATGCAGAACGTTTTATACCATCACCTTTCAACCATAATGAAAAAATATATAAAACAGGTGATTTAGTAAAATTACATAAAAATGGTATCATGGAATATATTGGACGTTCAGATTTTCAAATAAAAATAAATGGTTATAGAATTGAAATTGGAGAAATTCAATCTAAAATATTAAACTACCAAGGCATTAAAGATTGTTTTATACATGTAATTGAAAAAGACAATTCAAAATTACTGTGTGCTTACTATGTTTGTAAAAAACCTATAAATTTGAAATATTTAAAGGACTATCTAAGCCGTTCTTTACCAAGCTATATGATTCCAAAACACTTTATACTATTGGACGAATTGCCTCTTACAAACAATGGCAAGGTAGATAAAAAGCTTTTACCACCTCCAACAGAGTCTGGTTATGATGTTTTTACCCCACCCGAAACACAAACAGAAAAAGAAATACATTCTATTTTCTGCAATTTATTAAACATTGAAAAAATGAGTGTCACAGCAAACATCTTTGACTATTATGTAGACTCTTTAACTATAATAAAAGCTCAAACAATTTTATATAGCCAAGGTCACGACATAAGCTCTCAAACATTCTATGAACACCCTAGTATTCGTAGCTTGTCAGAGTATTTAGATAATTCAACTAATTCGGTGAAACCAATAAAAGAAGAAAATGTTTCTTTAATAAGAAATATTGATTCTATATCTTTACCTAACAATTGTACATCAAATAAATATCAAAACATTTTATTGCTTGGCGTTACAGGATTTTTGGGTATACATATTTTATATGAATTATTAACAACAACGAGCTCTACTATATATTGTATAATAAGAGAAAAAGATAATTTAAATGCAATTCAAAGATTCCATAATAAATTTGAATTTTATTTTGGTAAGGAAATTTTTAGAAAATATGAAGATAGAATTATCCCTATAACTGGTAATTTGCTTAAAGATAATCTAGGTCTTTATAATGAAGTATATTCTCATTTAGGTCAAATCATAGATTGTGTAATTTCCTCTGCTGCAATTGTTAAGCATTATGGAAATTATGATGAATTTAATGCAACTAATGTAATAGGCACAGATAGAATTATAGATTTTTGTTTAAAATTTAATCTTCCTATGCACTATATTTCCACAATGTCTGTATCTGGCTATGGTTTGGTAAAAACACCTGAAGAAACATTTGCAGAAAATGATTGTTACATTGGTCAAAGCTTTGAAGATAACGTTTATGTAAAAAGTAAATTTGTTGCAGAGCAGCACATTTTAGAATCCTGCAAAAACCAAGGACTACACTGTTCTATTTATCGTATTGGAAATATAACTAATAGATTTTCTGATGGTTTCTTCCAACAAAACTATGGAGATAATGCGTTTTTAAATAGAATAATATCAATTATTAAATTAAAGAGCATTCCAGAAAATTTAGAAGATTTAAAAATTGAACTTACTCCAGTTGACTATTGTGCAAAATTTATAGTACAATTATTGCATGATACACCTAATAATATTAATATATATCATATATATAATGATAAACGAGTTAGATTAGCTCATTTTATTAATATTTTAGAAAAATATAACATTCACATTTCTAAGATTTCGCTAGAAGATTTTAAAAATAAAATCTTAGATTCAGATGATAATTATTTTGGTATAACCAATTATATTTCAACAATTACAAATCCAGCATTTAATAATTTAAAATTATCAAATGCTAAGACAAATAATATGCTGAAAAAAAATGGATTAGAATGGCCAGATATAACTGATGATTATATAAATAAAATTATTGATTATTTAACAAGAAACGGATTGATGGTGATATAATGGAAACAAACAAAAAGAAAAAAATAAGTTCAGTAACTAAACTTGCTTTAGTAAATACAGGAATAGGAATAATTTTAGCATTTATTTTATATTGGGTTTTGCCTTACATTTTAAATTATCCTGCTAATACAATAAATAACGACTTTCAAGTACAGATGGTTGGTATCACATATACTTTACAATATTGTATTTTAGTATTTTTACTAGCAATTTTTGTATTTGCCACATTTTCGATATCATACAGAAAACTGAATTTTTCAACTGATGATACTAGTAAAAAAGACGAAAAATACTACTCAGAATTAAGGAAGAAATTATTTAACTATCCTTATTTAACACTAATAATTCAAACACTAGTTCCAACCATTGTATGTGCAATTTTACTTACAGTTTTTAAAACTAATTTTGAATTATTATTGCGCTTATGTATCGTAATACTTTCTGTATCAGCTGTATTTGCAATAACCTCATATATGATAAACAGAGGGTTTTTTACTAAAAAACTAATAGCAACCTCAAACTTAGTAAAAGCACCAGTGTCTGGACTAAATTTAAAAATATTTAAAAAATTATTAGTGCTTACATTTCCATTGTTTCTTTACACTTCAGTAATTTTATTATTAATTACGTCCAGTGTAATGACAACGGAAAAGGGAGATTTACTTTATAGAATATATCATCAAGAACTAATTAATAACTTTTCAGATTCTGAAATATATACACTTTCAGAGGCTAAAGAATCTCTATCAAAACTAGCCTTAAATTCTGATAATGATTATATTATAATGTTTTCAGCTACAGACGGAACTCCCTACTATGCTGAAGGTGAATTAAATGATTTTTTAATCCAATACACCTTACGTTATTATGATCAAATGAATGGCCAATGTTTTGAATATTACGGCCAAGGTTCACAAGCAGCTGTAATAAAAATTAATACAACAAATGGTGAATATTATGTAGGAATTCATTTTTCGGTATTCAACTCAAACATTTTTGTACCATTCTTTATAGTAGCTGTTATTACTATTTTATTTAATAACTTCTACATTTACTATATTGGTAAAGGTCTTTCAAAAGACTTAAATACCGTTGTAAATGGTTTACACAGGGTTTCGTCTTTAGACAACGTTTTAGAAGCAGATAACCTTCCTGTTACTTCTAATGATGAAATTGGAGAACTAACAATTCAATTTAATAAAATACAAGATTTAACCAAACAACATGTTAAACAGATTCAAAGCAACCAAGATATGCTTATGGAAAAGGAGCGTTTAGCGTCTCTTGGTCAAATGATTGGAGGAATATCTCATAACTTAAAAACTCCTATAATGTCTATATCTGGCGCTGCTGAGGGTCTTAGCGATTTAATAAAGGAATATGATGCATCTATTGGTGACCCAGAAGTAACCAACGAAGATCACCATGCAATAGCTAGCGACATGAAGGAATGGATAACGAAAATACATTCATATACAGCCTACATGTCTGATATTATAACTGCTGTTAAAGGTCAAGCTGTTGCATTATCTGAAAATCAAAATGATGAATTCACAATCGATGAATTATTAAAGAGAGTCTCAATTTTGATGAAACATGAAATAAGCAACGCTTCATTAACATTAAATGTTAATACTTTATTATCTGGTTCTATTTCTTTACACGGTGATGTAAATAGTTTAGTACAAGTAATTAACAATTTAATAACAAATGCTATTCAATCATATAGTGGAGAAAAAGGTCAAACAATAGATTTAATTACAAAACAAGAAAATAATAATGTTGTATTTTCTGTAGTAGACCATGGATGTGGTATTCCTGCTGAAGTTCAAGAGAAATTATTTAAATCTATGATAACAACAAAAGGAAAAAACGGTACTGGACTTGGTATGTTTATGTCATACTCAACAATAAAAGGTCATTTTAATGGAGATATAACATTTACATCAGAAGTTGGAAAAGGAACAACTTTTAACGTAATAATACCTTTACAGTAAAGTTTAATCATTATAGTCAATTTGTATTATAAGTAAAAAAGAGGAAAATATTTTACATTTTTCTCTTTTTTTAGTTGCTTTTTTTCATTTTTGTTATTATAATAAGCTTAGTTATTAAAATTTGAGAATTGGAGATATGTTTATGAGAAAAAACATGGTAAGCCAAGAGTCAAATGGCTATAAAATTATCGTTGTTGATGACGAACAAGGTATTGTTGACTCCTTATCTATTTTTTTAAAACGTTCTGGATATGATTTTACTGGCGTAACCAATCCTTTGGAAGCTATAGAAAAAGTTCGTACAGAACATTTTGACTTAATGATTCTAGACTTTATGATGGATCCAATTCATGGTGATGAAGTAGTAGAACAGATAAGGCAATTTAATAAAGAATTATATATTTTATTATTGACTGGTCATAAAGATTTAGCTCCACCACTAGAAACAATAAAAAGACTTGATATTCAAGGCTATTGTGAAAAAAGCGACAAGTTTGACCAATTACTATTATTAATAGAATCTGGTATTAAATCTATAGAACAGATGAATACAATAAAAAAGATTAATGAAGAATTAAAAGATAAGAACGATGAACTAGAAAAAGCTTATCTAGATACAATAGGAATTTTAAGATATACGGTTGAAGCAAAAGACCCTTACACAAGAGGTCACTCAGATAGAGTATCTGAATTTTCAGTATTAATCGGCAAAAAGTTAGGATTAGATGAAGCAACTCTTCACATCCTAAAAATTGGTGGTCTTTTCCACGATATTGGTAAAATAGGTATTCCTGATAGCATCTTACTAAAAGAAACTAAACTAAATGATGAGGAATACTCTCAAATAAAGAACCATCCAACAATTGGGGCTCACATGTTAGGCGAAGCTGATATTTTTAAAGATATAATTCCAATTGTAAAACATCATCATGAGAGATATGATGGAAATGGATACCCTAGTCAATTAAAAGGTGAAGAAATACCTTTTGTTGCTAGAATTGCCGCAGTGGCAGATACTTTTGATGCAATGACATCAAAAAGAACCTACAGAAATGCATTACCTTTAGATACGGTAATTTCTGAATTTGAAAGATGTTCGGGTACTCAATTCGATCCAAAAATTGCAGAAGTATTTTTGGACATATTAAGAACTGACTTTGATGATATCAAAGCAATTCAAGAAAAATACACTTGATAGTATTTTTCTTGAAATCCTTTGTTTTTCATAACAAATTATTTGATGATGTTTTCCTCAATTACTCACACATCATCAAATAGAAAAAAGCATATAGTCTTGTATAGCTATATGCTTTTTCTTATATTTTAATATTATACTTTTTCAAACACATTATTTAATTTTCATTGATAATTTAACCTTTTGTCTATCCTGATCTATTCCTATAACCTGTACTTTAACTATATCTCCAACAGCAACCACTTCAGACGGGTTTTTTACAAAATTCTCACTCATTTCAGAAATATGCACTAATCCATCATGCTTTACTCCAACATCTACAAAAGCTCCAAAGTCAGTTACATTTCTTACTGTTCCCGTAAGAATCATTCCATCCCTTAAATCCTCAAACTTTAACACATCAGATCTTAATATTGGTTTTGGCATTTCTTCTCTTGGGTCTCTTCCTGGTTTTATCAATTCATTTATTATATCTGCTAAAGTAATTCCCCCTACATTTAATTCTTTAGCTATATTTTTTTCCTCATGTTTATTTTTTATATCGTTTAATTTTTGTTTTATATTTTCTAATTTTTCTTTATTCAATATATCCTTTGGCTCATAGCCAATTTTCGCTAATAAAGAAATTGCCACATCATAACTTTCTGGATGAACACCAGTAATTTCTAGTGGATTTTTTCCATCTGGTACTCTAATAAATCCTGCACACTGTTCATATGCTACTTTTCCAAGCTTTGGAACCTTTAGCAATTCTTTTCTTTCTTTTATCTTTCCATTCTCATCTCTATATTTTACTATATTTTTAGCTATAGTATTATTAATTCCTGCAACATATGATAAAAGAGATGGTGTTGCAATGTTTACATCCACACCAACACTGTTTACGGCATCTTCAACAACTCCAGTTAAACTCTCTGTTAATTTCTTTTGGTCAACATCATGTTGATACTGTCCTACACCAATTGCTTTTGGCTCAATTTTTACCAATTCTGCCAACGGATCTTGAAGCCTCCTAGCTATAGAAATAGCTCCTCTTAAAGATACATTTATGTCTGGATACTCTTCTGTTGCAAGTTTTGAGGCAGAATAAACAGATGCTCCAGCTTCAGACACAATAACATATTGTAATTCTTTTCCGTATTTTTCTTTTACTTCTTTTATCACATCAGAAACAAAAATCTCAGACTCCCTTGAAGCAGTCCCATTTCCTATTGCAAACATATCTACATTATATTGTGCAATCAGTCTAATAAGTTCTTTTTTTGCTCCCTCCACGTCATTTTGAGGCTCTGTAGGATAGATTGTAGTAGTAGCTAAAACTTTTCCAGTATCATCTATAACAGCTATTTTACAGCCAGTTCTATATGCAGGGTCAAATCCAATAACAACTTTGCCCTTTATAGGACTACTTAATAAAAGTTGCTTAGCATTTTTTCCAAACACACTTATCGCCTGGGTATCTGCTTTTTCCGTTAGGTCTGACCTAATTTCTCTATCTATAGATGGTTCTATTAATCTTGAAAAGCTATCGGCTATACTCTCTTTTAATATTTCTGCATATTGACTTTTATAATCTACTATTATGTCTTTTTCTATTAGATTTAAAATTTTATCTGTATCTTTTTCAATTTTCACCTTCAAGAATTCTTCTTTTTCTCCTCTATTTATGGCTAAAATTCTATGACTAGGAATTCTATTCACATTTTCGCAAAAATCATAATACATTTCATAGCTAGACTTTTCTTCTGAATTAGTAGCCTTTGTTTTTATAACACCATCTCTATAGCAAATCCTTTTTATCTGTTTTCTATACTCCGCATTATCAGAAATCTGCTCAGCGATAATATCCATTGCTCCTTTAATTGCCTCTTCTGCTGTTTCAACACCTTTTTCTTTGTTAATATACTCTTCTGCAATTTTATATATGTTTTCTTTTTTCTCTTGTTTAATGATGGTATCAGATAGCCCTTCTAATCCCTTCTCCTTTGCAATTGTAGCTCTGGTCCTCTTTTTTTGTTTGTATGGTCTATATATATCTTCAACTTCTGATAGAGTTTTTGCATTTTCAATAGATTTAGTTATCTCCTCTGTTAACTTTCCCTGTCCTTCAATGGAGCTTAAAACTTCTTGTTTTCTCGCATCTAAGTTTCTCAAATATACTAATCTCTCACCTAATTTTCTTAAATCTTCATCCGAAAGTCCTCCAGTTGCTTCTTTTCGATACCTTGCAATAAATGGTATTGTGTTACCATCATCAATTAATTTAATTGCACTTTCTACTTGAGATTGTCTTACATTTAATTCTTTTGATATTATTTCAGCTATATTATTCATTTAAAATTTTGTATGATTATTTATTAAAAATAAATCATGCTCTCCTTTCCTTATATCTTTCTATTAATTTTAACAATTTTTATCATTATTAATATTTAACATTTTGACTATTCTGTCGAATTTTGTTATTTTATATTGACTTCTAACTTTAGTTAATATATCATAAACATAATAAAAAAGAAAGGGGGGTTTTTTATGACTTCATCAGAATTTAGAGCAGAAGCAAGAAGAAATTTAACAGGAAAGTGGGGAAAGGCCGCACTTATCAGCCTAGCATATTTTTTTATTACTTTTATTTTAGGCTTTATACAAGGTTTGTTTAAAGAAGGTTCTTTTTTAAACTCGCTTATGACTCTTGTAAATTTTATAATAGAGGTTCCTCTATCACTTGGTCTTGTTATAGCTTTTGTAAAGCTATACAATAACGCAGAAGTTAAAGCTTTTGATTTTCTAACATCTGGATTTAATAACTTTTCAAAATCTTGGGGAATATTTTTCCAAACACTTTTAAAAGTATTAATTCCTATTATATTAGTGATAGTATCTATTATTATACTATTCTTAGGCCTAGGTGGTTCTATTTATTCTGCTGCAGCACTTGCATCAGGAGGATCTTCAAGTTCTGCATTTTTCTATGTAATTTTAGCAATTGGACTAATTGGTTATATTGCTTCTATTATTTGGGCAGCAACCAAGTCTTATTATTACTTATTAGCTCCAATTATTGTAGCTGAAAGACCAGAATTATCAGCCAAAGAAGCTGTAGAAGAAAGCGAAAAACTAATGAATGGAAACCGTGCTAAATTATTTTGGCTTCAATTATCTTTTATTGGATGGTCTATTTTATGTGCATTTACATTTGGTATAGGATTTCTATGGTTAGCTCCATATATCCAATTTGCATCAATTGCTTTTTATAAAAAATTAGCAGACGATAGTCAACCAGTTGACGTACCTACTGCAGATTCACCAATTAAAGAATAATAATGAATTAATATTAGCTCATATATCAAAAAAAGGAATATACTTTAATCAGTAATATTCCTTTTTTATTTATTTTTATTCAATTCCTAGATATTCATTATATGTAACTTCTCTATCTATAACCTTGTCTGATTTTATATCAATTATCCTATTAGCAACAGTCTGTGTTAATTGATGGTCATGTGATGTAAAAATCATATTGCCTGTAAATTTAGTCATTCCCTCATTTAAAGCTGTAATACTTTCCATATCCAAATGGTTTGTTGGCTCATCAAATATTAAAAAGTTTGCTCCTGAAAGCATTATTTTAGAAAGAACACATCTTACCTTTTCTCCTCCAGATAATACGTTTACAGCTTTTAGAGCTTCTTCTCCAGAAAACAACATTCTTCCTAAAAAGCTTCTTACATAAGTTTCATCAGGATCTTTTGAATACTGTCTTAACCAATCTGTAATACTTAAATCACTTTGGAATAAATAATTATTATCCTTAGGGAAATAGCTGCTTGTAATTGTTGTTCCCCATATTATTTTTCCTTCATCTGGTTCGATTTCTCCTGCTAGTATTTGGAATAATACTGTTTTAGCATTTTCGTTATCAGCTAAAAGTGCAATCTTATCATTAGGCTTAACTGTAAATGAAACATTATCTAAAATTTTTTCTCCATTAATTGTTTTAGAAATATTTTTAACTTGAAGAATATCATTGCCTGGTAATCTATCTGGTTTGAAATCTATATATGGATATTTTCTATTAGATGGTTTTATATCATCTAATTGTATTTTCTCCAAAGACTTCTTTCTAGATGTAGCTTGCTTAGATTTAGAAGCATTTGCACTAAATCTAGCAATAAATGCTTGTAACTCCTTAATTTTATCTTCTTTCTTTTTGTTTTGCTCCCTCATTTGCTTTTGAATTAATTGACTAGATTCATACCAGAAATCATAATTTCCAGGATACACTTTAATCTTTCCATAATCAACATCAGCTATATTTGTGCAAACTTTATTTAAGAAGTATCTATCATGAGATACTACAATTACAGTATTTTCAAAGTTAATTAAAAACTCTTCTAGCCAATTTATACTTTTTAAATCTAAATCGTTTGTAGGCTCATCTAGCAATAATATATCTGGATTACCAAATAAAGCTTGTGCCAACAGTACCTTAACTTTATCTTTTGCTTCAATTTCCTTCATATATTTATAGTGATCTTCTGCAACAATCCCTAAGTCATTAAGCAAAATAGCTGCATCAGATTCAGCATTCCAGCCATCTAATTCCGCAAATTTTTCCTCTAACTTTGCTGCCTTCATTCCATCCTCTTCAGAAAAATCTGGTTTAGCATAAATAGCTTCTTTTTCTTTCATTATATTGTATAATTCTTGATTTCCCATAATTACTGTATCAATTATGGTATTCTCTTCATATGCAAAGTGGTCTTGTTTTAAAACCGACAATCTTTCGCCTTTTTCCTTTGTAACTTCTCCTTTACTTGGTTCAATTTCACCAGAAAGAACCTTTAAAAAAGTAGATTTTCCAGCTCCATTTGCACCAATTATTCCATAGCAACAACCTTTATTAAATTTTATATTAACATCTTCAAATAAAGTTCTTTTTCCAAATCTTATAGTAACTCCACTTGCTATTAACATCTTTATTCCTCCTAAAAAATCATTCTATAAAATTATACTCTATTTTATCAGTTTTTTCAATAGTTACAGCTAATATTGCTCCATACTTCGTTCTATTTACTAACTTTAATTATTAATAGTATTCCTAAAACACATAAGAGAAACATCCGAACTTATTGCACCATCATATTTATATCTTTCATAATATTGCCTCCCTCATTTTTATATAGACTTTAATATTCTTTTATTAAATGAAGATTAAATATTAAATTTTTTATTTGCATTTTCAATGAATTAATTTTATGAGTAAAAAGCACTTATTCCTAGTTTAAACTAAAAATATATTTTTAGTTGTATAAATCATTTATGAAACAAAAAAACTTTAGATGTCGAAACATTTTACGCTGTTTCTATCTAAAGTTTATGAACTGGTGCACCATCGCGGGATCGAACCGCGGACCTTCTGATTAAGAGTCAGCTGCTCTACCAGCTGAGCTAATGGTGCAACTACGTTCTATATTATAATACCATTTAAACCAAAAGTCAAGCAGATTAGCCTTTTCTATTATAAAAATTTTTACACATTACCATCTTCTGTATTTGTTGGCTCTTCATCCTGCTTTATTTCTGTATTTTCACTATTATCACCAGTTTTATTTTCTGGATCAGCTACTACTTCATCCTTTGGTTCCTCTTTCACAACCTCTTTCGTACCAATCTTAATAATTCTATCAAGTGCATAATATTTGTCCCTTGATAAAAGTGTTGAAGATATAGTCTCTCCATTTAATCTAACAATTTTATAAGCTTCACTTATACACCCCTCATGACCATTTTGGACAACAACTTCTTTTCCACTTTCAATACTATTATCATTTTCATATTTCGTCTCTCTATACACTGTTGATAATTTCTTTGATTGAATAATAACTTTATATTCCACTTCTTCTTTAATTCCATATATTCCAACAGATACAACACCATTCTTACACGTTGCTACCACTTTTATAGGATATTTTCTATTATTTTTAAATTTAAAATCTAAAGTTCCCCATGATACTGTTGCATCTCTACTAGCAGCAACATATGATGTTTCAAAATGATGATTTGACCTTTCTACAATTTCCAAGTTTGCATATAAAACTGCATTGTACAACGTAGAAGAAACTTGACAAATTCCGCCTCCAACTTCTTGCACTACTTGTCCACCAGCATATGCTCCAGCTTCTTTAAATCCCGCTTGTATTGTTCTTTTACCAACAGTTTGATTATACGAAAACGTTTCTCCTGGTAATATTATTGTTCCATTTATCTTATTAGTAGCTAATTTTATGTTATTATTTCTATTACTGTTGCTTACATTAAATTTAGTTGAATAAGAACCCAGTTCATTAGGAAAAGCTTCTGCCCCTAAGTCACTTAGTGTTTTCTCAGCAATAGTTATTTTTAAAGGAATTGTATATTCTTCCTTATCTTCTTTTAATAACTCTTTTGCTTCATCCATTGTTATCGCAAAATCCACTCCATTAATATTAGGATGTACCGTTACAGGATCTTGTGTTATATATGCATCTTGTGGCTCTTTATATATTTCTGTATGAATTTTTTCTAAGTCAATATCATCTGGCTTAACTTTTTCCACCGGTGCTTCTATCACATTATTTTTAGTAGAAAAATCAACCAAGGCTTCTTTAATTTTATTTTCGGTTTCAGGTTCTGTTACCGCAATTCCTTCTGTTCCTTTTGTTATTATAAGTTCATCATCTTCTATACAATATTCATATTGCTTAACCCCATCAGGTAAAGTCTCATTAAACTCTTTTATAATTTCTTGAAGCTTTTCTTCATTGATTGTATATTTCATATCAATATTTCTTTTTGAAAAAAAAGATTGAACTATTTCAAAATTATTAATAAAAATATTCCCATCTCTTCCTACTAAATATGCTTCACTAGCAACATCCTCAACATCACATGTAAGTCCTAGTTCTTCTGGCGTTATTGTTTTTTCAACATCTTGATATTTTAAAACAATACTTTTTGTTTTATTTTCTTCAACTAATCCATCAAATTTATTTTTTATTTCTTCTTTACTATATCCAGAAACATCAATACCAGAGATAGATACTCCCTTTATTATCTCCTCATTAAAAGATGTTATTATTGCGAAAATAATAGACAAAATAAAACAAACTACAGCAATCACGATTATCGGTATAATTACCACCTTTTTATTTTTAGGTTTTTTCTGTTTTTTATTTTTCTCTTTAGCCTCCATGTTAACTTCAAGCTTTATTTCTTCTTTTTGTTCTTCCACTTTAAAATTTCCTTTCATTTTCTTAAAATTCTATCTTTATATTAGCATACCAATTTATTTTTTACAATAAATTCTGACATTTTAATGCAAATTTCTCTTCCGGTATAGACATTTTTGTAATTATAAAATATAATTATTACATATATTATAGGAGGATTACAATGCTTGGCGAATTACTTTTAAAAATCAGAAAAGATAAACATATAACAAAATCAGAACTTGCAAGAGATACCGCAATAAATGTTGGGCATATTGCACATATCGAAAAAGGTGACCGTACACCAAGCCATAAAGCACTAAAAAGAATTTGCTCTACGTTAAACGTTCCTTATCAACAATTAATGTATACATATGATAAGAGCTTAACAGCAGAGCACTTAAGCTATGAATTACCAAACCATATCGCATATGATTCTATTATAGCTGTAAATTCTTTGGATGATTTAATTGCTTGTCCCCCTAAGTTTGGTTCTGCATCCATGGCTTTGAAAATAACAGATGACTCAATGGAACCATCTTTAATAAATGGCTCTTATGCATTTGTAGAATTTAATTCACCTTTAGACTCTCATGACATAGGATTATTTTACTATAAAGATGCATTTCTTATCCGTCGTTTTGTTATAAGAAAAAATGGATTGCTTTTAAAAAGTGATAATAAGAATTATGCTAATATAACCTTAAAAGAAACAGATAATTTTTATATAATTGGAAAAATTATAGGAACAAATGACGATTATTAAAATATATTATAGATTTGTTTATTTTTATAAAACTTTTTGTTATTTTTTTAACAAAATACTTGCATATATTTTAATTTAATAATATAATATTCTTGACAAAAGATAAACAATAGGAGATATAGATATGGAATTAGTAAAAAATGTTTTTTTTAATACTGATAAATTAATAGAAAATACGAAAATAAAAATTTCTTATACAGGTAAGTTTTTTGAAGAAAATGCTGAGCAAGTGTTTTTACACTATGGCTTTGGGGAAAATTGGGACAATGTTAATGAAATCGAAATGGCCAAAACAGAACTTGGCTTTCAAGCTGAACTAGAATTGCCAGAAAGTGATCGTTTAAATTTCTGCCTTAGAGATTCAAATAATAATTGGGATAATAATAATGGAGAGGATTACTCTTTTTCAATTGAAAAACCTCAAGTTTCTCTAATTGCTTTAGAGTCATCTCAGTTAGATACTCCAAGAAGATTAAGAAAATCTTATATATGGAGCAAAAAAATAAAACTTGCAGTTTATAAAATAGTTCACTATTTGCCTAAACTTATATCTGGAAATTATAAAAGAAAAGTTTCAGAAAATTAAATATGTAATATATATAAAACCACGGAACATCCGTGGTTTTTTAGTTTTTTATTATGTTTTAAATATTCCATCCTCCATTAACTGAAATTACCTGCCCTGTTGTATAGTTATCATCCATTAGCCATTCAACGCATTTTGAAATATCTTCTGGTAATCCAATCTTTTCTAATGGGATTTCCTCTTTTAAGTCCTTTAGCTCGTCCTCGTTTAATCTGCTATTCATATTTGTCTGTATAATTCCTGGCGCTATGCTATTTACCCTTATATTTGATGGGCCCAATTCTTTAGCTAATGATTTTGTTAATGCATCCACCCCCGCTTTAGACACAGCATAGTGGCTTTCGCAAGAAGCTCCAACCTGTCCCCATATAGAAGAAATGTTTATAATACATCCTTCTTTTTCTCGTACCATAAATGGAACAACTTCTCTTGTCATGTAAAATACTGAACTTAGATTATTTCTTATCATTTCATCCCAATCTGTATCAGTAATATCTGTAAAAACTTTAAATTGTGATATTCCAGCATTATTCACTACAACATCTATCCTGCCAAATTTATCAATAACAAATTTTACAAGATTTTTAACTTCTTCAACATTAGAAACATCAGCCTTAAATAATTCAATCTCTCTTCCTTCTTCTTCTACTTCTTGTTTTAATATTAATGCTTCCTTCTCAGACTTATTATAATTAGCAATCACAATATTGCCTTTAATTGCTAATGTTTTAGCAATTTGTCTTCCTATTCCTTTTGATGCGCCTGTAACAATTACTACTTTTTCCATACTTACTTACCTTCCACTTTTCTATGTAACAAAATAAAAGAACCAGGTGTAGATTACCTAGTTCTTTTCGTTATGGAGCCACTTATCTGATTCGAACAGATGACCTACTGATTACAAGTCAGTTGCTCTACCAGCTGAGCTAAAGTGGCATTTGGTGACCCCGACGGGAATCGAACCCATGTCTCCGCCGTGAAAGGGCGATGTCTTAACCGCTTGACCACGGGGCCTTTTAAGTATCTAGGATTTAATCAACATTAAATCCTAGATTATTTGGTGAGCCATCGCGGACTCGAACCGCGGACAACTTGATTAAAAGTCAAGTGCTCTACCACCTGAGCTAATGACCCAAATATTCATTGGTCAACGCAAGAATAATTGTACACTATTTAATTTGATTTGTCAACCATTTTAAACAATTTTTTTATTTTTTTCTTATATTTTTCAAAAATTATTTATTTTTTGAAGAATTCAGGGTCTATTTTCTCTCTTTTATAAAATACTAGTTTCTACAGTTATAATAAAACTACTCAACAATTTGTATTTTACTATTTATTCAATTCTTTCATTAAGTCATCTACATCAATACCATGAACTTCGCATGCTTCTTCTATAGTTTCAGCTTGTGATGCAGGACAACCTAAACAGCCCATTCCATTCTCTAGCAATATTTCTGCTTTCTCTGGATATTTTGCTAATAATTCACCAATTGTCATATCTTTGCTTATTTCCATATTATTTCTCCCTTCATTTTTTATTATTCTAAAATAGAATAATTTATAATATTTTGCTACAATTTAATTCTTTTATACAAAACTGCTCTTATCTTCATTGATTATTCAATACATTTAACAATTTTAAACATATTTGAGATTATCAAACTTTAGCCTTTAATCAAATTCTTTATGCATTTATATAAAATAGAAAAACAATATAATAATTTTTCTATGCAACAAATACGCATAATGCATAAAAACATCACGAAATTTTAAATTGCATTAATATTTTATCATAAATTTTAAAAAAAGTATAGACAAACTATAAAAAATGTTGTATGATTGGTAAAAATTGGAAGGAGTGATTACGTTAAGTAAACTATCTTTATTTTTTACAGCCATTGTTTTCAATGTGTTTATAGTATTTAGTTTCTTTTATAATCTATTTGATCTTTATTTATTCCATAATCGTCAAGGTTTAAAACTACATATACTAGATCATCAAAAAAAATAATATATTCAATAATTTATACTCTATAATATATTTATAAATCCACTAAAAATTACAGCAAAACATTTTAATTTACTATTGAAAAGAGGTGAGAACTTTAAATTACAAAATAAAAAAAGTATTTTTGATTGCAATTTTATCTATATTAATATCAATCTGTTCTTTTTATTATTTCTCAGATATAATTAATTCTTCCACAATATCCTTTATTATAGCTTCACATAATATAAACCTATACCCTTCAAATAGAGCACTGTGGACTTTTATAAAAAACATATACATATATTTTCAGCTTATATCATCTGTTATTATTTCTTATTATTTTATATCTCTATGCAATAATATTTCCGATAATAATTCTATGATTTTTAATAAATTTTTTGTAAAGCCAGCAAACCATCTAAAAACAAAGCACAGGAAAATAATTGTTGAAGAAAATATGAAAAAACCTCTTGAGTTATTAATTGGAACGACACAAAATAATCAGTCAATGATAATCCCTGAAAATAGCTTATACCAAAACATTTTAGTAACAGGATCCATTGGTTCTGGTAAAACCAGTAGTGCCATGTATCCATTTACAAAACAATTAATAGAATATTCAGCCGAAGATTCTATTCACAAAATAGGAATGCTAATATTGGACGTAAAAGGCAATTATTACAATAAAGTTCTGGAATATGCTGAAAAATATAATCGAAAATCAGATGTAATAGTTATTCAAATAAATGGACCATTTAATTATAATCCTTTACATAAACCATATTTAAAAGCCTCAATCATTGCTAATCAGTTAAAGGATATCCTACTATTATTTTCTCCAAATAATAGTGAATCATATTGGATAGACAAATCTGAAGAGGTTCTCCGAGAAGCTATAAAATTATGTAGGCTATATAACTCGAACTATGTAACATTTGATGAAATTCATAAAATAGTAACTCAACAAGATTATTACTTAGAAAAAGTTGAATTATTACGTCGCAAATTTCTAAATAATCAACTTTCAAAAAAGGATATTTATAATTTGCTTTCTTGCTTAAATTTTTTTAATAAAGAATTTTACTCATTAGATGCCAGAACACTAAATATATTAAAATCCGAAATAACACGAATAACAAATTGTTTCGTGTCAGATTTTGAAGTTACAAAAACATTTTGCCCTTTAGAATCAGACTTAAACTTCTATGGATTTAGCGAAATTATAAACTCTGGAAAAATCGTTGTTTTAAATATGAATATAAATGAATATAGAAATCTTTCTAAAATAATTGCAGCATATTTAAAAATAGATTTTCAAACAGCCGTACTGTCACAACTTTCCAACAACAAAATCATTCGAACAACAGCTTTTATTTCCGATGAATATAGTGAATATGTTACAGAAAATGATGCTATATTTTATTCACAAAGTAGAGAAGCCAAATGTATAAATATTATTTCAACTCAAAGTTACACATCATTATTAAACACTTTAACCAATCAATATTCAGCAAAAGTGCTTATACAAAACCTAGTAAATAAAATCTGGTTTAGAAATGACGACATATTTACAATCGAAGATGCTCAAAAGCAATGTGGAAAAATTGAAAAAAGGCATACTTCTACAACATTTTCTGAGAATGCAAAAACCACTTCGTATAATATGTTAACCAAAACATTACATTCAAAAGATTCAAATATATCTGAAAGTATAAATACTTACTCACAATTAGATTTTAATTTTGACACAAATTTTTTCACCCAGCAATTAGAATCTTTTACCGCACTCTGCTTTTTATCAGACGGTAATAAAATAATAAAACCTCAAAAAATAAATATGCTACCATACTTTCGTAAAAATACATAAAATTAATTTATTATTTATTTTAATTATTATTTTAAATTATTTATTTTATTATTTATTTTTAATTATTATTTAATTATTTATTTTTATTATTTGTTTTTAATTATTATTTTTAATTATTATTTTAATTATTATTTTAATTATTTGTTTTATTATTTATTTTTAATTATTATTTTAATTATTTATTTTAATTATTTATTTTTAATTATTTGTTTTAATTATTTATTTTTATTATTATTTTAATTATTATTTAATTATTATTTTAATTATTTATTTTAATTATTTATTTTAATTATTTATTTTTAATTATTATTTTAATTGTTTATTATTTATTATTTATTTTTATTATTATTTATTTAAAAAGGAGCTAAGAAATGAAGAAAAAAATTTTTTATTTTATTTTTATTATTATTTTATCTAATATATTATTATTGACTTACAACTCACTATCTTTGGCTAGCGATCCCAAAATAATTTCAAAACTAAATTCCGCATTTTCCGATATAGAAAGCTGGTTAATTAAATTAGCCACTCCTGCAGCAGCAGTGGCCGTCGGAACAGGAATTTTTATGAAAAAATTTAGTTTTGGTGATGAGGAAAGAATGCGAACCGGAAAAAAACTTATACGTAGTTCTCTATTCTCCTATGGATTTATATTAGCTATTGATTTGATTTTATCCGCAATAAAAAGCTTAATATCTTAGCTTTATAACTGGAGGTGCTCACTTAATTGTCTCAAACAGAATATTCAGCAATCATAATAGAAACAATAAACTCAATATTTTCAACCCTTTTATCTTCTATAAATAATTCACTATACTCTTTATTAGATAAGTTAGCTTTTGTAGATACTTCCATCTTTTCTGGTCAATTTTTTTCCAGAATATTTGGCACATCTTTAAGTATTGGTTTATACTCTATTGCAAACAGCTTATTAATAGGATTTGTTATTTACTATTGTTATAGGTTATTACTCGCCCCTTACACTGCATCAAACATAGAAAAGCCATATCAATTTTTATTTAAAATAATAATATTTGCTATTTGTATCAATTTTTCCCAGTTTTTATGTACACAAATTATATCAATAAACTCTCTAATCTCTGATGGAATAAAAGAAATAGGTAAAGAATTATTTAATCTAAATATTTCCTTTAATTCTTTAATAGAAAAAACAAACGCTTTATCCGTAGATAACACTTTTACACTATTTTCATTTGACGGTATAATGAAAGGATTTATCTCAATGGGATTAATAAATTTACTATTTTCATATTCTTTAAGATACATAATGATACAGGTTTTTATATTATTATCTCCATTTGCAATACTATCATTAATTAATGTAACAACATCTTGGTTTTTTAAAACTTGGTTAAGAAACTTTTTATCTTTACTATTATTGCAATGTCTTGTTTCTTTGATACTCTTAATTGTATTCTCATTAGTACCCACAACAACAAGCTCTCTATCAAAATTATTATATTTAGGAAGTATTTATGCTTTAATTAAATCCAATTATTATATTCGAGAAATAATAGGAGGAATTTCGACTGAAATAAACTCTAATGTTAATATTTTGAAATTTTTAGGAAAATAATTATATAAACAGGAGGTTCTATGAAATTTATCTTTCCAGCAAATTACAGTTTTAAACCCAAACTATTAGGAATTATTGATTATAATACTGCAATATTTAATTTAATTTGGGATATTTTTATATTTTGTTTTATTAATTTAATTTTAATCAACACAACTTTAAAGATATTTTTATTTATTATTTTTTGTTTTCCGATATTATTATTTAGTATTGTAGGATTTAATCATGAAAATATTTTATATGTCTTTTCATATTTATTAAAATTTTTTATTTATAAGAAAATATATCTTTATAAAAAAGATATATAAATTCAAAATTATGTTCCCCAAAAAGATACTTCTGCCGTTTTACTAGCAGAAGTATCTTTTTATATTTTGTAATTTTTATCAATCTTTTATTTGCTTTTGGTTACACTTTAAATTTTGCCGCAACATTCAAATACCTCCTATCTTCATTAAATACAAACATATATTATATATTTTTCTCTACTTTTCTCATTTTTTCTCTCTTTCCCTATTTTTTTATTGTAAATTCTGTCTAAAAATGGTATAATTTGTTTGATTATGAGGTGACTTTTATGAAATTAGATCAGGTTAATGAATCTTTACTTTTTTCTTCTACTAGCCTTCCAGATATATTCTTCACAGAGTATTTCTCGCAGGCTTCTTCTGATGCAATAAAAGTATATTTGTATTTACTATTTTTATCTAAATACAACAAAGATATAAAAATTAATGATTTATCAAAAAAATTAGAATTACCTTTAAAAACTATACAAGATTCTATAAAGTATTGGGAAGCTGAAGGAGTTTTAATCAGAAAAAGTTCAGGCTATGAACTTGCCAACTTACAAGAGGTAGAATTAAGAAAGTTATACAAGCCAAAAGTTTCCCTATCTGCAGAATCAATAAAGAAAACAGAAAAAAATCAATATCGTGCTAAAGCAATTGAAAACATAAATAATGAATTTTTCCAAGGCGTTATGTCTCCTTCATGGTATGGAGATATTGATTTATGGTTTTCTAAATATTCATTTGACGAAGAAGTTATGATTGCTTTATTTAGATACTGTTACGAAAAATCTGCTTTACATAAGAATTACATTCAAGTTGTAGCAGAAGCTTGGGCTAAAAACAATATAAAAACTTTTGCTGATCTCGATAAATATTATGAGAAACAAGAGTCCCTAGCAAAAATTGGAAAAACTATTGCCAAAAAGTTAGGTATAAGCAGACAGTTATCTCAATATGAAATGTCATATATTGAAAAATGGGTTATCGATTTTGGATATGATTTAAATATTATAGAAATAGCTCTAAAGAAAACAACTTCAAAAACAAATCCTAGCTTTGATTACATAGACAAGCTAATAACCTGTTGGAATGAGCGAAACTTAAGGACCCCTGAAGCCGTATCAAAATTCATTGCAGATATGAAACAAAAAAATAAGGATATTAAGAATTTTGAAAAGAAAGCAACCTATAACAATTACAACCAGCGTTCATACACTGATTTTTCAAATTTGTATGCCAACAATACTGTAGATAGTATAAATAATACTTAAAAATATATAATTTCATGGAGGTGTATTAATTGGATTCAACTCTAAAAAAAGTCCTTAGAGAATATGAAGAAAAAAGGAACCATGCAATTTTAATAGCAGAACAAGAAAAAGAAAAAATCTATTCTTCTAATCCTCGTTTAGAAGAAATAGATAATCTAATCTCCAAAACTTCTATTGAAAAAGCAAAAAAATTACTACAATCAAGTTCTCAAGAACAACTTATACCTTTAGATGTAAAAATAGTTGAACTAAAAAAAGAAAAAAATACAATTTTAAAATCTCTTGGTATTTCCCAATCAGATTTTCAACCACATTTTAGTTGCAATCACTGTAACGATACTGGTTATATAAAAAATGGTTATGAAACCACTATGTGTTCATGTTTAAAACAACGACTATTTGATATAGAGTACAATACATTTAACGTTTATAATATGCAGAACCAAACATTTCAAAACTTCTCATCTACATATTATTCAGATGAAGTGGATAAAGAAAAATATAATTCTTCTATTTCGCCAAGAAAAAATATAGAATTAATTAAAACCATTTGCTTAAATTTTATATCAAATTTTGATGATACAAATGAAAAAAACTTATTATTCACTGGCAACTCTGGCTTAGGAAAAACATTTCTATCAAGTTGCATTGCAAATGAATTATTAAAACATGATAAAACAGTACTATATCAAACCTCTCCAGCCATGTTAGACGCCATAATTAATTATAGATTACGGTAAATCCTCAACTAACATAGATATTTATAATCATTTACTAAATGTTGATTTGCTAATCATTGATGATCTTGGAACAGAAAACATGAACAGCATGAAATTTGCCGAATTATTTACTATAATAAACTCTAGACTCTTACCACAAAAAGGAAAAGTCACAAAAACAATTATATCAACAAATTTAAGTCTACAAAATCTTTCTTCATTATATGGTGAAAGAATTATATCAAGATTTGTTGGCAATTATAATATTTGTTATTTTTTCGGAGATGATATTAGATTTAAAAAAACTTGCAAATAAATGCAAGTTTTTTATATTATTTTAATTTGATATTAATTATTATAATTTATTATTCTATTTATTAAATTTATTTATTATTTTATTTATTATTTTATTTATTATTTTATTTATTATTTTATTT
>OIYO01000379.1_pt1 | contig 38879 bp, 54 predicted proteins | sample 1588191 | NCBI WGS metagenome assembly OIYO01 (sample SAMN03283275) | human gut metagenome | biome: human-associated habitat; material: feces | host: Homo sapiens | place: Peru | collected 2012 | reverse complement strand
TCCTCACCTCCCGTCAGAATGGGAGGTCGTTAGGATCGCCCTCGACTTCTTCAAAACCGCTCTCTGCGGACTTTCCATCGGCCTTGCCAGTGGATTTGCTGCCGCCGAAAAGGGCTTCTTCTGCGATAACCTCGGTGGCGGTGCGCTTATTTCCGTTCTTGTCCTCATAGCCGCGGACTTCGATGCGCCCGACAACGGTGATGAGGTCGCCCTTGCCGAACCACTGGGTCACGAATTCGGCTGTCTTGTTCCATGCCACGATGGGGATGAAGTCTGTCTTCTCCCGGTCACGGCTGCGATCTACAGCGATGGTAAAGCTGCATACATTCTTGCCGCTGTTGGTCTGCTTCAGTTCGGGGGCCTTGGTCAGCCGCCCATTAAGGATTGCTTTGTTTAACATATGTAACCTCCTGTTATCCCCATTGGTCTGCCATTGCGGCAGCGATGCCGGGGAAAGTCTTACTTCTTGCTTTTGCGGTTTTTGGGTCGTTCCATGGGATAATCTTTCCGTTTTCATCCACAGCGTGAGTTGCGGAGGCTCCTGCGGAAAAACCGTTGCGGTCAATTTCGCCTGGGTCTACCACATTGGTGGGCTTTAGTTTCGGAAGCCCTTTCAGCCATAGACAGGTTGTTTTCCGGGCGTGGTGTCCATACTCATACGGCTGTATGATCTGATCCGGTTTCCGCCATGCCGTTGACATATGTCCAACCGGGTTCTCTATGGCTATCTTTGGGATATCCGACAAGGCAAACTCCATGAAGAAATTTACCGCCTCATGGCGATTGGCCAGTCTGTTAAGGGCTGCGTCTCCGTACCGCTCCACATTAAACCAGCGATTTCCCGATACAGTGAGATAGGTGCAAGGAGGATGTGCTATCAGCAAATCCCACTTGCTAACCTCATGCCGGGTACCATCCATGGTGGTAATGGTGCCGCCGGGAAGAACTGCTAAAGCGTCCCCAAGAATGTGCCATTCGTGGTGTCCACCAGATGGCTCCTGTATATCGCAGGAATACGCTTCGTGGCCTTTTGCCCGAAAAGCCTTGCAAACCTCCTGGCTTTCCTCACAGGCTACTAATACCTTCATCTGTCTCCTCCAAATAGTTGGTGTAGAACTCTCCCCGGAATGCGGGAATGTCCATATCGTAGGTGTCAAGACAGGCTTGCTCGCCTACCCGGTGCAGCCAGTCCATTACCTGGGCGTTGCCGTGGGCATGGACAAGGTGGCAAGGCTCATGGCACAGTGCCACCCACAGGCCCATGCGCTTGCTTTTGCTCCGCATGGCGTTGCCGAAGATTTCGTGCCGGTCGAGTTTTACGCCTGTGCGCTGGCACAAAAAGCACTTGGATGTGTCGGCCTGTACGATGCTCGGAGCGTATCCGTTTCGGTCAAGCTCTGCGCCCCATTCGTTTGTCATTTGCCCCATTCCTCCTTTAGCAAGGCCAGTTCGGCCGGTGTGGCGGTGTCTATGCCTTGTTCTTTACAATCCTCTACGACAAGGTCAATCAGCCGGGACATTTGTTTCGTATCATAGCAGCTGGATCCATAGTAAAGGATCACATTTGTGCAGCCGGGCAGCTTGCTTGGGAAAGCATCCGTCAGCCAGCCAAGGCCATGCTTGCACCACGCTGCCTGCATGGTTTCTGCCGCCTCAGATTTGATACAGACTACATCGCTTACGCCGATCTCTCGGATATAGTGCCGGTAAATTTCCTCTCTCGGTTTCCCGAGGACTTCCGACAGCTTCCCGATCAAAAGCCACGCCATGGCATTGGCGTCAAGGGAGCGCCGGTTCTTTTCCTCTACCAGTTCAGCAGCGTAGGTCTTGCCCATTTCCATGCCATCCAGGAAGCCCTGGGCGGCTGCGGCATCTTTGGTATACAGAGTGATGCCATAGCCGTTGCGGTCTCTTGTCCAGTCAGCGCTATCAAACCGGAGCCTTGTTTTCATTCTTAACGGCCTCCTTCATGCATGGCCCGCACAGCTTACGGCCAAACATCTCTTTGGAATAAGGAACGATCTCCCGAACGGGCCACATGGAGCCGTCCTTTCTCCGGATTTGAGTAATCTTTTTCCCACAGCAGTCACAGGTGGCGGTGATATCCTCAACCGGCTCGCCGGGCTGTCCATAGCTAAACACAATATTGCCTTTGCCGTCCATGACAGTCAGGTAGGTAATCTGTTCGCCGTGTACTTCCATTTCCGAAACCGAGAACCGAGCCCACTTGTCATTGCTGTCCACAGGCTCAAACTTCCCGTTGGCGTTCTTCTGGGTTTTCATTGGAACAACGATGTTGATTTTGGTATAAAGCTCTCTGCCCAACCCCCAGCAGAAGCAGGCCCGCTTGAAGCTGTCGGAGCTTTCGCCCTTTTCCTTTTCGGTGTAGCTTTCGGTGCCACAGTCGGCTTTCCACACCCATTCGTCATGTAGGGGGTCAACCCGGATGCCCACCCGGCAGAAAAGGTTCCCCTTGCACTCGTAGTGCTCACGCTGCCAGTTTTCGGGGCCTACGGTCTCGTCGAGGATGCGCATATCGCATCTTGCATCCTTATAGCACAGGAGAACAGCCCCTCTCGATGTATACCGGTCGACCCGAAGGTCAACCTCATCCGCCCGCAGCGGTCTGAATTTAATCATGTTAAACACTCCTTACTCTGTACTGCTCTGCCCACTTGTCGATACAATCCACATGGACTTTTTCATACACTATTTGGTAATAGTCCTCGTCCTCATAGATGGGGTCACCGCAGGCTGCGCAGGTGCCTATGATGAGATCATCAGTGTCATAGTCGTCCAAAGGGTTCATGCTTCCACGACCTCCCCATTTTGCAGCTTGTAGAACACGCCGGGCTTTATGGTCTCTCCGTCTACCTTCACGGCCCGTACCTCTTTGATGGGATAGGTTTCACCGTTCCAGCCATCCCTTTCGGTGAGGACGAGCCAGCAGCCAATGGCGCCGGATGCCTTGCTATCAATGCCTGTTACGATGGCAATGGATTCTTTACCCTCTACGGTAGCAGCGCTCTGGTAGCCGGTGTTGGTAGCAGCGCTCCGGTCGCCGGTGTTGGTAGCAGCGCTCCGGTCGCCGGTCTGGTTGTCGCTGCTCTCTGCTTTTTCCTTTATGTACTCCACAGCAGCTTTTACGATCCCGGGAATGCCGATTTCCGCCCGGAGCTTGATTTTCGTCCCAACCCGCTTGGTGTCGTCGCTTTCCATTTCGTCCGTCACGCCGTCCAGGTCAGCCACAAAAAACCGGCTATCAGCAGGAGCGTAATGCGCGAACACATCCAGCGGGTACTCGCAGCCATGGAACCCTTTCTCGCAGAGTTTTGCTTCTGCCTCCTCGTATTCCTTGCCGAGTTCAAATTGGAATCCCCGGCATTTCATATCTTTATCCGTCCCTTTGTAGACGATCACTTGACATTCCTCCATCATTCCTGTATATTGGTAGTGTTGTATTTCTCTTTGCCCTCATTGGCTTTTGCGGAGCCGGTGGGGGCTTTTCTATGCCTGTATTCCTCCTGCTGGCGTTGGATGCATCGGTGAATCCACGCCGTAAAGCTGTGATAGCCCATTTCCACCAGCTGCTCCCGAAATTCAGCCATATTTACGAATTTCTTATTGACGCGAACTGTCAGCTTGTATTCGGCTTCCCGCTTCCTGCGGGGCTTGTCCGCAATCAGTGCTTCCGCTTCGGCAGTACGCCGGATGCCGTAATACTCCGGCCGCTTGCACATACTGTCCAGTGGCTTGGTGTAGCCGGGGAATACCTCCCGGATTGTTTCGATGCGTTCGTTCTGCGTCATTTGGGCGCCACCCCCATCAGAATAATCATCCAGCCGATCATCGCGGCGAAAGCCAGCAGGACGGTCAGCCCCTCCTTGGCCCACTCGATGAGCTCCGCTTTTTTCTTCTTATTCATCCTGTACCTCCTTCTGCGGCAGCTCCGGCAGGAATGCCCACCACTGGACTTTCAAAGCGGTCTCTACATGATCTCCGCTGACATTGAACATCTGATGCTTGGTGCTGAATGGCAAGGTAGCGTATCTTCCCGGATTTGTCTGGCACAGGTAATGCCCGTCCTTGCTGGGTACGATCTCATCCGAGTTAAACCACCGGATAAAGGTGTTGGTTGTTGCTTCCATGTTGTTCCTCCTTAACTTAACCATCTTGCGAAGCTGGGCAGGCTGATAAAATACTGTCCGCGCTTCCCATTTGTCTTTTTAAGCGGGATACCGCTGCCCATCAGCGCTCGGTAGCCCATTCCTGTGTACTGGGAAACCTCTGTGAATGAGAGGATTTCCTTGCCGGGGAACCTGTCCATCAAGCGTTCGAGGTTGTCCCGGTAGCTCTCCTTTTCCCTCGGCATTATCCTACCTCCTTTTCCTTGATAAGCTCGTCCAGCGCCTTGCGGAGTTTCGCTTCCGCAGAGGGGGCTTCTCGGTCGGCGTTTAGAACCTGACTTACATACTTGTCATGCAGGTTCGCCCTCCAAGCCACTTCTTTGATGGTAAACCCGGCGTTGTGTATTTCGCCGATTAGCTTACCTGTCCATTGTGCAGGCATCCGAATATTCACGCTCCTTTAACTAAATAGTTGACTTTGGTTAGTTTATGTAGCATAATAAAGGTGCTTACAATATTACGCATCACATACTTCCAAGTGGCGAAGGAATAACCGAAGTTATTTCTTCTATCTGTATTGTAACTAACTTTGGTTATTTTGTCAAGGTAAGTTTCTAACTTTAGGAAGTTTCTTTGTTTTGCACAAATAACGGAGGTTAGTTTTGTATATGTTTTACGATCGCTTCAAAGCTCTGTGTGAGAATAAAAAAACATCGCCAACAAGAGCCGCCATTGATATGGGGTTTAGCAACTCCATAACAACAAAATGGAAAAAGACAGGCGCAACGCCGGACGGTGTTACTCTTGCAAAAATCGCTGAGTACTTTGGTATCACCGTAGACGAGCTTTTGGGCAAAGAAAAACAGCCCACCGATGGTGAGCTGTCCGGGATCCGGAAAGACCTTATGGATTTCGCAGATACTTTGACAGATGAGAAAATTGAGAAATATCTTCGTCTAATGAAAACTTTAGAATCCGAAGATATTTAACAAGCTGCTCGTCAGACATCCGTTCCACCGCCTTTTTGAATTCCTCCTTTTTCTCCATTGGTGTTCCTCCTCTTTTGTCGATTATTGTCAAATAAAAATCCTTCCAAATTCAGCATGTATTTGGTACAATTCAATTGTAACAAATTGCATTGCCAATATGTACTGACAAATGTTGCGGTTTCGGCGCAAAAACTGTCATGTTTTTCGGACAAAAGTGTCCGGTAACAAAAAACAGGAGATGAGTTTGTGAATTCAGACGAAGAAAGGAATTGGGAAAACTTTTTATTGGAGGTAGCCGCAAAACGGCAGGAGCATGGAATGACCCACAAGGATTTGGCCGACAATGCCGGGACGGTTGAGAGGACGATCTCCAGGCTGCTTTCGGAGCCGACCAAGAATCCGAGCCTTTTTCTCGTTGCTTCCATCTGCCAAGCGCTGCACATATCTCTCGACAAGCATTTCGTGAAGGAAGTCTATAACAAAACAGACAGCCAGAACAGCGAAGAAATGATAGAGGTTCTGAAAGAGCAGGTGCGCCAGCGCCGGAAGCTGTCCAAAACACTCTTCGCAGTTATTTTTGTCCTGCTGGCGATGATGATTTTATACCTCGTCCTAATCGATGCAAATAACCTTAACTACGGTTTAATTCGGGATTAAGAACAGATGTTCTTTCCAAATATAATCGTACCGAATTGAAAGTACAATAAAAAGGACTGATAGAGGAGATGACCAAAATTTGAAAGACAATGGGGCTATTATTGGTGGTATCATCCTCGCTGGGATTCTTCTATTATCCTATTTCTCGTTTTTGGGGAATACAAGGGTGTGCGATATCTGCGGTGAAAATGAAGCAGATTCGTCTGTCTATGTAATCGATGAAGAACTCAATGTTTGTGAGAACTGCCGATACGATGCACTTTTCTGCTGTGACGGGTGCGGTGAATGGTATTACGCAGATGATATAGCCTACTGTGACGATGATACTGGAGAGCTATATTGCGAATGGTGCTATGAGGAGATGGTATAAATACGCAAAGATGTTCTTTCAAATATAATCATACACCGTTAGGTGTACAATAGAAGGGGATGTTACATATGAAACGAAACCATGGAATTCCTTTGGCATCACTTCTCCTGCTTGTGGCAATTCCAGCCGTTGGGATAGCAGCATTTTTCTGTGGATGGAGTGCGACAATATTCTATTTATGCGCTGCTGTAACATTGTTAGGGAGCCTTGGAGAATGGGTAACCGATAAAATCAGTTTTATTTGTGCGGTTGTTTGTGTTGTGCTTTGCATTGTCATAATGCGCGAGTCTATCGTTGCCGAGATTGCACTTGGGATCATGGCAGCCAGCATTGCAAGCGAGTTATTCGGCTTTTTAAGGCGCACAACATCTTGACAGCATGGCTCTTATCTTTATAATTATCGCATTCGTCATTGGGATGCTGTTGGTTATAAGTAATATCAGGGTATCCAACTACTACGAGGTGGCTATGGAAGATTACCACCGAGTCCAGTATGAATTGGAGAAATACAAAGAGGATTATAGGTACTTGGTACATACTATCGAAAACCGGGATAAAGAGAATTAAGTAAAATACCGCCCCCGGCAACGAGGGCGGCTAATAATAAGAGGAGGAGAAAGCAAATGAAAACTGTAAAAGTATTAACCACAATCGGATGGGTCGCCGTAGTTGCACAGGCGGTGGCCATCTTCGGCAGTCTATGGGAGGAGTACAACGGAATTCACAATCTCTTTCCGATTATGACCAACTCCGCAGAAGCGTTTTGGCTTTCCATCACATGGTGGGTTTCATACCTCTCTATAGGGATAATTGGTGTCATTCTTTTAATCATCGCAAAAATTCGCAGAAAGAAGATAGCGTCGCAGGAGGCGAGCAAGGATGCTCTGTAAGAAGTGCAAAAAGGAATTACAGGATGATTGGCTCTACTGCCCTTGGTGCGGTTTGAACGCAAAAAAAGACTCACGCAGAGCGATATCGCAGCGAAAAGACGGAACATACCAAAAAGCAATCACAATTGATGGGAAGCGCAAGTATTTTTACGGGAGATCAGAAAAGGATGTCATAAAGAAGATTGCGGAATTCAGCAGGGAGGCGGAGGATAAGCGGTCTGCTGCATTTGCCGTCTATGCCGAAGCGCTTGAGCAGTCTTGGGACAACCTCGCATACAATTCCCTTAGAGGGTACAAGCCTGCGCTCGTGCGATGTGTCACTACTTTCGGGAAAACGCCTGTCGCAGACATCACGCCGATGCAGGTAAAGGGTTTCCTAGATAAGGTTGGAAAGACATTCTCACAAAAAACCGTGAACACGCAGAAGAACATAACGAGTCAAGTGTTCGACCTCGCCATCCTCGCCGGGGACATACAAGTAAACCCGGTCGCAAACATAAAAGCAACCGGGAAGAAAACAAGCGGGCGGGAAGAAGCATCGCAGGAGGATAGGGAGAAGATCGCAGCCCATTGGGACGATTGCACCGTATCACGACTTGGTTACTTCATTATGTTGACCGGGCTTCGTGTGGGAGAAGCACTTGCTCTGCGATACGAGGATATCGACAGGGATAAAAACCAAATCCATGTTACGAAAAGCGTATACTATGTCGGCACTGCCCCGCACATAAAAGAGCCAAAGACGGATGCAGGGGTCAGAACGGTGTTCCTTCTGCCGGATGTCGCAGAACGATTCAATGGGAAGAATGGTTACATCTTCACGAATGAAAAGGGAGAAATCCTTCGAAGCAATGAATCGTCCCGCAATTGGAGAAAATGGTGCAAAAATTACGGAATATGCTGCACATTCCACCAGCTTCGGCATAGCTTCGCAACATCTTGCTGCGAGGTAGGGATTGACAAAGCCGTTATCCAAGAGATGATGGGGCATTCCTCCTACATCGTGACGGAAAAGTACACCCATCTGCGTGACAAAATGTTGGAGGATGCACAGGCCAAATTTACTACATCACTTTTACATCACACGGATGCAAATACAAAGCAATAAACAGCAATAAACGCAAATTGCCGAAATGGAGAAAACCCGCATAAACAAAGGAAAAACCCGCATTTCTGCGGGTTTTTCTTTGGCGGAGATGGAGAGATTCGAACTATAAATAAACATAGTGTTCAACAGAGGTTTCTCCATTAGTACATCACTTTTACACACCACTGTCTCTTATCCTCGGTGTTTTGCGTATGCGTTGCACAGTAAAATACCCCCTCCAGTTACGGAGGGGGCATCTCTTTACCACACCTTCTCTGACACTTCGAGTGCCTCGTACAAAAGGTGCTTTTGCTTTGTGCTTGCGCCTGGAACGGCCTTATCGATAGCAGCCTTCTTCTTACGGCTGGAGGACAGTTGGATTGTCTTCCCATCGCCGTCTTTGTCGCCTGTGATACCACGGGCTGCAAAGTATGCCGCATAGTACTGGTCGTAGGTAACGCCCTGTGCGACATACTCGGCTGCCTTTTCTCCGACATCCTTGTTGTATGTCTTTAGTGCGTACTCTGCGCCGAACGCCTTGCGGTTTGCTTCGCGCTTTACCACATCGCTGTCTGCACTTCCGATGCTCTTTGCGGTTTCCTCGTAGGTGCCGACAGTCAACAGGGCTTTTCTATAAATCTCGTTCCGCAGCTCTAAGAGGTCACGGGCTTCCTCCCGCTTCTCCTTGCGGGTCTTTTCACCGCTGTTGTAGATTTCCTTGAGTTGCTTCGTGATTTCGGACGCCGCCTTGCTCTGCTTATACAAGTAGGAGTAGGTTGCATCGTCGGCAGCTGTCGCAAACTCGGTCTCCTTTACCTGCTTGGCTTCGTCCAGCGCATCATAGAAGTCGCTGCCCAGCCGGTTCTGCCGGACGCTATCTACCACGAAAGCCTTTACCACCGCAGGGACATCTGCTTTCTTGGAAAGCGTCGGGAGCAGCCAGTCACCGATAAAGCCGGAATACTGGTCGATCAGGTAATTGACCTTCTTCGGGGAAAGCCCCTCGATGCCGTTCTTCCCGTGCCGTGTGATCTCACCGAGCCAAATGGAGAACGCATCGGTGCTTTCATCGTACTGCAGATAATCCGGTTTTTCCTCCATGTAACTGGAAACGATGTCGCCGCCGTACCAGGTCTTGTTTGTCCTCATCGCATCAAACCCTGCAAAGATGTTATTGGTCCGCGGGTTGTTCGGGGCAAGCTGTTCGATAGCGAAAGACGGATAACCGGCAAACGCGCTGCTCGCAGGTTCCCCTTTCAGCCAGCGCCACATCCGATTGGTGAACGCCGTAATAACGGAAGGTTCACGGCCCATCGGAACCTTGATAAACTTATTGTCGCCGATTTTGATGAGGATGTTGCTATCCTTGATGTAGTTGGAAAGCTCCTTGTAGTCATCGTCCTCTTTCAGCCCATCATACAGCAGGCCCATAATGATACCGGGTGCCACGCCGTTGATAAGCAAGCGGGAGATCAGCTGTCCAATCTCTTTCCAGCCGCGCCGGTCAATGACATTGCGAATGTTCTTGGAAAGGCCCTGCATACCGGGGTTGAAGAAAGGCACAAGGGACGCATTCAGCTTGCGGGCAGCGAAGCCGCCACGGCCAAAGTTGGTTGTAATGTCCGCTGCGTTGTAAAGCGCCTGCTGCACATCGCCTGTGTCCTCCATCGTGCTGATAAATTCAGCAAGGCGAGGGTACTGCTCGACCGCTTCATTGGCAAAGGAGAGAATGTCAATCACTCTATTCAACCCACCAGCCACTTTATCGACTGCACCGTTCTTGAAATGGTGGCGGTCGGAAAGCCCCGTCTTTGGGTCATAATAGGTGGTTCCTTTTCCGCCCATCGCCTGATAGAGCTGCCAATACTTCCCGTTCGTTGCGATTTCCTTTACGGCCTTGCCGTAGTTCTTAATGAATGTGGCATTGCTGTAATGGGTAAAGTACAATGCAGACTGTGCATCACGGACGAAATTTCGCACGATGAATACAGGGTTCCATTGCGTGACCAGCTTCTTGAATGTGCTGTTGATGGACCGCAGCGCCCTCATTCCAAAGGATTTGGATTGCTCAATGGGTCTAAACCCATCGGCCATTGCTTCACTCATGTGCAGAGTAACCGGCTTGCCATCCACCCAAATGCGCAGCGTGTTCTTGAGGTTCTCTGCGGAATCCGCATCAAGGTCAACGAGATCGCCTTCCTCTGTAACACTCTGAATGTATTCCGAGATATCACGGGTAGTATCCATTGCATCTTCATACAGCATATTGCCCAGAATGTTCTTTTTGGCTGCGGAGAAGGTCTGCAAGGTCTGCCTGGCAATACTGTCGATCAGCGGCATGATATTCTGGTTGCCACCTTTTGCGGACTTGATGGTGCTGTTCACCGCAACGCTGTTGGGGTTGGAGTAGCCGCCGGAGGTGCTGGGCATATCGCGGTAGGTGGGAACATAGTGCGGATACAGTTCCTTCATGTACTGTGCCATATCAGCGCTCACGAGTCCGCCCTGCTTTCGCACCTCCATCAGTCCGTCAAGGTAGGCATATACATCCTTTGCCCACTTCTCAAATTCAGGGTGTGCATCCAACAGGTCAGCTGCGGCGGCACGGCTATCGTCTGCGGTCACGCTACTGCCGAATACAGGCTTGTCAAACTGCTTTTCTGCCCACGCCTGGAACTGCTTATATTGCTTGGCGGCGGCAATCTGTGCCTCGGTGTAGGCTTTTGTAAGGGCAGTATCCTTGCCTGCGGCTGTGGAGATGTTCTCATCCGTCATTTCCGCAAAGCCGTTGACTTCCCTGTTCAGTTTCGCCCGAAGTTCTGCAAGCTGCCGCTGCGCCTTTTCGCGTACACTCATGCGGTCTACATTGTGCTCGTGCAGCAGGTAGGTGTAAAACTCATCGGTCAAGCCAGCCTTTTTCGCCGGTTCAAATACCTGCATGAGGTTCTTATCGCCGATCTTCTTGCCGTTAAGGTCATACTGCCCTGCGCCGCCAATGGAATACTGCGCCGCCGCAGATGCCTGCCCGACATTGTTCGCTGCATACATGATTCTGCTGTCGCCGACTTCGTTCCCGAATCGCTCCAGCTCATCCTTGGTGTTGATCCACTGACGCTTAAAGGTACGCCAGCTTTCGGCCGCCTTAGCCCTAAAGGCTTCCTTATCCTTCTTCGGCATTTCGGTCAGCACCTTGGCCACATCTTCCGTGGTAGTAGATTTCTGTTCCGCCGCTCTCAACCGGGCTTTGCTCTTGGCCTGATCCTCACGCACCACACGGTCAATGCGATCCTGCGTCCTACGCCGGTTGAACTCGTCCTTCGCTTCGGCCAGTTTCTCGTCATACTGCGCACGCGCCTGCTGGCTGTTCGCCCGCAGATCAGCGCGGTACTGCTTGGAAAGGGTATCGTACTTCTGCATAAATTCGGCGCGAGCCTTTGCAGCCTTCTCCCGTTCCTTTGCCGCAGCCATATCGGCAAGCAACTTGGTTTCTGCTTCACGCCAGCGGTCGTTTGCAGCCGTTTCTTTTTGGGCCCTCTGCCGCTCCGCTTCCACCGCGGCGTTTACCGCTTTTTCTGTCGCCGCATCAGCTTTCGCCTTTGCCTTGTCCGCTTCGGTCACAAGGTTCTTTTGGTTCCAAAGCATTTCTGCTAGCTGACTGGAAACGCTGTCTGCGAACTCTTCGCTGTCCACCATATCCGCAAGAGGAACCGGCTCGGAGCGCATAGCATAGTTTGCCGCTTCAATCGTATTCGCGAATGTTTCCCACTCGGTCGCCGCATCTCGGAAGATGCCGGGGAACTCACTCTGCAGTTCGGAATAGGCAACATCAAACGCCACTCCTTCACCTGCTTTGGCATTCTCCCGTGTTTTAATCCGAATAAGGTTTCCGTACTTCTTTCGGAAGTTGGAAAGGGAGCCATACTTGCGGACAATATCTCCACGCAGCTGCTCGCCAATCACAAAGGTTCTTTGGGAAAAGCTCTTTCGGATATCCGCCTTTTCCGCTTTCAGCGGGTCGGAAACGGTTGCTTCTTTGAGAATCGCGTCCGCTGTCTTTTTGGCTGCCGCATCAATGTCTGTTTTCTCCCAGCGGTAGACACTGTTGAAAGCATCCTCGATTTCAGCTGTAAGCGTATTGATAGTATCCTCGTTCGTGATACCATTCTTCCGCAGGAACTGGCTGATATCCTTTTTCGCTTTGATGGGGTCTATAGTCGGCTTCTCTGTCACCTTGGTCTGCAGCTCCGCATACTCTGCGCGGTTACGCATCTCAAGCAGCTGCTTCCGCAAATCCTTTACCTGCGCCTGCGCAGCTTTTAGTTCCTCGTCAGCCTTTGCGGTCGCTTCGGATACTGCTTTGTCGATGTCCGCCATGTACTGGGCATCTTCCATGAGGGAGTAGCGGATGTCATTGCTTTCGGTTGGGGTGGTGTTGTCTACAAGTTTAATCTGTTCCGGGTAGAACGCAATGTATTCCTCGCCGCCATTGTTTACACCATCATACCCAAGGCTTTGTAAATATTCTTTGGCCTTCACACCGGCATTGTTCAACCCCTTAAACTTATTGAGTGCCTTGTATCCTAACGCTTCGCTTGCCGGATTTGTGATGTTCAGATAGTAGGCGGAAACATTTCTTCCATAGCCCTGTGCGTCCAGCTCCCAAGGGCTGAAAAACATTCCTTGAATGTCCATATTTGATCTGCCTTTGGAGGCATCAAATATGGTAAAGTCTTCGTCTGTCCCATGATACACAACAAGTAGGTTACCGTCCTCGTCTCTCACCTTGGAACCGGAGAAATACTCCTGTTGTTCGGCAGAAAGCTCCCTGCCGGTGCTATCCGTAGCCGGGATATCCATGAGGGAATGTTTCTCGCCTGCATCTTCTGCGCTATTCTGCATAGAATAGTTATTGACACCATCAGTGTCTTGTGCTACACTAATGGTGTCGAAGTCAACCGCTGTGTTCCGTCTGGGCAATTGGAGCCCATCTCGATGAAGCAGTCGGTTGGCTTCTTTTTTGCTATACCCGATGAGATTTCCACGGAGCAACTGATCTGCAATAAAATTGCGGCTATTCTTCTTGCCATAAAGGCTTGCAATTCTTGTCACTACATCAAACCCATTGTTCCGGCTTAAATGCAGAGCTACAATAACAGGGCTCCCACTGCTATCGGCAACAGCTGTAACCACAACAGCGGAGTTCGGAACCGTGTCAGACTTCAAGAGCAGAACAGGCTTTTCTATCATTTCCGGCAGTTTGAGAATGACATCGTCAGAAAGCTCGTGACCGTGAGTATCGACGGTCGCCTTTCTCTGTGCCTTCGTTACAACGGACTGTGCCATAACGATCGGTTCATTCGCAAGGCCAGCAGCCTGTAAATATTCCGATGTATTATTTAGGTAGAACAAATCCGTTGGGCGCATCTTACCAGCCTTGTAATCTGCAAATTGTTCTGCGAATGGACGATTATTGCTTTTTACAGCCGCATCCATAACCGAGTAAGATATCTTCCCCGCTTCTTCCGCATCGCTCCTCGCTTCCATACCGTCAATCAAAGCCCGCTGCGCTTCGGACAGCCTATTGTAGGCTTCCTGTGCAGAGGGCTTTCCTTTCAGCTTTTTGAGGATTCGGTTCAGGAAGCCTTTAATGCCTGTGGCAGCTTCCGTGTTTCTTGCGCCGATATACTCCAGCATATCTTGGCTGTTCAGAATGTCACCGCTGATATCGGCAGCGACTTCCTCCGCGGCTGCGCTCTGGTCAAGCTCAATCCCATTGCGCTCGTACAGCTCGGTTTTGGCATTCATCATGCCCTTTACCATGTTGGCGTAGTTGGGGTTTTCTACCAGCGTGTCGATCATACTGGAATACTTGCCATCGGCTACAAGGTCGTGGAACATCTCATGCCCGAAAGTAACCATCAGCGGGTTCTGCGCATTGATGTTGACATAGATGGTTCCGTCCGGTGCCCGGAAGCCATTGGACAGCCGGTACTGCCCGTTGACCTGCAAAGCGCCCTCGTACCACACAATGGTCTTTCCAAGGTATTTTGCAGCGTTGTCTACCTCCGCAACAGCTTTCTTTTTGCTGCTGGGGATTTCCGCTTTCTTATAGCCGATCTCGGTATTGCCACGCACATCGGTATTGGTGATCTCCTTAATGTGGCGCTTGCCGTCCACATCGGTGATGGTATTCTGCTCCACAGAAAGCCATCTATCCTGGGATTCCTGCCGCATCTGCTCCGCCTGTGCCTGCATATCGGCGTCAAACTGGGCAGCGGCCTGTTCACCGGCAGCAGCAACACGCTGGGCATACTCCGCCTGGGAGATCGCCTGTTTACCGGACTTCGCAATGTTCTGTGTCGCCACTTCGATGGCGGCAATATCCTGCGCTGTGTTGCCGGTGAACTGTACGCCGGTCAGCTGGGAAAATGCTTGTCTTGCCACCGGGTCATTGTTGATACGAGCGGCTACGCCTTGGTTGGCTGCCACACCGGCAAGGGCGCTGTTGTAGGCTTTCTCTCCCGCATTGGCAGGATTATCAATCGCAGCTGCAAAAGACTGCCCTACGCTGTCCTCGGCTGTTTTAATGGATTGTGTGCGCTGTGCATCGGTAATAGCTGTCGCTACAGCCTGCGGTGTGGCTTCCACATTCAGCTTTTGGGCTGCCTGCGCCAGCGCGTCCGCCTTGGAGACCATTGCCTTAATCTCCTTAATGGAGACCTGGGTAATATCGTTCTGGATTTTGGAAAGTCCGCTTTCGGCATCATAGGTGAGGTTCGCTTCATACAGTCTGCCTACCATTTGGTTGCTGGGGTTCTTCTGCACCTCCGCCGCATAAATAGCCGGAGCAGTGCCTGCGCCTTTTTCCATGCCCTCCTGCACCTGCTGCGCTACAGCGGTGGGAGAAGCATTCAGCGCCTTGCCTACACGGTTGTAGGTGATGGAGCGCATCGCAGCATTGCCACCACCCAGTACACCACCGGCAAGGGCACCCAGCAGGATATCATAGCCGAAGTTATCCATCTCATCACTGTCGCCGGTGATGGCCTTTTCAATGGCGTAGTTGATAACATCCTCTGCACCCTCCTCAATACCTTCGGAAAGGGCATCTCGCAGCCACTTGCCGCCCACAGAATTGGCGAGGCTATATAGGCCGGGGGCTTCCGCCATCAGCTTCTTGGCCACAGCCTGCCCAGCGGCAGTCTTGCCCAGGGAGCCATATAAACCGCCAAACTGCTCGGTCAGCATGGAAGCGCCACCGGCAGCGGATCCGAGCATAAACGCCATATCCGTATTTCCGTACTTCTCATAGGCATCTGCGTATTTGTTACCTGCAGCGGATGCCGACATCATGGGCAGGCCGGAGCCGGGGAGGATCGCGTTTGCAACAAGGGACGGTACCATGTTCGAGATCGTGTTGACCAGTTGCAGCGCTCCACCCTCAACAGCACCAACGCTGGCCACATTCTTTTCATGGCGCAGCTCTGCCTGTGTCTTATAGTCCGTGATAGGGATTTCCCGCTTATCGGTAAGCCCTGCCTGTTTTACGGCTTCGGTTGCGTCCACACCTTTTTCCATCAGCGCCTTGGCTTCCCATGCCTGCGCTTCCGGATTGCCGGAGAGATAAGAAGATGCCGCAGCGGCATACTGCCTCATGCTTTGGAATGCGTTCTGCACACCGGCCAGGGCAGCATCACGGGCCTTAAACTTGTTCTCGTCCGGGTTGTAGTCCTCTACTGCCTCTGCGTTTCGCTGGTTCTTCCACTGGGTATAGGTGTTCTCATACTCAATGGCGGCCTTATTGGCAATCTTCTGCTGCTCTTTGGCCCGCTGCTGCATATTACCGGCACGCATATAGGCCCCAGCCTTAATGGCTGCATCGTCCCGCTGCTTCTTGATAGCATCCAGCTGGTCCTTCATGGTATCGCTCTGCTTACGAGAAGAAGCCCCAGCAGGCGCAGCCTGGGTAGGCTGCGTGCTGGGGGCAGAAGGATTATACTGTGTTGCCCGTTTTACCGAGCGGGCAAGATCGCCAACACCACGCCGGTAGTTTTGTTCCAGTTCAGCAGATTTTGCAATGGAGTTTTGATAGTTCTGTTCCAGCGTTTTTCTATCCATTTGCCCTCCTTGTTATTCAAGGCCGAGGAGCTTCGATGCCATTGCATCAGTATAACCGGCGCGGCGCAGCATATTATAAGATTCCTGCAGCGCCGCATTGTATCTCGGATTGGCCTTATCGGTGGTTGTTGTCTTGGCCTTCGGGGCTTTTGCTGCTCCTGCAGCATAATCAGCCTGTGCGCTCAACTTGCCGCTCTGCGGCTCCCGGTTTGCCTGGATCATGTCAAGGTATGCCTGGTTTACCGCATCGGAATAGGTATTATCCGCATCGGCAAGGCTGCTGTTGTAGCGGTTATTCAAGCGGACATAAGAGCTTTCCGCAAGGCCACCGTTGATACCCTCACGGGCCAGCTGCCCGGGGAGGTTCTTTAGCGCCATCTCTTTGGCAATGTACGCCCTGCGTGCATTGTCTTCCCGCTGCTGGGCCGCCTGTTTCTGCTGGGCCTCATACATCTGCTGGTTGTAGGCAAGCAGCTGGTCATAGGCAGCGGTCTGCGCATCCAGCTGCGCTTTCAGGATCTCAAGGTATGCGTCCCGCTCGGAGGTGTCCGTCACGGTGGAGGAAATTTTCGGGGAAACTCCAGCCAGGTTAGCCTTTGCCGAAGCAAGAGCTCCACCCTTTATCGCTGCATCTACAGCGCCCCTGCCGGGCTTATTTACTTCGGAGCCTGCTGCTGCGGCCGCCCTCGCCACATCGTAACCTATCGGCTTGACTGTGCCGGTGTTTTTGATGGTGTTGCTGCTTCTGCCATCGTTTACAAGGGTCACATTCTTTTTCGGCGCCATCTTATCCCTCCTTATCAAATGCCGCCGTGTCATACTGTTCCACGGCGGCTAAAATTCTCCCACGCAGCGCCTGCGCACTGGCGTGTTCTGTACGGTATTTCTCTTTGATTTCTTCCAGCTCGGCGACCAGCTTATCATAATCGCTCGGCACCTGCGTATCGTCATTGAGATACTGCCGCACCAACGCCAAAAACGCGCTCCAGTGCGGTCTGATATAGGCAGGGCAATCTTTCCTTGCGTACCAGTCATGGTGCTGATAGACTGCGGTTTCATCCAAGCCATGCCGTTTTAGAATAGCAGCGCAAAGTCTTGCGCCATTATCTTCGGCAATCCGGTTATACTCGGCATCAGTGCCGTCCATGATGATCTCGATGGCGATGGTAGTGCTGTTGCCGGGGCCATAGTTTCCATCAGCAGCGTGCCAGCCGACCTCGCCCTCATCAAGGTTCTGCCATGCTTCGTTCTCGTCCACATAGTAGTGGACACGAACGGATCCCATATTGCAGTTCGGGTAGGTCGCGCGGGTGTACTGCTCCGCCATTGTGGTACCGCTGGGGACTTTAATCCGGCCAGTATTGTGAATAGTCACACCGTTAATGGCGGATAACGCCCGGTTTGCCTTGTACTGCGTACCTTTGCGGTATGTATAACCGGCCTCGGTATAGTCTCGGTTCCATACGGCGCTATCAGGAATAAGCTTTTCACAGATTTTTACGCCATTATCATAGCGTACATTATCGGGAGAGAGGAAAGCCATTAGGCTTCCCCCTTTCCTTCGGCATCCAAAATAGCCGCATCAGTGTGTTTGACCATGCCGGTGGTGGCTGCGTCATATGTACCATTAGCAGCCAGCGCCACAATAACGGCGTTCAGCAGGCACAGGATTACGCCCTGCACCGTCACGGCAGAGCCGTTAAATGCTTCTGCGCCGATGAGGATAGCCACCGCCACAATGTACGCCAGCAGCTGTGCGTTCAGCTTGGCAAGGGGGGTCTGCTTCAAAAACTGGGTGATGATAGTGACCATCATCACAGCGCCGGCATAGGTTCCAAGAGTTGTCCAGGTTACAAATTCGTTCATAGTTACGCTCCTTTTCTCTGCTCAAGGTTGGTCACCCTTTTGTTAAGGGCTTTGTTCTGTTCTTCCAAAACGGGGATCCGTTCCGCGAAGTTATTGTGCAGCCGCACCTCCCGGGTCAGTTCTTCCAGCTTGGTGTCGGTTACGGCCTGCGCCCGTTCCATCTTGTAGTCACGCTCGGCATTGCTCCGGCTGTTGGTTATCACCACCGCCAATACCGACGCCACACCTGTGATAATTGCTACCCAAACACTTGCATCCATATCAGTCCTCCTCACTCAGCCGCAGCAGCATATCATACTCCTGCGGGCTGATTATTTTTTCTGCTTCCTCTCGGAGTAGATGCATTTTGAATTTCTTATTGATGTTGTTTTGCTTATACCATTTGTTCCAGTAGTACACATTGGCCAGTGCTCTCGCCTTGTGCATCACGCAGATATTGGTGCTGCGACAGTTGACCGAGCCAGTCTCCTGATAATTCCATGCGGAGCACCATGCGCAGCCGGAAGCGACCGGACATTCCCAGCATTCATCCGTAGACTGCGAACGGCGGGTAATGCTGTCAAGGTATTCCTTAATTGCTTTGTGCTCCGGCTGCTCAAATACCCCATCGACAGTCCCAACGATGATGGGCGGGGCATCGTTGCCCAAAGAGGATGGCATATACCGCAGGCAGGGGTAGGCAATACCATCGGGGTCAAACGCCAGCATGGCCCCGGTACCGCCGCACCAGTTCCCGTTTTCTTCTGGCGGAAGCGGGTGGAAATTATCTTCCGAGAACAGGGAGACCGTGGTGCCGTCGTTGTTTTTCAGCAGCTTATCAGCCATCTGCTTCATTTCATCGTACAGCACCTTGGCGTGCTCAGCAGACCACTTTGCCTCGTAAACGCAGTTGGCGTGTATTGTTTTCATACCTTCCCCCATGAAGAAATCCACAATCTTGTTAAGGTTATGAATATTCTCCGGAGCAATCGTTACCTTAGTGCCCAGTTCCTCATAGAAGTTAGCGTTGAAATGCTTTGCAGCGGCATAGGCATCATCGAAATTACCTCGACCGTCATGATATACTCGACAAGCGTTGTGGATTTCTTTAGGTCCATCCAATGTAACCGCAAAGCTCAGATTATTGCGGAACTTATGCAGAAATTCCTGCACTTTCGGTTCAAAGTACAAAGCACCATTCGATGTGATATTGACCCTCCATGTATAGATCCACGGGTGCTGCAGCTCCAGGCAGCGCCGCACAAAGTAGGTGCAGATATCATCGATCACATCAATAGCCATCAGAGGTTCCCCACCGATCATATCCAGAACAATGGCCTTTGTTTTACGGTTGATAAAAGTCCCCTTATCTTCCTCCCACATTTTGAAAAGGAGGTCTACCCCTTTTCTGGCCGTTTCTTTTGACATTACCCGGTGCCCCTTATGCCCCTGGTAGCAATAAGTGCAGGCCATCGGGCAGTCATCGGTCACCTGAAAAGTAATGTCACGGCAGAGAAATTCCTCCGGCAGCATTTTGGCACTCTCCTCCGGGTACAAGGTGCAAAGGTAATCCGCATAGCTTATTTCGCTTCGCTTCATACGGCCTCCATCTGATACTCAATGGCGCACTCGTCAAAGTTAAAAGAGTAGCTCATAACTGCGCCGTCGGGCTTAAAGCGCTCACTCACTTCTCTTTTGGCCAGCTCCAGCTCCACGCTCTTTGCTTCACAGCTATCGGCATACAGCTGCAGGTTTTTCTCCAGTACATCAGGCTGCGCCATCAGATAACGCAGAACACCCAGCGCCGCGTTGTACTCGTACCACAGGCGTTCCACGCAGGTGCAGTCCTGCTCAGGGATCGTTACTTTCAATGCCATTTTGATTCCTCCTTAGAGTTCAGCGGCATACAGATCATAAGCTGCCGAAGTTTTCTTTATTTCTTCAATTAAAATCTTCAGCTCCGGGAGGAATTTGGTATCCTTAATATACACTCCCATCAGTTGGCGCTTTATGGTTTCCATCAAGAACCATAAGAAAGAGCCTTTTTCTGCACTGGGGTACATAGCGAGTACGGACAAGCTCCGCTCAACGATTTGTTCTATGCTACTGCCATATCGTTTGCGGTCAAGGACAAAATACTCTGTAACAGCACCTTTTACGGCTTCATCATATTTAATTCCCAGTGCATCCTCAACCTTTGCGATTACATTGGAAGCATAGCTGCGTACCGTACTTTCTTCTGCATTCACGGCAGGAGCCATCGGTTGATCACATAAAATGGGATACAGTTCTCGGCCAACTCCCACCTTTTTTTCAGCTAAAGCCTCCTTGATCTCCTGAACAGAAATCTCGGAAAGTTCTGCCACTTTTACCATAGCATTTGCTTGATATACGCCTATCATAAATTTACCTCCTACAATTAAGATGTTCCAGATGTTGATACACAGGTCGTTCTACAATTCGTAGAGCATATACTGCCGCAATTTCCTTTGCACCCTCCAGTACAATCCATTCTGCAGGCTGCCGTACAGTTGCTGGTGCAGCCATCCCGCCAGCAAGCTCCTCCGCACGATGTGCTGCAGCCTCCAGAACATGTCCCTTCGCAGTCGCCAGTACAGGTTCCACTACACCCGCTGCAGTCATAAGAGCAAGATCCACCACAACCAGAACAGCTATTATAGCATCCGGAGCTGCACAGTCCGCTGCAGCCGGACGCGCAATCCGAACCGCTGCCACGCATGGGATATGCTTCATGGGCTGCCAGCTTTGCATCCAGTGTGGCCAACTCCGGGACGGCGTCCCCAGCTGCTTTTTCGGTATACCCACTGGGCGAAATCGCGTTGATCGGTACGACCAGCTTGTTAAGGTGTTCCGGTTTGACGATGACCCCATTGGCGGGGACAACGCTGTAGTCGTAGGCTGTCCCGGCATAGGCTGTCAGGGAGCCGGAGCGGCAGCGACGATTCATTTCCGCTTTTACCCTTGCTTTAAGGCTTACAAAGTCCGAGGCAAGGATCTGGTTCTGAGAATTAAGAGCCAATATGTTTCACCCCCTTAACTGAATGCCGCGCCAACAGCTACCCATGCAGTGCCGTTGTGGTATTTGATAATACCGCCGTTTGCGGTATCGATCCACAGCAGCTTGGTATCCGGCGCCGTAGCGGAAGCTACAAAGCCACCGCCGCCAGATGGCGCATAGATGGCATTGCCGGAGATACTGCTCCCACCGTTGATGATCTCTGTTATCATCACCTGTACCGCCATGTCCGCATTGGGCTTTTCGCCCATTGCCTTGGCGGTAAGGGTACCGTTGTTGTTCTCAATCCAAAGGGCAGATGTACCGCTGTCGAGGATAACGCCAAGAGCGGTTGCATCCATCTGGATATCCACCTTGCTGTTTACGGTAATGTCGGAAAGGGTTATGGTCTGCGCATAGGGGCTTGCAGCTCCTGTCCACCCGGCAGCGGTCAGGGTAACGCTCGCTTTCTTTACCTTGCAGGCGTTAATCGCTTTCTGCTGTGCAGTGGAAACAGGCTTATTGACATCGCTGGTGTTATCTACATTTCCAAGTCCGACCTGGGCTTTGGTCACGCCATGTGGGTTAGCCTTATCGGAAACATGGGTATAGGGGGCCTGCTTCACATTGTCCACATTGCTAAGGCCAACTTGCGTTTTGGTTACTTCGTGGGGGTTGGCCTTGCTTGCGATATGGCCGGGCACATCCGCCAGCGCCGCGTTAAATGCGGTTTCCGTTCCGGTGTATCCTGCTTCTACGGCAGTCTGGTAGGCGGATTTGCCATCTGCACCGGCTACGCCTGCGGGGCCTTGTTCGCCCTGCGGGCCAACGGGGCCTTGAATGCCCTGAATACCCTGCTCACCTTGGGGGCCTGTAGCGCCGGTAGCACCAGCCGGGCCAGTAGCGCCAGTCTCACCCTGTGGGCCTGTTGCGCCGGTATCGCCCTTTTCGCCTTTGTCACCTTTAGGGAGTACAAAATCGAAAACCGCAGCAGAGGTAGTGCCGCTGTTGGTGACGGAAGCAGCAGCGCCGGAGGTTACTGTACCTATTTTAATAGTAGCAGCTGCGCCGTCTGCGCCCTTTTCGCCCGGTGCGCCCTTTGGGCCTGTTGCACCTGTCGCACCAGTAGCGCCTGTGGGGCCTTGCTCGCCAGTGTCCCCTTTGTCGCCTTTCTCACCCTGCGGGCCTTGTTCCCCCGCAGCGCCAGTAGCACCGGTAGCGCCAGCTGGGCCTTGCTCGCCTTGTGGCCCCTGTACGCCTTGCGGGCCTTGCGGTCCAATGGGGCCTTGCAAAGCACCTACACTTACCCAGTCATTGGCCGTCTCGCTCCAGATGTAGCACTCGCCGTCCTCCTGCACATAGTACATCTTGTTGTTCCCGGCGGGGATCGCGTTTTTCAGCGCTGCCAGTGTAGGATAGCTGTCCTCGATATACAGGCTGGTTCCATCTTTACCGGCAGGGCCTGTCGGGCCTTGCGGTCCCATAGGCCCCTGCGCACCAGTAGCACCGGTTGCGCCTGTTGCACCAGTATCACCTTTGTCTCCCTTTTCGCCCTTTAAGCCACGAGGGCCAGCAGGGCCTTCTGCGCCTGTCGCACCTGTCGCCCCGGTTGCGCCTGTGGCTCCGGTGTCACCCTGCTCGCCCTTGGGGCCTGCGGGACCAGCCGGGCCTTGTGCGCCGGTTGCGCCTGTTGCACCACGGGCACCGGTTGCACCGGTATCACCCTTGGGGCCAGTATCGCCTTTATCACCTTTGGGGCCAGTTGCGCCTGTGGCACCTGTTGCACCGGCAGGACCCTGTTCGCCTGTTTCGCCCTTGGGGCCCTGGATGCCCTGTACGCCCTGTAAGCCCTGCGGGCCTCTCGTACCCTGTGCGCCCTGCTCGCCCTGTACGCCCTGCGGGCCCTGCGGGCCTCTCACACTGACGGCCTGCGGTGCAATGGCGGTATCCTGAATGGTGAAGGTCATAACGCCGCTGGCATCTACAGAGGGAACAATAACGGGGCCTGTCAGGCCCTGGTCACCCTTCGGCCCCTGCTCGCCTGTGTCGCCTTTCTCGCCCTGCGGGCCGGTATCGCCTTTCAGGCCGGTGATGATGGTCTGCTCGCCGTCATCGGTCACAGTTCCGTTGGCAAACTTCATGCGGCTGCGCTGCGGGGCTACTGTCCCGTCCGGCTTGACAATGATGTGGCCGGAGGAGCCGGTCGCTTCCCATGTTACGCCATCTTCGCTGGTTTCCAGCACCTTGTCATCGTTCAGGCGGATGTACTTCACATTGCCGGTCAGGATCCGCTTTTCCAGCTCTTCCTGTACGGTCGATGCCGCACCGCTGATATCCTCTGCGCCCATGTTGGCGGCAGCGGTCAAGGCATTCAGCGCGTCCACCAGGCTGTTGTACGCGGGGATCACTACCTCACGCACGACCTGCTCTACGGAATACTGCATCTCACTGGCAGACAGGCCGGGGGTCGTTTCCTGTCCGATTACACCCACCCTGTTGCCATCGCTATCGGTAAATACAGCGTCCGGGGTATAAGCATTGCCATCGGACGCTTTTATTTTTTCAAACATATCTTACCCCCTGTATTTCTTGGTTTCTCGGTACTCTACGGCAATGTTTTCTATGCCAAAAGGCTCCGAATTGCCATTGGAGAAGCGGAAGCGCACTTTATCAAGGTTGCGCATATCCAGCTTTCGGCCCAGCACCTTCGGAGTTGCATCGGTACTCCATGTCCATTTCGACCAGTCTATATCCTCCCATGAGAAGAAGCGGGCAGTTCTTGCATCGGTCAGGATGGAGATCCATTTGCCGCTGCACATCGCATAGGCGTTTACACTGGTGCGCACAAAAGCGGACAGCCTGCAGGCCATGTACCGGAAGTGTTTGCTGGAGTAAAAGGTCTTGCCATCGATATCTGGGGTTTCCCACTGGCACCCTACTGGTGTGTATGTCTCCCCGTCCATCGTGTCGTTGTAGGAGTTGGTAGCGGTCTCATCGGTATTGAATTTGCATACTTTGCCGTCCGCCGTACCAAAGAACAGTTCGCCGTTATCATCCCAGATCACCCTTGCGGGTATTCCGGTCAGATAAAAGCACTCGTACTGGTAGTTGGAATACGGCTCCCCATCCTCGTAGTGCTTTTGCAGCAGGTCAAGCACATACACGCCAGCACCGGCCGCAATGAAATAAAAGTCCTTGTGGATGCAGGCATAGGCATCGGCGATATTGCTTTCCGAAAGCAGCTTCGGATTGATGTAGAAGCTGCGGCTCTGCACATAGCGCTCGCCGGTCACATCGGATGCAGTCAGTGCGAAGATGCCGGTGGAGGAAAGGAACAGCGGCTCGTTATCGGTCGGCACAAAGCTGTGCGGAGCGATTGCGCCATGCCCGGTGATTACATTTCCGGTCTTAAAGGCAAAGGTCTCCACGCTGTTGCCGAGATCATCGGTCTCCGTTACCGTGGAGCCGGTGCGCACATACACCGCGCCGGTGGTTCCGCTCTTGTGGGCCGCTATCCTGTCGCCCACGATGGAATAACCTACAATGCGCTCGCTGTCCTCGCCCAGTATCGAATAGGATAGATCGGAAAAATAGGAAAAATCATTCTGCGCCGACCAGAAGTCACGGTTCTTAAAGTTCGGATCGCCGGTCACAAATAGCCGGGTGCCCGTCTCGCCATACACAATACAGGTATCGCAGTTCGTAATGCGGCTGCGGCTCTCGCTCCTGTCCTTGGATGCAGTGATATATACATTGTCCGCGCCCTCCAAAGGGGATTTACCCGGAGCGGCTACGAATGTAACGGTGCCGTTGGTGCGGTTTACAGTAAAGTCGGTAGTCTCCACCTTGTCTACGAAGGAACCGTCAGCTTGCAATATCTTTGCCGTTACAGGCGTTGTATCCAAATTTTCAAGGGAAAGTTGAAATACTGTTGCTGCTGCGGTCTTATCTCCTACATAGAAAGATTCCGTCCACTTATCCGACATGAGGTTGATATCCTCATAAGTTGTTCCGCCGGTACCATCCGGGTTTTTATTGATAACGATGCGCGGCACATAGGCGCTGTCCGATACATTAGCCACGGTGAAGGTGCCGTCACTGTGCGTTACCTTGTAGTAGTGTGCTCCATCCAGCAGGTACAGCGCTTTATCGAAGTTCTTGCCAACCGAAAAGGCATCGTTCATGGCGGAAGAGATCAGCGTATCGCCTGCATACAGTTTCGTGCCTGCGTGGATAATATCTGTCCCATCCAGAGAGAACCGACCATTGATACGGCCATCGTATACCGCCGTTTTGGCAAAGCCAAGGCGCTTTCTCACGCGGCCGGGGGAGGACCGGATCATGTTCTCGCAGTTGGGGCTTCTTCTTGGGTCGATATTGGTTGCGCCGCTGGAAAAGTCGCAGCCATAAAAGTCGTTAATGACCATGGCATTGGTCTTTGCCACATCAGCGCTGGGGAGTTTTGCCGGGGAATATCTCATTTGCTCCCCTCCTTACATCATGAATACGGTTTCAATTACTTGGTGTTTCTCGATGTCCTCGTCCGTCATAGCGCCTACCATCTCTGCAAAGCGTCCGGTGAGGAACTGATTCAGCGCCAGTGTCTCATCAATGCCGCTTGTGGCATCAATGGCCAGCCGAAGTGGAATCAGCGGAACCGCCTTGGGCTCCACCTCTATCTCGGTCGCGCCGGAAGCGCCTGCAAGGGTGGCGTGCCGGTGCTTATACTGGATATCGAACTGCCCGCTGTAATGGTACGGGATTGCAATATGGTATTCATCCAGCCGCCGGTAGTCGGAAAAGTCGCGGAAGGCCACACCGTCACCGGAGAAAAGGATTTTCACCATGCCGTTCATCTGCTGGGGCAGCTCATACGGCACCCATGCTATGTGCTCCGGGATTTCTACCAGCGGGAATGCATAAAACGCAGCGTTTCTTACCTGGAATGGGTACTGCGATTCCAACTTGATACTGCCGTTAAAGCTGCCGGAAAGCCGCTGGAACTCAGGAGCGGTAATCTGCCGCCGGGTCCCATCGATAGTCGCTGTTAGAACACCGCAAATTTCAAGCGTGTAGGCTTTTGCATCACTGTTGGTAAACTCGTAGGTATCACCGGGATAAACCGTCTTAGCTTCAAAATGGGAGCCCTCCATGCACCGAGGCATGTTCTGAACGATGCTGATGGATTCGATCAGCGGGAACTGCGATTCCACCATTGCAACAGCACCGTCCAGCAGGTGCTCCATTCTGTCCTTGTAGTCGGCTATAAATCCGTTGCTTGCGGCAGCGCCGTTTACTGTGGCTTCATCTATCCACCGCAGCGCACCGTTGATGGCATCGTTCTTGTTCATTCAATCACCCCATGTATCCTGCTTCTTCAAGGATGCGGGCGACTTCTTCGGGTACATCTACCCATTCGCCGCGCTTGATCTGATAGGTATAGCCGTTGATGCACACAGGCACTACGACATCTTCCTTGTTCAGCTTGTCCTTCGGCAGACGGATGCGTACCTTCTTGCCCTTGGCGAGTTCCTCACCGGTCGCTTTTTCTACGATCTCTCCGACCATGTCGGGGTTCTTAATCTCTTTAGCCATGTTAAATCCTTTCTGTAAAAGAAGGGAGGGGCGTTACCCCCTCCCTTGTATTTGATTAGGCAGAAGCCATGGACTGAATGCAGACCATTGCCAGCTCCTGCAGACGGACAGTAACTGCCATCGCTTTCCAGCCGACACTCGCGCGCTGGTTCAGGGGGTCCTCAGTACCGGCGGAGCCGGTGGGCTTGATGATGATTTCGGGCTTGGAGGAGCCGTTGACATCCACCACGCCGTAAGCATCCTTGCCTACGATGAGGGTCTTGTGCAGAGTCCCAGCACTGGCGGTCTTGGTGTCGGTGGGGCACATGGTGGTCAGGATGAAACGGACGCCATGGATGCGGCCGATCTCGCCCTTCATGATGTTCTCTGCCCCGTTGTACTTGGAGATGTCCTGCCAAAGGGCATCGTTCTGCAGGTCGTAAGCGACATCAGGATCGCAGAAGCCGATGTAATAACCGCCCTCCAGGGGCTCGGCGTTGTTGTTGCGCAGGGTGCGCACCGCTTTCTTGATCTCCTCGCTGTTTACCACCTTACCGGCGGCAATAGCGGCAGCGGAAGCAGCGCCGCCAGCAAACTGCTGGGAAGTACCCTTGAAGATAACATCCGCGCAGCGGGTCTCCAGGGTCTTGGCGGCGTTTTCGCCCATCAGCGCAGCGGACTCCGTCAGGACGGGGTCGATGCCGACCATGCTGATCTTGTCAGACAGGCGGACCCAGTTGCCCTCCTGCGCCACGGTAGCGGTCACAGCAGTGATGGACAGGTTGTCGCCGTCAGGGGTCACGCCCTCGGTCAGGGATGCCGCAGGTACATCAAGGGAGTTGAAGCGGCGGAAGTTGATAGTGTCGCCCTCGTTCTTCGGCATGGGGCGCTTCTGACCGTACTTGAGGAAGGTCAGATTGGGCAGCAGCCGGGACAGCAGGGTGCGGTCGTAAAAGGTTTTCTGTTCAGCGGTAAGATTACCGTAAGTCTGGGTAGTAGTTGCCATAGTTTTATACACTCCTTAATTTTTTAATTCCCCCCGGAGTGCAGCTTGATACAGCTTTTCAAAGTCTTTGTCCGACATCTTCATGTAGTCGGCTTCGGTTTCGGGGCTTTCGCCCGTCAATGCTCCGGGAGATGCTTGTGCGTTGTTGTTGATTCTTCGGAGCGTGTCTTCCTTTGCCTTGTTTGCAGCATCGTTGGCGAGGTCAAAATAGCTGTTCGCCAAAATTGTGTTGAACGCTGCATCCACGCTGCAGGGCGTCCCCTGCTGGGTGCAGTAGTCCATCAATTCAACCACTTGGTCTTTGAGCTTTGTGAATGTCTGCCCTCTTACAGGGTCAGCCTCCAGCTCTCTCATGCGCTCATTGCTCCGCAAGCGGGTAATCTCCGCTTCAAGTGATTGATTTCGGTAAGCTGATACGGGGTCGGTTTGGCCGTCCTCGTCCAGCCGCTGCATCGCAACAAATGCTTCGTACTCCGCCTTTGTGGTGATGGGTCTGTCATTGTCATAATGATTGGTCAGGCCCATGCTGCGGATAAAGTCGTCCACGCTCTTTTGGGATGCTTCTTTGATTCTCCGCGACACACGCTGTGTCTCGGTCGGTTCTTCCTGTACCGCAGGTTCTTCCTGCTCGACAGGCTCGGTTTCCTCTACTGCGGGAGAGGAGTCGATATCTTCTTCGATATCTTCATTTGCAGCAGTCATGATTTCTTCGTCCATAAATTCCTTTCTGTGGCGAGGTTCGGTTTGTTCCGTTTAGCAGCCACTTAAAAATTGGTTATCCCTCCAAGGGGTTGGTCACATAGGTCGGTGTCCTGTTGGTGCATTTGGGGTTCTTGCACTCCAGCTGCAGCTTGATAAACGCTTTTGTCTCTGTGTTTGGGGAGGTATCCCCGGTGAATGTAAGGTATTTGCCGGTGATTCTCATTTCGGCTTTACAGTTTGGGCACAGCATTGTTGCCACCTCCTGTGAACTTGTCCATGACGGTCGGGGCCTTCGGCACATCCGGCAGCGGAACTCCGCCAATGCCGGAAACGCTCTGTACGCCGTTCACTTCTTCCTCTGGAACGCCAGGCATACCCACCGCTTGCGGCTGGGCTTCCCGCATTCGCTTGAACTTCTCCTTGAACGGCGCTACATTCGGGTCGGAAAGTTCGATGTACTGGTCGATGGAAATGTCCCCTCGGTCAAGCATCTTGTCCAAGGTCGCCTGTGCCAGCACCGCAGAATACTCGGAGGAAGCGCCTACATCCACCTGCAGGTCAAAGTCGTACATGGCGTAGTCCGTACCCGTAAATGCTCTGCCTGATACCTCGTCACCCATCTCAATGACGATTTCCCGCTTGTCGGAGCAGTATGTTTTGAAAAACTCCATCCAAATGCGACCGATCTCTTTTACTGCGTGCCAGTATCTGCGCTGGATCTCGTTGACCGGGGTCTGCGCTTGGTTTTGCAATGCAATGATTGCGGATGCTGCCATGTTTGCACCCAAGGACTCGCCGGTCGTTACCTCTGTCGTACCGGTTACTACACGGGTCAGGTCGATCATGTCGTTGCTGACCTGCGTAGCAGCGGACGAAAACGCCGGAGGCTGCAGGTACGATATCCCGCCGTTGGAGTAGTCGGTGACGATTTCCCCCGGCTCGTTGGTCAGCGGCTGTCTGATTGCGCCGGGCTTTGCCACGATCTTTGGGAAGCCCATCTGCTGGATGGCCAAGGCTTGCATCCCGTACATAAAGTTGATGAGCTTTTGGTTAGGGATAAGCCCCTCGATTTCGCCGATGCCGTAGAAACAGGCTTTACGCAGTTTCCAGTTGAGCGCCGCCACAGGGTACAGCTTGATGCGGGTTGGACTGCCCTGCGGGGTAAGCGGCACTGCCGTGCATATCTCCACGCTGCGGGTCGCTTTGTCAAATACGACCTCCCCGTTCTTGCGGTAATACTTGGTCAGCACCGTGACCTTTTCGTTTTCCTTGCCGTCCAGCTCGATTCTCTCGGCCTGATAGGTGCTTGCATCCTCAAATTCATCGGGACAGATGTTTGCCACCTTTTCCGCAGGCAATCCCCTGTCCTTTGCCATCTTGCGTACAGCGCCCAATTTGAGCCGCTGGGCGATGATGAGGTAGTCCTGCTTCTGCACATCCCGGAGCTGCGGGTTGGCTACAAAAAAATTGAGAGCATCCACGGTTTCCCCACGAAGCTCCCCCACATATTTGTCGCCTGTTACGCTGGTGTCCCAGTAAAAGTGCCATATGCCTGTGCCGTTGGTCGCTGCATCGTCACACGCCTCGTTGCACAGTTTGTCCATGTCGGCTCTGTCCCAGATCGTTCGTGCGTACTCGGTGCAGTTTTCTGCGGCGTCCTGATGCATCTGGTCAATGATCTCGTCACCGCTGGCGCTGCCCTGTCTGTAGACGATGCTGACAGGCTGGTCAAGCACGCTGGAGCGCTTGCTGCGGACGATCATGTCCACGATGTTGAGGACGGGTCTCGGCAGGTTTTTGGTGCGCTCTGTCGCTTGTGGCCACTGGTCGCCCTCCTTAAACCGCACAAAGGTCGGGAATTTGGTGCTAAATCCCATCTTGTTGTGGTACGCTACACCCTCTCGGTATAGCGTCCACAGGGTTACATCACTCATATCAATCCTCCGGGCCGTTAAGCCACTCGCTGAATATCTTGGTTGCATACTGCTCCTGTGCCGTCTGGTCGTCCCCTAACGCCCACAGGATCAGTCTTTTGAGCCATCGTCTTACCATACCTGATACCCTCCTTGTTCTTCGGTCTGCCGCAGCTCCGGCGGCAGCTTGTACTTGGTAACCGGCGGCTGTCCCGCATACGGTCTCCCGCTGCAAAAATACCTGATTGCATCAGGTGCATGGGTCAGCTCGTGCGGCTCTGTCGCTACATCGTTAGGCTTGTGGTCATCATACTGGACCATCGGCAGGCATCTGATGACCTGCTTACAGTTGCGGAAAAACCGCAGCCCTGCTATCCTCGTCTTGTCGCCGGTTATGATATCTCTGCTGTCCCTCGGTTTGAGCCACTCGTGTACATCCTGCCAGCCGTTGATGCGGTCGTTGTCCACCTTGACCAGCGGGATGTCCTGCTCCATAAATATGTCTGCCACGCTGCGGCCTGTGTCGTTACGCCTGTTCCACAGGTCGGGCGGCGCAAGCCATTGCTCGATCTTATCGTCCCCGTTGGCCTCCTTGATCCGCATGGCGGCATCCGATGCGATTAGCCCGGACTCGTATATCTCCCGGTACACATAGCCGTTTCCATCTCCGTCAATGGCGATCCAGTATCCGGCCAACATATCAAGGCCGTAGTCCATGGCAAAGTAGCGTCTCCACCAGTCAGGTATCTCAATGGGGTCTATCACATGGATATTGTCACGCCACTCGGCAAAATACTGACCTGCAAACACATTCCAGTCGCCATCCAGCCATGCCCGGCGCATATCCTCCGGTAGGGTCTCCAGCATCCGAACATAGCCTGGGTCCTTATCAACCAAAACCTTGTTGTCGTACACCTTGGCCGGGATAAACTCGTAGTCTTCGGGGTTTTCAGAGGCCGTGTAGTCCCGGTCGATAAACAGGCGCTTGACCCACGCATGGCCGACTCCGCCGGGGTTGCAGGTCAGATACATCCGATGGGGGAAGTCGTTGGCTCCACGGTTACTGGCCACAAGGTTATTGTACATAAACTCGGTAAACTGTGTCGCCTCGTCCAAAAACATGATGTCGTACTCTTGCCCCTGGTACTGCAGCACATCGGCCTCGGCGGAGCAGTATCCAAAACGGATCCGACTGCCGTTTGGGAATATCATCGCCTTTTCCGATTCCCGATAGGTGGCAATGTCGGGTTCCAGCACCTTCCGCAGCTCCAACACATGGTTTTGCCACAAATCAGCATATGTCCGGCGCAGGATCAGTATCTTGATGCCGCTATAATTAACGGCAAGCATGGTGGCCTTTGCTCGCACCACCCAGCTCTTACCGCCGCCTCTGGCGCCGCCGTAACACACCCTGCGCTTTTCCGACAGCAAAAACTGCTCCTGCTTGGGATTCGGTGTGCCTAAATTGACCGTCATTTGGCGTACTCCTTGCCATTGCCCAGCACAATCTCGATTTTGGGTATCTCGCCACCCAGATCAATCGGCTGATTGGCCTTGCCGTATACTCTGTCTAATACGGTTTCAGCGCACTTTACCCGCGTTTCGGTTTTCTCATTTGTGTTGTTTAGGGTATCCACCAGCAGCTTAACTGCCGCAGGAGTCGCCGCTTTCAGCATTGCTTTGGCGTCTTCGGGGATTTTCGCCCTCCCACTTGGGTTCCCACTCTGCCCTTTTTTCCATGGGCGCAGGTTCTCTTTGCTTTTCGCACTGCATCCACTGGCCATCTTCGGCACCTCCTTTCAAAATTCTTCCCGCCCTATCCCTCCCGGTGTCTACTATGCCGGGCTACCAATATTGTTACCAAACCGTGGTTATCCGCTTAGTGCCTTTCTTGTTCCCGCACAGCAGGAGTGTCTGCGGCTGCTCATGGTCGCTCTCGCTGCTGGGCAGCAGCATCTTCCGGGCTGCGTAGCCTCCGTACTGCTGCCATGCGGTACAGCTAACCACTACCAGCTGCTTGGTGCGAATAACATTGTTGTTGCTATCGACTACGACCTTTTTGGGCTTGCTGATGGTGCCTTTGTGGGTATGGCCAACAATCAGAGCGTCAATGCCCTCTATGGTGTAGCCGAAGCGCTCATTGCGGTTGACCGTTGCACCGGTGTAAATGCCGCCGCCGGAGCCATGGGTAACAGCCATCGTATAGCTGGTGATAGGGATATCTCTTGTTACCCTGCGCCCAATCTCCAGTTTGAGGAATGCTATGTCCTCGGCGTAGTAGTCCTCCATGTCCAGCTTGCACATGATATCGCCCATAATGTCTTGGTCGGTGTCCCTGGCTGTCCTCGCTTCGTGGTTACCGGATACCGCGCAGAGTATCTTATCCTTGATGGGCTTTAGCATTTCCACCATCATCTTTTTCTGCTCCCGCGGGCGGATATAATCCTCAAAGGGGCTTCCCACCGCGTTCCGGGTATTGTTGTTGATGAGATCGCCGCCAAGGATGAGATAAGCGTCCTCCCGCTCTACCCGGCGGCAGAATGCTTGCCAGCCCTCTTTATCATGCAGAATACTGCCCAAATGCACATCAGATACCGGATATACCTTGATGGTGTCGTTCTGCGGGATTTTGCGGACTATTAAATCCATAGGTATCCCCTCCTTTATGGCATAAAGAAAGAGAGCGCCTTTCGGTACTCTCTGGCTGCTTTTGGTAAGGCAGACTATTGCGAACTTGCGGCCTGCCAGCGCGGCACCTTTTTTACGAAGGTCATGTATCTTCGGCCGATGGGATAACGGGGCATCGGCGGCCCCGTAAAAAGGAAATAAAACATGAAGGTGGAGCACCCGATAGGATTTGAACCTATAACCCGCTGCTTACAAGGCAGCCGCTCTACCATTGAGCTACGGGAGCAGATTGCCGGGATTAGGGGCCCGGCTCCCCACCAGGAGGAATGTCAAGGGAAGTCTGTGTTTTACCACGATATTAGTATACACCGTATATGCATCTTATTTCTGCAATGTTTCTGCAAACTTTACAGTTCGGTCAACCCATACCGGCAAAGGGCATATCTCCGGAGGGCTTCGTCCTTATCGTAGTAGATTTGCCGCTCGCTCTCGTTGAACTCATGGCAAAGTCTCTGTATGTAGCCGTATTCCCGGCGGATGTAGAACAACTCAAGGATGCGCCGCTGCTTTTCCGTCAGGCAGGCCAGTCCTTTCTCCACTTGGGAAGTCTGCCACTTGACTACCGCAAGGTTTGCCGAGAGCGCATCCCGGCGGGAGATTGCGTTAATCAAATGATCTTCCCGGCCGCAGCCACCGCCCTTTACTGGTGTAGCATCGCTGGTAGCGGACCGGATGCCGTCCATCTGCTCATTGTAGCGGCGGATTTCTTCCGGCAGGCTTTCCAGTGACCGGAGCTTATAGCTGTGGCATTTCAGCTCGTCAATGCAGATGCGCTTGTAGTCAATCATGTTTCGCCCTCCTCCGGCGGTTCCTTTTCCGCCCGCCTCTTTCCGTATGCGCAGTAGAAGTTCGGCGGCACTTCGCAATCAACGCAAACGCCGTGGGAACAGCACAGATAGCTTATTTCATCGTAGCTGTATTCGCAGTCTTTGCATCTGACCGCGACCTCTGCGTCTACGGTGGGCATTTCCTCCACCGCATCAGCAAGCGCACAAAAAGTTGAAAATCGTTCCGCCGTTCTTGCGTCAACAAGACATTCTGCCATGTCGGCCTTTTCGTTAAATTTTTCAATCAAAGCGTCACCATCAATCAGCCGCATCGTTGTCACCTCCGTCCATCTTTGCACCGCAGCTTTGGCAAAACATCTGCATTATCTGCCCGGAAAGATTTGCGTGAATACTTGTCACATTGCCACAAACGGAACACCTGCAAATTGCGTTTCCGCAAAGCGGAGCGTTAATCCACCGACCATGGACTACCGGCGCCACATCTTCCGTGGGAAGTGCTTCAATGCGGTTTGCAAGTTCTATGCAATCGTCAACAGTGTCAAGGCTGTATCTCCCTCCGTCTATTGCATCAAGTCCATACTGTTTGATTAGTGATATTGCTGCTTCCCGCCTAATGTATTCAGCCATTGTCAGCCCTCCTGTTCTTCCTCCCCGACGTGTACAGCCGCGCCCTCGTTTTCTGCAACACAGCAATCTGTGCATATGCTCTCTCCGTTTGGCAAGCCGTAGCACTTTTCGCCCGTTTCGATGCGCTTTCCGCAGAATGCGCACCAATTCCATAGTCGGCTCATTTCATCGCCTCCAGTGCCTTCTCCGCCTCCTCGCGGGCGAAAAATACAGTCTTTCCAAATTCATGGATTGGAATATCGCATCCCGTTGTGCGAATCATCTTCACGCCGTTGTCGGCCATCCCGCGACTATAACTCGGATTGCCGCAGAAGAATGTTCTGACTTTTTCGCTATACAAGCGCCGAACTGATCCTGTAATCCACACCGCATCGTTCACCTTGCACGGCAGCACCACCAGCCGACCGTCCTTGTCGGCCTCGGCCAGCTCGCGCAGGCGGGTATAACTGCAAATACTCTCCAAATCAGCAAGCCGCATCAGCTTCAGTGCGATCTCGTCTGCCTTATCTTTCGGCAGGTCTTCCTCCGGCGCCAGCCCCGTGTCCTCGCAGGCAGCGAGGCGGTCGCAGATTATGTCGTCAAGCAGGCAGTCCTTGATTTTGCACCCATCACCGCCGCACGGCTCCTCAAAGCAGCGCGGGTAATATGCGCGTCCCGTGTCACTTCTTCTCGTCAGTCGTTCCATTGTTCTCCTCCTAACATCCAGTCCCAACGCCATAATCGGGATTATTGGTAATCTTTGCGATTTCGTCTGCGGTCAGCGTATGATTGCTTGCAGTATATGTAACAGGCCCTTTGCACCTGTTCTGACACGCCAAGTAATCGCAATTGTTATAGTCGGTTGTTGTATTCTGACGGAATGGACAGATACAATTAAAACAGTCCATCACTCAATCTCCTCTTTCATTTTGTCATACAATTCGCTAAACCGTTTACCCCACTTCCTTAGTCCAAAGAAAAAGCACACGCCTAACACAATCCACAGCACGCTGGCGATGTTTTGCAACAAATTTTCCATCATTCTACCTCCTGGCTCCAGAATTCTTTACGGCAATCGCGGCAGGGCATGTGGACATTCTCTTCATTTTTAGGACATACCTTATCTCCATATGCATCAGCAGGACAAACATAAATTACAGCCTGACTGTCAATTCTTGCATTAGGATATTGCTCCAGAAACACGCTCTGCCGTGTCTTGCGCGGATGGGCAGCAGACCATTTCTCAACAATATCAATTTGGGTCATAGCGTCCAGCGTTGACTCTTGACCAACTGCGCAACATATCTCATCCTCGCAAGCATTAAAAGCAGGGCACCCATTACATCCAGCATCAAAACTCTTGCACATTCGGTTGCGTTCCTTAATAAACTTCACAGCATCCATGTTATCCCTCCTTTTATTTTTGGAACAGTGCCAAAATGTCGTTGTACACTTGGTTTACCACATCTTTTGCAGCGTCTACTGTATCGTATGTTACATTTTTAGCTATTGCCATCTTCACCAAAGTGTCAGACGAAGGGATTAACACGCAAACAAAACACCCAATAAGAAGTATGGCAAGCCCAATCTTTTTCTTTTTTCGACACTTTTTCTTTACATTTTCATCATAAGCGCAATCGCCATCAAATTGCCCCGAAAGAATAAGGACAATCCCAATCGCAAATCCAAGACCGCCAAACACAAGTTTTAATCCGTCAGCCAGTTCAATCAAGTAAAACAACCACGGGCTAATTACAGGTTCCATCAGTTTATCCCTCCAAAATTCTCAAGATAATATTGCTTGCAGTCCTGCCAACCCTTGTAATAGGCTGCCTGCTCCCGGCGTTCCTGTTCCTCTGCGGTCATCTCTGCCTGGGCCATTTCATCCACATGGTTCCACCTTTCGGCCGAAATAGCCGATAGAACCATTATGCAGAAAGCAGCTAAGATTATCGTAACTGCCGCTGCCGTCCAGTTCCTCATAGCGAATCCCTCCTAAATCCGAAGAATGTCTTTATTTGCGGAAGGGTCTCCAACCTGTGGCCATCTACCGTTATCAGCGCTGCGTAGCCCCGGCCTATCCAGCCATCGTGCCAAATCTCCCTGGCCTCGTAGTAGTCCACGCTCTCCCGTCGCTCTGTTGTTTTGCCGCAAACCCTTATCTCGATGTCGATTTTCCCATCCCGACGCTTTATCCAATTCTTGGGACGCTTATACTTACCGGCTGCCGCCGCGTCCTTGTAGCATTGCTTTGAGCAGTACTTTTGTCCCGGCTGGCCGAAATAGTCCTTCCCGCAGTATTCGCATTTCTTCGGCTCGGCTTTTTTCATACTGCTTTTGCGGGCCCGAATGCTGTCCATGGCCTTTTGGCAGTCTTTGCAATACAACTGCCGTGGGTTGGTGCTGCCTATCGGCCCTCCGCATCTCTTGCAGGGCCGGTTTGGGTCTCTCTTGATTCCATAGCGATACAAGATCGATGTCACAGAGCCGTAATCAAGGTTGAGAATTAAGGCAATCTCCCTGTTGGTCTTGCCCTCCCGTACCAGTTGCTCCAGGAGCTCCGGGTCATTTGAATTAGAACAGCCGATTTTGGCACTATGAGACGCTTTATCGTATGACATCATAACTCACCACCTTTTCATGCTCGGACATCTCTGCGCGCATTTTTATGGCTTTGGTGGCAGCGTTCCATCGCTTGATAAATTCCTCTGCACTTTGTCCCTCAAAAAGCGGATTCTCCCGCTCTATTTCCGTTCCGTGTTTACCCATTGTGTTACCTCCTCTATGTCAATTTCAGTTCTCGGATTTTTGGGGTCATATGCCCCACGCAGCCGTAGCTCGACATGGTCAAAGCTGTCGTCTGCGATTACTCCCCGGTGTACCAGCCCGTCCATCAGCATCTTGCCGTTGTAGTTATCCGGGTCATGCCTGTGGCGGGTGGGGAAGTAGTAGGTGATGGTCACTATGGCCTTGCCCATTGGTTTGCACTTGGGGCAGTATGCAACAAACAGCTGCAGCCAGCGCTGCTTTTCCGCTCGGTAGTCCCAGGCATTGGCCCGACCAGCGTATTTGTTCAGCGATGGCGGGATTTCGGGAATTGTTATTTTCACACATTCTCCTCCATCATCCGCTCCGCCAGTGCCAGGTCATAGCTGGGCAGCTGTTTTACCTCGGCCATCCCAGCCAGCTTTGCCCGGACATCCGCAGGCAGGGCTTGCATTTTGCGCTCGCTTTCCTCCCTTGCCCGGTAGCTGCGCATAAAGTTGGACTGCACCACGCTCTGCACCGTCCCGGTGTCCATGCTGGCCCATTCCCGCAGCTGGGATGGGTGTCCTACCAACCGTTGTAGGTTCTCCGGCAGGGCTGCAAACTCTTTCTCGCTGTTGTAGCCGCTGTTCCGCAGGGCCTTTGCAATCAGCGCCCATGCTTCCCCCTCGGAGAGTTCCGTCGGTCTGCTGATCTCACCAATAGCGGCTATGATAGCCCCGATGTGCGGGGGGAACCCCTTGCGGTCGCTGGCAATGTGGGACTTAACCGCCGCTGCCACAAGGTTAGCCGGGTAGTCTGCCAGCATCTCCGACCACAGGTTTACCACCGCTTCCGCATCCTGCCGCTTCATGTCCCGGTAGTACGCTGGATAAGCGGCCTTGAGGATGGACATAACAGCCAGTGTTTCAGTACGGTTCATGTTGTCCCTCCTCCTGCAGCATTTGCAGGAAAACATTGTCGGTTTCCCCCTGCGGAAGCTCGTCCTCCCACCTGCGCTGGTTCAGCCATGTCGCAGGATTTGGGATGTACTGGCCGTTGTTCTCCGTCCATTGGCGGCTCTGCTTCTGCGCAGAGATAGCAGACATCATGCGGTCAAAGGTCTGCTTATCCGGTTTGATGCGGTCAAAAGCCTTTTCCGCTGCGCCTTTGCCGACTTTCTTGGGATATTGCGCCCAAAATTCGGCGAACCGACCCCCTTGGGGGGTATGGGGGGTATTTTCGGATTCGTATTCGGATTCCGGATTCGGATTCTGGATTCGGATTGTATTGGATTGGATTCTAGGAGCATCTGATATCAGATGATTGCAATTGATATCATCTGATATCAATTGATTGCAAGTTCCTGTTTCTGTTACCTTACCATCCTCCGGAGCCGGGAATTTGCTGACTTTGGTTCTGATTTGCTGGTGATCGCCCCAGTTTGGAAAACACAGGTACGGCTCCCCGTCTACTTCGTAGAGGGTTACAGAGCCTATGGTCGCCAATTCTGCAAGCGTTTTTTGTATAGTTCCCTCCGTTACGCCTTTGCGCCGGGGGAATACAAAGCCTTTCAGAATTTCGGGGTCAGCGCTTCCCCGGCCGAAATCATCGACATAGGTTATAAGGTATGTCCAAAACCGAAATTGGAAATCCGTCATGGCATTAACCGTCTTACTTGTCCGGATGCTTTCCTTTAGGATTCTATTCGGCATTCCTCCTCACCTCCCGTCAGAATGGGAGGTCGTTAGGATCGCC